>Ga0209040_10001469_pt1 | contig 18677 bp, 17 predicted proteins | sample BogFormECP12_OM3_FD_188240 | JGI IMG/M metagenome (GOLD analysis project Ga0209040, IMG submission 188240) | Bog forest soil microbial communities from Calvert Island, British Columbia, Canada - ECP12_OM3 (SPAdes) (version 2) | ecosystem: Environmental > Aquatic > Freshwater > Wetlands > Bog ...
TAGCGCATCGGCACGGCACAGGTCGGCCGCGGCACCCAGGTTGTGTCGCGCCATCGCCAGCCGCACCGGGTCGATATCGCTGCCCACCACCCGGGCCGCGCAGCCGCGCAGCGCCGCGACCTCGGTGCCAATCGAGCACGTCACATCGTGCACAATGCCGCCGGCCAGCCGCTGCGCCCGATGCGACGCCACAACCGCGGCGCTGGCTTGCTGCAGCGCCTCGTCGGTGAACAGCCACTCGCCGGTACCGGGCAGCTTGTCGGCCGCGCGCCGCCGCAGCAACACGGTTTCCACCAGTGCCGGTGTCCGATCGCCGAATTGCTTTCGTAGCGCAGCGATCTCGGTGACGCGATCGGTCAGCGGCAACCCATCCACGATAGTCAGCGCCGCACGGCCCGCGTCCGATATCAGGTAAGCAACGTCGTCGAGCCCGAAGTTCAGGACGGCTTGATCCCGGTGATCATCACGTTGTAGAACCAGCGCTTCGGCACCACGCGGCGGCACAGGTTCTCATCAACCCAGCTCAACGTCTTCCAGCTGTTGAACGCCAACTTGGCCCAGACCGAGCCCAGCCGTTCCGAGGGCACGGCGTACTCGAAGGTGCGCAGCGGCCAGCCCAGCATTGCCGCTGTGAACTCGACGGTGGCGGTCTCGACGTCCACAGCGCCGGCGGAGACGGCCATCTTCTCCAGGTCACTGGGAGTAAAGGTGTGCAGGTCGACAACGGCCTCCAGCGCCGCGGCGCGCGAGGACTCGTCCAGCTCGGCCTGTGGACGCCGCCAACTGCCCAGACCGGGCAACTTGGTGACATTGGTGGTGATCCGCCAGGTCAGTGTCGACAGCGTCCGGGCGTAGCCGTTGCCCACAGAGGTCGGCTCGCCGGCGAAGACGAAGCGCCCGCCCGGCCGCAGCACCCGCTGCACCTCACGCAGCGACAGCCCGACGTCCGGAATGTGGTGCAGCACAGCATGTCCCACCACCAGGTCGAATGTGTTGTCGTCGTACGGGATGCCCTCGGCGTCGGCGACCCGACCGTCGATGTCCAGGCCCAGCGACTGCCCGTTGCGAGTGGCGACTTTGACCATGCCCGGGGACAGGTCGGTGACCGAACCACGCCGCGCGACCCCGGACTGAATCAGGTTCAGCAGGAAAAATCCTGTGCCGCAGCCTAATTCGAGAGCCCGGTCGTACGGCAGGCGGTAGATCTCATCGTCAGGGATGACGGCGTCGAAGCAGTCCCGCGCGTAGTCGATGCAGCGCTGGTCGTAGGAGATGGACCACTTCTCGTCGTAGTTCTCCGCCTCCCAGTCGTGGTAGAGCACCTGGGCCAGCTTGCTGTCGTGGCGGGCGGCCTCAACCTGCTCGGCGGTGGCATGCGGTTGCGGCGCCGGGTCACCGGCGGCCTTCGAACTCCTCGTCACGATGCGCCAGCTTAGTGGCACTGCCGAACACGTCCACAAAGCGGCGACGTTCGGCGGCCACCCGCTCGGCCGGAGCCAGCTCGAACACGTCGTTGATGCCGGCCTTGGCCGCGGCCAGCGCGTACGGGGGCCCGTCGACGAAGCGCCCGGCCCAGGCCACCGCGGCGTCGTACACGTTGTCAGGAGCTACCATCTCGTCGATCAGGCCCAAGGCCAGCGCCTCCTCGGCGTCGAAGAAACGTCCGCTGTACACCAGTTCCTTGGCCCTGCTGACCCCGACCGTGCGGGTCAACCGCGCCATGCCCCCACCGTCAGGCACCAAACCGGCCAGGATCTCCGTCGCACCGAAGCGCACGTTGTCACCGCTCACCCGCCAGTCGGCGGCCAGCGCCAGGCCCAGCCCGGCGCCCAGCGCGTAACCGGTGATCGCGGCCACGGTCGGCTTCGGAATCGCCGCGACGGCGTCGACGGCGTCGCGCCGCATCTGTGCCCAGGTCTCGGCTTCCGGGGCGGTCAGCGCGCGCAGTTGGGGCATGTCGTCACCCGCGGAGAAGATCTCGTGGCCGCCGAAGATGATCACCGTGGCGATGTCGTCGCGACGTGCGACCTCGGCGGCGGCCTGCCCGATCTCCCGGTAGACCTGGCGGGTCATCGCATTGGTGGGCGGCCGCGACACCACCAGCGTGCCGACCCCCGGGCGCTCTATGCCCAGGTGGATGCTGACGAACTCGCTCACAGCCGCCATCGGTGTCCACCGGCTTTCCGTGCCGCGTGGTAGCGATCGGAGTCGAAGAACTCGAACACCCAGTTGTCGCCGTCCATCTCCAGATTCGGCTGCACAGTGACGATCTGACGCTCGACGGCCAACACGTCGGCGACCGTGCGTCCGGCCAGCGAGTCCAGCTGGGTCCAGGTCGGCGGCAGCAGGAAGCTGCGGCCGGCCGCGAAGTCGTCGATGGCGGCCCGCGGCGTGGTCCAATCCGCACGGTCGGATTCGGTGTTCTCCCCGTCGGCCTGCTGACCCTCCGGCAACGCTCCGACGAAGAAGTACGTGTCGTAGCGGCGGGTGCGCTCGGCTTCCGGGGTTACCCAGTTGGCCCACGGTCGGAGCAGGTCAGCCCGCAACACTAGGTTCTCGCGGCGTAGGAAGTCGGCGAACGACTGCGTCCGATCGGCCAGCGCCAGCCGCGATTCCCGATACGCGGACGCGTCGCCGACGATGCCGCCCGGGTCGTCGGCCGGGCCCGCGAACAGCACGCCGCACTCCTCGAAGGTCTCCCGGGCCGCGGCGCACACCAGGGCTTCGGCCAGCTCGGTTTCGATGCTGAACCGCTGCGCCCACCACGACGGCCGCGGCCCGGCCCAGGCGATCTGGGCGTTGCGGTCGCGGTCGTCGACGCCGCCGCCGGGGAACACCATCACCCCGGCGGCGAATTCCATCGCCGAGTGCCGGCGCATCAAGAAGACGGAAACACCGTGGGAGCCGTCGCGGAGCAGCATCACGGTGGCGGCGGGCCGGGGCGTCAGCGGGACGTAGGGTTCGTCGGTCGACGAGGTCATCAGCGCCTCCGATGGGCCGCGCGGGTGCGAGTGCGGCGGGCGAAGTAACGCCCGTCGATCACGTCGACCGTGATCGACTGGCCGAACGCCGTCGATAGATTCTCGCCGGTCAGTACGTCTGTCAGCAAACCTGCCGCGACGACTTGTCCCTCCGACATCAGCATGCAGTGGCTGAAGCCGGGCGGAATCTCCTCGACGTGGTGGGTGACCAGGACCAGCGCCGGAGCGTCGGGATCGGCGGCCAAGTCGGTCAGCCGCGCCACCAGTTCCTCGCGGCCGCCCAAGTCCAGACCGGCAGCCGGTTCGTCGAGCAGCAGCAACTCGGGGTCGGTCATCAACGCGCGCGCGATCAGCACCCGCTTGCGCTCGCCCTCCGACAGGGTCTCGTAGGTGCGGTCGGCCAGGTGCTCCGAGCCCAGGCTTTCCAGCATGTCGATGGCCCGGTGGTAGTCGACGTCCTCGTAGCGTTCCCGCCACCGGCCCAGCACCGCGTAGCCGGCCGAGACGACCAAGTCGCGCACCACCTCATGACCGGGAATCCGTTGCGCCAGCGCCGAGGAACTCAAGCCCACCCGGGAGCGCAACTCGGACATGTCGACGCGGCCGAGGCGCTCACCGAGCACGTAGGCGACGCCCGACGAGGGGTGCTCGGCGGCAGCGGCGATGCGTAGCAACGATGTCTTGCCGGCACCGTTGGCCCCAATGATCACCCAGCGTTCGTCGAGCTCGACCGACCAACTCACCGGCCCGACCAGCAGATGGCCATCACGGCGCAGCGAAACGTCCTTGAAGTCGATCAGCAGATCGGGGTCGGCTGCGTCGTTAGTCTGGTCGGTTCCACCCTCGGATTCTCTCGAATCCTCGGGTTTCACCTCCGGCTTCCGGTTTCGGGCACCCGACCATCGTGCCGTACCGCGACGCCGCGGCGGCTGTCGGGTCGCGCGGTTATTCGGGTGGGATCTCGACGCGTCGCACCACACCGTCGACCGCGTCCGCGGCCTCGATCTCGCCGCGCGTGACGCCGAGCAAGAACAGCACGGTGTCCAGGTACGGGTAGCTCAGCGAGGCGTCGGCAACTTCCCGCAGCGCGGGTTTGGCGTTGAATGCCACGCCCAGGCCCGCGGCGGCCAGCATGTCGATGTCGTTGGCGCCGTCGCCCACCGCGACCGTCTGCGCCATCGGCACGCCGACCTGATGCGCGAAGTCCCGCAATGCCTTGGCCTTACCGGCGCGGTCGACGATCGCTCCGACGACCTGGCCGGTTATTTTGCCGTCGACGATCTCCAGTTCATTGGCCGCGACGAAGTCCAGCATCAGCTCATGCGCCAACGGCTCGATGACCTGCCGGAAGCCGCCGGAGACCACGCCCACGTGATAACCCAGCCGCCGCAACGTGCGCAGCGTGGTCCGCGCGCCCGCCGTCAGCTCCAACTCTTCGCCGACCTCGTCGAGCACTTCGGCGGGCAGACCCGCCAAGGTGGCCACCCGCTGCCGCAGCGACTCCGCGAAGTCCAGTTCGCCGCGCATCGCGGCCTCGGTGATCGCGGCGACGGCCTCCTGAGCTCCCACCCGGGCGGCCAGCATCTCGATGACTTCGCCCTGGATCAGCGTCGAGTCGACGTCGAACACGATCAGCCGTTTAGCGCGCCGGGACAGCCCGTAATCCTCCACCGCGATGTCGACGCACTGGTCCGCGGCCACCTGCGTCAGCGCGGCCTGTAGCCGGCTTCCGACGCCCGGTGGCGCGGAAACGCGCAATTCCAGGCCGGTGACCGGGTAGTCGGAGACGCCGCGAATGAGGTCGATGTTGACGCCCAGTGCGGCCACCTCCCGGGCCACCACGCCGAACGCCTCGGCGGTGATCGGTCGGCCGAGCACCACGATGGTGTGCGTCGACGGTTCCCGGATGATCGGCAGATCGTCGCTGCGCTCGATGCTGACGTCCAGGCCGACCGCGTGGATGGCCGCCTCGACGTCCGCCCGCAGCGTCTTACCCTCGGCCACCTCGAGTGGAGCCGACACCAGCACACCCAACGTCAGCCGGCCCCGGATCACGACTTGCTCGACGTTGAGCAGTTCGACGGTGTGGCCGGAGAGAACCTCGAATAGCGCCGACGTCACGCCTGGCTTGTCGACACCGGTGACGGTGATCAGCGCCGACACCTTGCGGGGTGTACTCAGCTCGAGGGCACCTCGGCCAGCTCCTGGCTGTGGCTGCGGCCCACGTGCGCCTCGGCGCGCAATCGCTCCACCATGTGCGGGTAGTGCAACTCGAAGGCCGGGCGCTCGGAGCGGATGCGGGGCAGCTCGGTGAAGTTGTGCCGCGGCGGTGGACAACTGGTGGCCCACTCCAGCGAGTTGCCGTACCCCCATGGGTCGTCGACAGTGACCACTTCGCCGTAGCGCCAGCTCTTGAAGACGTTCCAGGTGAACACGATCATCGACGCGCCAAGGATGAAAGAGCCGATGGTGGAGATGACGTTGAGGGTGGTGAAACCGTCGGTGGGCAGGTAGTCGGCGTAGCGGCGCGGCATGCCCATATCACCCAGCCAGTGCTGCACCAGAAACGTGGTGTGGAAGCCGATGAACGTCAGCCAGAAATGCAGCTTGCCCAAGCGCTCGTCGAGCAGCCGGCCGGTCATCTTCGGGAACCAGAAGTAGATACCGGCGAACGTGGAGAACACGATGGTGCCGAACAGCACGTAGTGGAAGTGCGCGACGACGAAGTAGCTGTCGGTGACATGGAAGTCCAGCGGCGGGCTGGCCAGCAGCACACCGGTCAGACCACCCAACAGGAAGGTGACCAGAAAGCCGACCGAAAACAGCATCGGTGTCTCAAAGGTCAACTGGCCCTTCCACATGGTGCCGATCCAGTTGAAGAACTTGATCCCGGTCGGCACCGCGATCAGATACGTCATGAACGAAAAGAACGGCAGCAGAACGGCTCCGGTGGCGAACATGTGGTGTGCCCACACCGCGACCGACAACGCGGCGATCGACAGTGTTGCATACACCAACGTGGTGTAGCCGAAGATCGGCTTGCGGGAAAACACCGGGAAGATCTCCGAGACGATGCCGAAGAACGGCAGCGCGATAATGTAGACCTCGGGGTGGCCGAAGAACCAGAACAGGTGCTGCCACAACAGCACTCCGCCGTTGGCCGCGTCGTAGACATGGGCGCCCAGGTGCCGGTCGGCGGCCAGCCCGAACAGCGCAGCGGTCAGCAGTGGGAACACGATCAGCACCAGGATCGACGTCACCAAAATGTTCCAGGTGAAGATCGGCATCCGGAACATTGTCATCCCGGGCGCACGCATGCAGACCACGGTGGTGATCATGTTGACCGCGCCCAGGATGGTGCCCAGGCCAGCAACGGCTATACCCATGATCCACAGGTCGGCCCCGACGCCGGGTGAGTGGATGGCGTCGGTCAGCGGGGTGTAGGCGGTCCAGCCGAAGTCGGCGGCCCCGCCCGGGGTGATGAAGCCGGCGGTCGAGATCGTGCCACCGAACAAGAACAGCCAGAACGAGAAGGCGTTCAGCCGCGGGAACGCCACGTCAGGGGCGCCGATCTGCAGCGGCAGCACCAGGTTGGCGAAGCCGAACACGATCGGTGTCGCGTAGAACAGCAGCATGATCGTGCCGTGCATGGTGAACAGCTGGTTGAACTGCTCGTTCGACAGGAACTGCAGACCCGGCGCGGCCAACTCGGTGCGCATCAGCAGCGCCATCAGGCCGCCGGTGAAGAAGAAGACGAAGCAGGCGACGCAGTACATAATCCCGATCATCTTGTGATCGGTGGTGGTGATCAGCCGGTAGACCAGGTTGCCCTTAGGCCCTGTTCGGGGCGGGTACGGACGACTCGCCTCGAGTTCTCCCAGCGGGGGCGCTTCGGTGGTCAAGAGCTCCTCCAAACGTCGGGCAGGGCGACTGGGATCAGTGGCTCCTGAGTCTAGCCTTCGACCGCGTCCGGCGAGCGACTGGTCCTACAAACTGTCGTACTGGGCGAAAATGGCCGTTCGAAGCGGATGTTACCGTCGGACCCGTGCTGTTCAAGGGTATGCGACCGGTGATGTGCGCTGCCGTTGCGACAGCGATTTCGGCCGCACTGTGCACGGGTTGCACGACGGGATCGCCCGGCGGCGGCTCGTCGGCGACATCGGTGATCACCAGCACCACCCAAATCGCCGGGGCCGGCGTTCTGGGCAACCAGCGGCGACCAGACGAGTCGTGCGCGCCGCAACCGACTGAGCCGGATCCCGGGCCGCCGACTCGCACGGCCCGCAACGCGGCCGGGGTGCAGCCCGATGTGGCGCAGGTGAGCTCCGATCCGCAGCGGATCGTCGTGCTCTCCGGCGACCAGCTCGACGCCCTGTGCGCGCTGGGCCTGCAGTCGCGGATCGTGGCCGCCGCGTTGCCGGACGGCTCGTCGAGCCAGCCGTCCTACCTGGGCACCGCTGTGCATCGCCTGCCGGGCGTGGGCACCCGCAGCAGCCCCGACCTGGCGGCTATCGGGGCGGCCAAGCCGGATCTGATTCTCGGCTCGCAAGCGTTGACGCCGAAGTTGTATTCGGCGTTGGCCGCGATCGCGCCGACGGTGTTCACCGGGGCACCGGGTGCGGCCTGGGAGGACAACCTGCGTGGGGTTGGTGCGGCCACCGGTCGGGCCGACGCCGCCGGCGGCGTGATCGACGGCTTCACCAAGAAGGCCCACGACGACGGCGCGGCTCACGACGCCGCCCACTACCAGGCGTCGGTCGTGCAGTTCACCGAGAACACCACCCGGGTATATGGTGCCGAGAATTTCCCGGCCAGCGTGCTGACCACGGTCGGCGTGGACCGCCCTGCGTCGCAACGGTTTACCGACAAGCCCTACATCGAGATCGGCAGCACTGACGCCGACCTGGCGGGCACCCCGGACTTCTCCCCAGCCGACGCCGACCTGGTGTACGTGTCGTTCGCGTCGCCGGCCGCCAAGGACCGCGCCGCGACCATTTTCGACAGCGATTCGTGGCGCAAGCTGGCCGCCACCCGCGACAACCGAGTCTTCGTGGTCAACAATGAGATTTGGCAGACCGGCGAGGGCGTGGTGGCGGCGCGCGGTGTCATCGACGACCTGCGCTTTGTGAACGCCCCGATCAACTGACGGCCAGCGGTCTGTGACGTCGACCGCACCGCGAGAAATACATAGTCTATCTATGCTAATCTGGGTGTGTTCAATAGAATTCGACACGAAACCAGCGCACTCAAGAGGATTGCCCAATGAGCAGTGTTTCCGCGTATGCCGCTACCTCGGCGACCGCGCCGCTGACCAAGACCACGATCACCCGCCGCGACCCCGGCCCGCACGACGTGGCCATCGACATCAAGTTCGCCGGTATCTGCCACTCCGACATCCACACCGTGAAAGCCGAATGGGGCCAACCCAATTACCCCGTGGTTCCCGGCCACGAAATCGCCGGCGTGGTGAGCGCCGTCGGCCCTGAGGTCAGCAAATACCAGGTGGGCGATCACGTTGGCGTCGGCTGCATGGTGAACTCCTGCGGTAAGTGCAGCAGCTGTAAGGCCGGGCTCGAGCAGTACTGCAAGCCCGGTGCGACCTTCACCTACAACTCGATCGACAAAGACGGCACGTCAACGCAGGGCGGCTACAGCCAGGCAGTCGTCGTCGACGAGAACTTCGTCGTGCGCATCCCCGACTCGTTGCCGCTGGACAAAGCGGCCCCGCTGCTGTGCGCGGGCGTCACTCTCTTCTCGCCGCTCCGACACTGGAAAGCGGGGCCGGACACGCGGCTCGCGATCATCGGCCTGGGCGGGCTGGGTCACATGGGCGTCAAGCTGGGCGCGGCGATGGGCGCCGACGTGACGGTGCTATCGCAGTCGCTGAAGAAGATGGAGGACGGACTGCGTCTGGGTGCCAGCCACTACTACGCCACCGCCGACCCGGACACCTTCCGCAACCTTCGCGGCAGCTTCGACCTGATCCTCAATACCGTCTCGGCCAACCTCAAACTCGGCGACTACCTGAACCTGCTTGACGTCGACGGCACGCTCGTCGAGCTGGGTATCCCCGAGCACCCCATGGAGGTGCCGGCATTCCCGCTGGCGCTGGCGCGCCGCAGCCTGTCCGGGTCGAACATCGGCGGGATCGCCGAGACCCAGGAGATGCTGGACTTCTGCGCCGAGCACGACGTGACGCCCGAAATCGAGCTCATCGAGCCGGATTACATCAACGAGGCCTACGAGCGCGTGCTGGCCAGCGACGTGCGCTACCGCTTCGTGATCGATACGTCAGGCTTGTGAGGCCGAAGCTTCGCCGTTGGACGCGTCCGCGATACCCGACAGCGGCCAACCGGCGGCGGCAAGCCTGGCGGCCACCCGCGCGATGTTCTCCGGACCGGCGTCGTATTGCGTCATGTCCGAGATGAAGTCCGCGATCACGTCACGGTCAACCGGGCCCTCGACGTCCTCATCGATGGCGTCGACCACTTCGGTGATCTCATCCTCGCTCAGCGGGGTGCTGTGCAGCAGCGCAAGCAGCGGCACGCGGTCCGGACCAGGAACGCCTTCCGGGTAGCCGACCTGCAGCCACCGGATCACTGAACGGAAGAAATCGGCCGTAGAAGATGGTGTTATCGCCACCTCATCAGTGTCACGAAAGGTGGGTGAGCGGCGCCACCGTCCCGGTGCGCCGTTCATACAATTCACGCACCGTTCATCTTTTTCGGCGGTCCTGATCGGCCGATCGGCCCGCTTGCGGCTCGATCTGATTCCACAGGATGGGCAGACAGAGCAGGTTCTGGTCAAGGGGATTTCTGTAAATCCAAACCGGTCAGCTTCTCCGATCCGTTGGATGCGATAGCGCACGGTATTGCGGTGCACGATGAGTTCCGCTGCGGTGGCTCCGCGGTGAAAGCTGTTGGCTGCCAACAGCACAAACATTGCCCAATGGCGTCGACGCCCATGAGGCGCACAGCGTCGACGAGGTCACCGAATTGGTTAGAGCCGGTAACGCCGACCGCGAGCGACCCACTCTCATCAACGCTCGCACCATTCCGGTCGGCGTGTAAACGCGAATACCATTAGCCCGCATGGAGCCTATCGGCTGGCGGCAGCCCACCGGCACGTTCTGTAAGAAAGGCCACCCGCAGTTCATCGAAGTGCGAGCGGCCAAGGTTCATGGAGCGGACCAGCACCAGGGTCAGGTCGGCCCAAGCTGCTTTCGTCGATGGTGTCCGGCGCACCGGGAGTTCATGCGCAACGAGAAAACAGCGAGGCGGTTAGCGCTGCCCTAGTTGTGGCCTCCGGCGAGCAGCGCGACATTTCGTCGAATCCGTCGCATCGTGAGCGACGAGAACAGAAGCGTGATCGCGCTCAGCAAGGCAAGCACCCCATAGAACAGTCTGTCGCTATTGAAGTTCACCGCCGCTGCCGCCACGGCTGCCGCGAACAAGAGCCCGAACGTGATCCAGGTCCATATCTCCGCGCGCTTGAGTTGATCGGCAGACTTGTTGTGCAGCCAGACCCTGCCAAGCCGGATCGCGGACGCCCGCACGTCAGGATCAGAAGGCACTACGCCATGCGCGACGGCATCGATCGCCTGGGAACGTCCCGTCTGGTCCAGTCCAGACAGCGCCTCCAGGGCTCCCCGATGCGTAGCTTGGCTTGTGGCAGTGAAAAATCCGGCAACGATGGCACCGAAAAAGATGGCCGAAAGGATGTTGCTTTCAATCTCAACGCGCGACTCCAAGGTGGTAAGCGCACCCCACCCCACAGCGAGGAAGAACGCCCACACGAGGAATCGCAGCCAGGCGGGTTGCAGGATCAGCCGAATGCGCACAACGGCCTGCGGGCTAGAAGTTCCAGTCCTCGTCTTCAGTGACGACGGCCTTGCCGATGACATACGACGATCCCGACCCGGAGAAGAAGTCGTGGTTTTCGTCGGCATTGGGCGACAGGGCAGACAGGATAGCCGGGTTGACGTCGGTTTCGTCGCGCGGGAACAACGCCTCATAGCCGAGGTTCATCAGCGCCTTGTTGGCGTTGTAGCGCAGGAACTTCTTGACGTCCTCGGTGAGCCCGACTTCGTCGTAGAGATCCTGGGTGTACTCCACCTCGTTGTCGTAGAGCTCGAAAAGCAGCTCGTAGGTGTAGTCCTTCAGCTCGGCCTGCCTGGCCGCGTCCTCGAGCGCCAGCCCGCGCTGGAATTTGTATCCGATGTAATAGCCGTGGACGGCTTCGTCGCGGATGATCAGCCGGATCATGTCGGCGGTGTTGGTCAGCTTGGCCCGGCTCGACCAGTACATCGGCAAGTAGAAGCCGGAGTAGAACAGGAAGCTTTCCAGCAGCGTAGAGGCCACTTTGCGCTTGAGCGGTTCGTCGCCGCGGTAGTACTCCATCACGATTTCGGCCTTGCGCTGCAGGTTGGGGTTCTCCTCCGACCAGCGGAAGGCGTCGTCGATCTCGGCGGTCGAGCACAGCGTGGAGAAGATCGAGCTGTAGCTTTTGGCGTGCACCGACTCCATGAAGGCGATGTTGGTATAGACCGCCTCTTCGTGCGGCGTCAGCGCGTCGGGAATCAGGCTGACCGCCCCGACCGTGCCCTGAATGGTGTCCAGCAACGTCAACCCGGTGAACACCCGCATGGTCAGCTGCTTCTCGTTGGCCGTCAGCGTGCCCCACGACGGGATGTCGTTGGACACCGGCACCTTCTCCGGCAGCCAGAAGTTCCCCGTGAGCCGCTCCCAGACTTCGGCGTCCTTCTCGTCTTGCAGACGGTTCCAGTTGATCGCCGAAACTCGATCGATCAGCTTCAATCTCTCGGTCACCAGAACCCCACTTCACCAGGACGAATAGTCGAGCGTGCTCAGGCTTCAAACACTACCCCTGGGGTGCGACAAGCCGAGGTAACACAAGAAGCTGTGTTCGCGTGTCGCGCTTCGCGTCAGTCCAGTCCGGCGTGCCGGAGGGTGTGCGTGAGGCCATCTTCCAGGGCGCTGAGCGAGATGTCGGTGAGGCGGCTCAGCTCGTCGATATCGTCCGGGTCATGCCCGCCTTTGCTCATCCACGCTTCCAGCGCGACGAACACCGCGGTCGCCAAGCTGTGCGCAGCGATGTCGGCGATCATGGCCCCGTCGGCAGTGGGTGCCGAGCGTTCGTGGATGAAGCGCTGGATCTCGTCGGCGACCTGATCGCGCATCCGTCGAATATGAGTGGTGATGATGTCTTGGTCGAGGTCGCGAGATCGAATGGTGGCCGCTTCGCGGACCATCGCGAAATCAAAAGGGAAAGCGTCCACGGCTTTTCGCACCGACCTCGTGATGGGTTCCCCGTGCGGACGCAGCGCCAACGCGCGAGCGAACCACTCAAAGCCGATGTCGTAGTCGGCGAAGATCACCGCATGCTTGGACGGAAAGTGCCGATAGAAAGTTCGCTCGGTGACCCCGACATCGGCGGCGATGTCGGCGACGCTGGTTTGCTGCACGCCGTCGGCCACGAAGCGCTTCATCGCCGCCTGTTGCAACGCCTGACGCGTGCGCTGTCTACGAGATTCCACACTGTCAGCACACACCAAATGTCACCATTGACGCAAATATGTCAGGTATGACATGGTGCGGTCGAGGCGCAGGATCACCACGGATCGGGAGGCAGGTCAGCATGGCGGACTACGACGCGATCATCATCGGGGCTGGCCACAACGGTCTGGTTGCCGCCAACGTCCTCGCCAAGAATGGCGCGAAAGTCCTTGTCCTGGAACGGGCACACTTCCTCGGCGGGATGGCCGCGACCCGGGAACTCTTCGACGGATACAAGCACAGCGTCGGCGCGTGGGCGGTGCTGATCTGGCGACAGGAGATGACCGATCGCCTGGAGCTGACCAAGTGGGGCTTCGAACTGATGGATCAGTGGACGTCCACCTGCACGTTCGGCGACGCCGCGGATCCCCCGTTCGTGATGTACAACGACCTCGAGCGCATGGGACGCCATCTGATGGACGACCACGGCCCCGAGGTTGCGACGGCGCTGGGCGGATTGTTCGCACACATCGGCCGGTTCGCGCCGTATTTCGTCGACTCGGCGTTCGGTCCCCCGCTGGACATCATCGAGGTGATCGCCGAGCAGCCCACACCCGAGGCCCGTCACGATTTCGCGCAGATGTGGTACGGCAGCACGATGGACACGGTCCGCCGCTTCTTGGCGCCGGATCAGGGTCGCTGTATCCAAGGCTCATTGGCGGCCATGTCCATTGACGCCTTCGACGGCGGACCCTGGACCCCGGGCTCGAATGCGTCGACGCTGTATCACTACCTGATCGGCGGCGGCAACGTCGAATACATCATGCCGCGCGGCGGCATCGGCTCGCTCAGCACGGCGCTGTGCCGGCGAGCCGAATCACTCGGCGCCGAGGTGCAGATGAAGGCGCACGTCAAGCAAATCCTAGTAACCGACGGACGCGCCACCGGGGTCGAACTGCGGGACGGCACAACGATTTCGGCCGATGCAGTGCTCTCGTCGCTCGACCCGTACACCACATTCGTCAATCTGGCCGGCGCGCAGAACTTTCCGCCCGACTACATCCGCAAGATCAAGGAAATCAACTTCAACCTGGGATACATCCAGGCCCACCTGACCATTGACCAAGCCCCACAATGGATCGAACGGCTGCAGCCATACATGTCCGACAACGGGCAATGGTGTCCCACCGTCGCCTACGCACCGTCGCCGGAATACATCAGCGACGCGTGGGAGCAATATCGCAAGGGACAGCTTCCCGACGCCCCGCCCACCTACCTGTACATCCCCAGCATGGTGGACTCGTCGCTGGCGCCCGAAGGTAAGCACAGCGCAACCATTTTCACCCCGTACTTCCCCACCGGACTAGACGCCGACGAAAACCGAAGCTGGAAAGAGCAATACGCCGACACCTGCGTACAGATCTTCGACAAGTACGCGCCCGGGTTCGCCGACTCCGTCACGAACCGCGTGGTGTTCTCCAACCGCTACTTCGGCAGCACCTTCAGCGCTCACGCCGGCGACTACTCTCATGGCCTGCTACAGCCCAATCAGCTGTGGACCGGTCGCGTCGTCGAGGGCGAGGACAAGTTCGCGACGCCCGTCGACGCGCTCTACCTGTGCGGGCAATGCACCCACCCAGGCCCGGGAGTGACCGGGATTCCGGGGTGGAACGGCGCCGAGGCCGCGCTCAAGCATCTCAACGCCCGCGTCGCGTAAGGGCGTATGCAAAACCCAAGGGTCGATGTACCATTTGGTACATGTTTAACGAGGACAGTATCGAGATCGACGCGCCGCCGCAGCTCGTATGGGATGTCTTCAGCGATGTCGAGCGCTGGCCCGAGTGGACCGCCTCGGTAACTTCCCTGGTCGGACGCGACGGGCCCGATCTCGCCGTCGGCAAACGGTTCGCAATCAAGCAGCCCGGGATGCAGAAGCTGGTGTGGCGGGTCACCGAGATCGATCCGGGCTCGTCCTGGACGTGGGTGCAACGCTCTCCCGGTGTGCTGGTGACCGCCCGCCACGATGTCATCGCCCAACCCGGTGGCCGCACGCTGGTACGCCAGCAACTCGACCAGCGCGGCGTACTCGGTTCCCTTGTCGGGCGGCTGATGGTCAAGAAGACCAAGCGCTTCCTCGGACTGGAGGCCCAAGGCCTCAAGGCATGCGCAGAGCAGCGAAGCCGCGCCGATGGTCCGCACTCCTGACCTGGACCGGCGCAAGCAACTTCTCGATGCACTCGTCGACGAGTTCGCGGCGGGCGGCGTCGGCGACCGGTCGTTGCGCGAGGTAGCCGCCGCGGTGGGTACGAGCCACCGGATGCTGCTGCACCACTTCGGGTCTCGAGAAGGTCTGCTTCTCGCGGTCGTCGAGCAGGCCGAGCGCCGCCAGATGGCCCTCGTCCCCGATTTACCCATGAGTCCGGCCGAGGGCTTCGCCACGATGTGGGCCGACCTTCGTCGCCCCGAACTACGGCAGCTCGAACGCCTTTTCTTCGAGTGTTACTCAAGGGCGGCCCAGGGCGAAAAGCCGTTCACGCGTATGGTTCCCGGCGCCGTCGATGGCTGGCTGCGCGAGGTCGAGGCTGCCGCCGATGTTCCATACGATGCTGCGATGGCACGGCTCGGGCTGGCCGTCACCCGCGGCCTGCTGCTGGACCTTGTCGCCACCGAAGATGAGGCAGGTGTCGATGCGGCCGCGAAAGCGTTCGTGAACCTGCTAAGCGGTTACCGCCCGGCGGCTGGCCCGTGAGCCGGTGCCCACCCCGAAGAAGCGGTATTCCGCGGGTCTTAGCGATCGAGTGGATCGCCAGTACTGCCAGGTCATCCCGCTCCACAGCGTCCGGTTGACGCCGTGCTCGTCGAGGTACCAGCTGCTGCAGCCGCCGGTGTTCCAGACCGAGCCGGCCAGCTTGTCCTGCAACTCGGCGTTGAATTGGTCCTGAGCGGAGCGGCTGGGCGCCAGCGCCTGCGCTCCGAACTTCTCGACCGTCGCGATCGCCTCGGCGACATAGTGGATCTGCGACTCGATCATGAAGACCACCGAGGTGTGGCCCAGCCCGGTGTTGGGTCCGAGCAGGAAGAAGAGATTCGGCATGTCGGCGACGGCGATGCCGCGATGCGCCACCACGCCCTCCCGGTTCCATCGGTCCACCAGGTCCTCGCCGCGCAGACCCTTGATATCGACGTAGGTGTAGGAGTCGGTGACGTGGAATCCGGTCGCGTACACGATGACGTCCACCGGGTGTTCGACGCCGTCGCCGGTGACGATGCCGTCGGGGGTGATACGGGTGATCCGCTCGGTGATCAGTGTCGTCTTCGGATTGGCCACCGCCTGGTAGTAGTCGCCGGCGTAAAGGATTCGCTTGCAGCCCGCGCGGTAGCGCGGTGTGAGCCTGCGGCGCAGGTCCTTGTCGCGAACGCTGCGCCGAATGTTCCACTTGCCGACCAATTCGACCGCGCGCAGCAGGCTCGGGCGTTGCGTCATCGCGTAGCCCAGGCCCTCGAGCCCCCAGTAGATCCCCGTGCGCACCGCCAGCCGCAGACCGGGCACCGTCGCGAACGCTTGGCGTACCCGGTCCGGCAGCAGACTGTTCGGCCGCGGCACCACCCACGGCGGAGTGCGCTGATACAGCTGCACCTCGGCCACACCGGCGTCGCGGCGCACCAACTCCGGCACGATCTGAATGGCGCTGGCCCCGGTGCCGATCACCGCCACCCGCTTGCCGGTCAGATCGACGCTGTGGTCCCACTGCGCGGAATGGAAAGCGGCACCGCGGAATTCATCCATGCCGTCGATGTCGGGTAGCCGCGGGATATGCAGCGCGCCGGCACCAGAGATCAAAAACTGGGCGACATACTCCTGTCCGGACTTGGTGAACACATGCCAGCGGTATTCACTGTCGTCCCAATGCGCGCGATCCACCAGAGAACCGAACCGGATGTAGCGACGCAGCCCGTACTTCTCGGTGACGCCCTTGAGGTAGTCGAGGATCTCGGGCTGCGGTGAGAACAGCTTGCTCCACGTGGCCTTCGGTTCGAACGAGAACGAGTACAGGTGCGACGGCACGTCGCAGGCGCAACCGGGGTAGCTGTTGTCCCGCCAGGTGCCGCCGATCTCGTCGGCCTTCTCCAGGATGACGAAGTCCACGCCCTGACGCTGCAGCGCGATGGCCATCCCGAGTCCGGCGAAACCCGTCCCGATGATGACCGCACGGGTATGCACGGGCAGAGCCTGCGCCTCGTGCTGGGTAGTCGACTCGGCAATGCTCATGTGCGCCGCTCCTCCTCATCGCTTCGTTCTGCATCGTCGCCGGCGCGGCTCATTCGGATCGATCTTCCTTCTCAAGTACCCGGTACCCATGGTATCGGAAAAGTGTTGTCGATGCCGCGGCGATGTCAACGCCGCCGATGCTCAGCTGGCAGCAGAGTCGTGCGGCACCGCGTTGTGGATGGGCAGATCGGGGTCCAGCTTGATGCCGAGCAGCTCGGCCGTACCACCGACGACACCCATCATGATCGTGGTCAGGTGCTCGACGAACTGGTCGCGGGGCATCCGCCGCGGGCTGTCGGGGTCGGATCCCAGCCACCAATCGGTGGCCGACGCCGCCGAGCCGAACGCGGCGAACGCCGCGAGTTCGATCGAGGCGGGGTTGAGTTCCATCTCACGCAGCTCGTTGTTGAACATCTCGGCCATCGCCAGCGTGATCTCCCGGCCTTCGTTCAGCGTCCTCATGGTCGACTCGGACTGCTCCGGGAAGCGGCCCTGAATGAAGAACCGCAGCACGTTGGGATGCTCGTCGACCAGGTTGACGTACTCCTCGGCGCTGCGGTGGATGATCTCGCGAGCCGAGTTGGTGGCAAAGTCGACCGACGGGAAGACGGCCGCCCACAGCATGTCGCGCAGACGCTCCCCGATCGCCTGGAACAGGTCGGATTTGTCGGTGAAATGCCGGTAGATCTTGGGTTTGGCGGTGCCGGCCTCTTCGGCGATCTCGCGGACACTGAGGTCGGGCCCCAATCGGTCGATGGCGCGGAAGGCCGCCTCGACGATCTCCCGGCGCACCTTTTTGCGGTGTTCGCGCCAGCGCTCGCTGCGCGCGTCGACCTTCACCCCAGGCTTCGGGCCCGGGTGCGGCAGGGCGGGTCGGGGAATTCTGACCACGTCAAGCACCTTACCGCGTTGCAGCCGCTGACCTGGGCAGACCGGCGCCTCAGCGGTTTCGCGCCTGATGCTCCCGTGTCGATGCAGCCGGTCTGCGCTACGGCAGAGCAGGGCAGCTCGTTTCAGGGCAGGTAGTGGCGAAGTAGAGAGCTATTGCATCTACTGCTTGACCGGAAGCGGCGTGGTGTCGCCGCACCCCTACACTCGCTGGGCCGCTACAGCATGCAGGACACGCAGCCCTCGACCTCGGTTCCTTCCAGCGCCATCTGCCGCAGCCGGATGTAGTACAGCGTCTTGATGCCCTTGCGCCAGGCATAGATCTGCGCCTTGTTCACGTCGCGGGTGGTCGCGGTGTCCATGAAGAACAGCGTCAGCGAGAGCCCTTGATCCACATGCTGGGTGGCCGCCGCATACGTGTCGATGATCTTCTCGTAGCCGATCTCGTAGGCGTCCTGGTAGTAGTCCAGGTTGTCGTTGGTCATGTAGGGCGCCGGGTAGTAGACGCGGCCGATCTTGCCTTCCTTACGGATCTCGACCTTCGACACGATCGGGTGGATCGACGACGTCGAATTGTTGATGTAGGAGATCGACCCGGTCGGCGGCACCGCCTGCAGGTTCTGGTTGTAGATGCCGTGCGCCTGCACCGACTCTTTCAGCTTGCGCCAGTCGTCTTGGTCCGGGATGCGGATCTCTGCGTCGGCGAAAAGCTGGCGCACCTTTTCCGTCTTGGGTTCCCAGATCTGGTCGGTGTACTTGTCGAAGAACTCCCCCGACGCGTACTTGGACTGCCCGAAGCCCTTGAAACTCGTACCGCGTTCGATCGCAATGCGATTCGATGCGCGCAACGCATGGTAGAGCACCGTGTAGAAGTAGATGTTGGTGAAGTCGATGCCCTCTTCGGAACCGTAGAAGACGTGTTCGCGGGCCAGATAGCCGTGCAGGTTCATCTGACCGAGCCCGATCGCGTGCGAGTCGTTGTTGCCCTGCTCGATCGAGGGCACCGACCAGATGTGGGTCTGG
>Ga0209040_10001470_pt1 | contig 18676 bp, 15 predicted proteins | sample BogFormECP12_OM3_FD_188240 | JGI IMG/M metagenome (GOLD analysis project Ga0209040, IMG submission 188240) | Bog forest soil microbial communities from Calvert Island, British Columbia, Canada - ECP12_OM3 (SPAdes) (version 2) | ecosystem: Environmental > Aquatic > Freshwater > Wetlands > Bog ...
TCGGGGGCCCGGTCGCTGCCGTTGAGCATGGTGGCCGCGGTGACGGCCGCCGGTGGGAACGCGGCCATTGTCGGCCAGCCGGATATCGGATTGCTGGCCGCCGTGGAAATGGGAGCGGATCTGAGCCGGCTCGCGGTAATCCCGGATCCCGGTTCCGATCCGGTGGAGGTGGCTGCGGTGCTCATGGACGGGATGGATCTGGTCGTGCTGGCTCTGGGCGGGCGCTCGGTGCCACTGACACGGGCGCGGGCGGTGGTGGCCCGCGCTCACCACAAAGGCTGCACCCTGCTGGTCACCGATGGTGACTGGCAGGGTGCATCGATACGGCTCAAGGCCCGGGTCTGCGGCTATGAGACTACGGCGGGTACGCCCGGCTTCGGACGGATCAGCAAGGTGCGGCTTGACGTGTGCGCAGGTGGGCGGGCAATCGGCCGGGTGCGAACCGGGTAGTTCACGTGGCCTCCCGAGTACTGGCGATTTGGTGTATGGACTGGCCTGCGGTCGGCGCGGCGGCGGCCGCGGGCCTGCCTGCGACCGCACCCGTCGCCGTCACGCTGGCCAACCGGGTGATCGCCTGCTCATCGGCTGCCCGTACGGCGGGAGTGCGGCGAGGATTGCGGCGGCGAGAGGCGGCGGCCCGCTGTCCGCAACTGCACGTCGTGACCGCCGACTCCGACCGCGACGCCCGCTTCTTCGAAGGAGTTATCGCGGCGGTGGACGATCTGGTGCCGCGCGCTGAGGTGCTGCGGCCCGGGCTCTTGGTGTTGCCGGTGCGTGGGGCGGCCCGCTTTTTCGGGTCCGAACAGCAGGCCGCTGAGCGGCTGACCGACGCAGTGGCCGCAGCCGGCGCCGAGTGTCAGGTCGGAATCGCCGACCAGCTGTCCACCGCGGTCTTCGCCGCCCGTGCCGGTCGTATCGTCGAACCGGGAGAAGACGCGCGGTTCCTGGCGGCGCTGTCGATCCGGCAACTCGCCACCGAGCCCAGCCTGTCCGGTCCCGGACGAGACGATCTAGCGGATCTGCTGTGGCGGATGGGGATTCGCACCATCGGACAGTTCGCCGCACTGCCGCGCACCGACGTGGCTTCCCGGTTCGGCGCCGACGCGGTCAGCGCGCACCGGTTCGCCCGCGGTGAGCCGGAACGCGGACCATCCGGGCATGAGCCGCCGGCCGAACTCGACGCCGTGCTGCATTGCGATCCACCGATTGACCGGGTTGACGCCGCGGCATTTGCCGGCCGCTCATTGGCCAGCACGTTGCATCAGACATTGATGGCCGCCGGAGTGGGATGCACGCGACTGGCCGTTCACGCCGTCACCGCCAATGGCGAAGAGCTGACCCGGGTATGGCGATGCGCCGAGCCGTTGACCGAGGATGCCACCGCCGACCGGGTGCGTTGGCAACTGGACGGATGGCTGAACACCCGGACGGTCGCGGATCGGCCCACCGCGCCGGTGACGCTGTTACGGCTGCAGGCGGTGGAGGTGGTGTCGGCCGGGGCGTTGCAGTTACCGCTCTGGGGTGGTCTCGGTGAAGAGGACAGGATGCGGGCCCGTCGGGCGCTGGTGCGGGTGCAGGGCCTGCTCGGCCCGGAGGCGGTGCAGGTGCCGGTGCTCAGTGGCGGTCGTGGGCCGGCCGAGCGCATCACGTTGACGCCGCTGGGCGACGAGCCGGTGCCGCGGGCCGACCCATGTCTGCAGTGGCCCGGTCAACTGCCCGAACCGTCGCCGACGGTGCTGCTCGATGATCCGGTGGAATTGCTTGATGCCCAAGGTAACTCGATCCGTGTGACCAGCCGCGGGCTGTTCTCCGCCGACCCGGCACGGCTGACCTCTCGCGGCCGCGACGACCAGCTGCGCTGGTGGGCCGGCCCATGGCCGGTCGACGAACGCTGGTGGGATCCGGATCGGGTGGCCACCGGCGCAGGTGGGCGCACCGCCCGGGCCCAGGTGTTGTTGGAAGGCGGGCAGGCATCCGATCCCGGGATCGCGATGCTGCTGTGCTATCGCCAGCGGAGGTGGTACTTGGAGGGAATCTACGAGTGACGGCTTGCGGCCTCAGCCCAGGCGCGCGGCGAACGGTCCCACCCGATCGATGAACCGGTCGAAGAACACTGCTGGATCAACTCCGACACCGATCAGCGCGTTGGGTTTTCGGCGCCAGCGCCCTGACCAGTCGGTCACCGTCATGCCGCGGGTCAGGCTACCCGTCAGCTCGACGTCCACCGTCGCTGGCCGGGTGGCCAGCAGCTGCGGGTCCAGCGCGACCGCCGCGGCCAATGGATCGTGCAGATGGGCCTGGTAACCGTGGCCGAGGTCGTGGTAGGACTCCAGGTAGAACCGCGTCGCGTCCTCGATCACCCGAATCAGCGGGTTGGACGCCGACGACCGGCTGCCCCGCTCATCGTCGACGCCCATCACGGTCGTCGTCGTGTTTGCAGCCGCCGCCAGTCTGACCAGTATCTCCGGTGTGATCGAGATGTTCCACGTCACGTCCAGGCCGCACAGAATCGGAAGATATTGCGACTCAGGACCTTCCGGTGATTCGGGGGACCAGGCGGCGAACACTTCGGCCGCCGCCTCGGGGTCCACGCCGATGTTCCACTCCGCCACCGGGTTGGTGTTGCCGCGGTAGTCATAGGCCCCGCCCATGATCACCAGCCGGCGCAACAGCTTCGGCAGCGCGGGTTCCTTCCGCAGCGCCAGCGCCAAGTTGGTCAGCGGGCCGGTAGCCAGCCCGATCAGCTGTCCCGGATGAGCATGTGCCGCCGTGACCCATGCCGTCGCCGCATCGTCACCGGTGAGCTGACGATCGCTCGGCGGCAACTCCGCGTAGCCCAGACCCCTTGGCCCATGGACTTTCCCGACCGGAAGCATGGGGGAGTTCAACGGGTGATCTACACCTTTGGATACCGGCACGCCGTCGATCCGGCACAGCTCGAGCAGGCCGAGGTTGTTCTCGCAGACTTGATCTACCCCGACGTTCCCACCGGTCGAGGCGATGCCGACCAGCTCGGCCTCCGGGCTGGCCAGCAGGTAAATCAGCGCAATGGCGTCATCTACACCGGTGTCGACGTCGGCGAAAACTGGTGCGGCAGCCACTGCCGCAACGATACCCGGAAGGGCTACCAGTGCACGCCGGGCACCAGCCGTATCGCTCGCTTGACCGGCCGCGGAACCCGCACCCGGGTAACCGCACGTGTCGGTCGCCTCGGTCGGCGCCGCGAAGACGATTGCGCAGCAACGGTTTCCGGCGGCGTTATTCCTTGCGCTGCCGCTGAATCCGGATATCCGAGGTAGAGCTGGTGCAGGATCCGTCGCGACAGCTTGGGGGTGAAGTAGTTTCCGGCTTCCGCAAGGGTGCCCACCGGGGTGTCGATACGGGCCGGCTTGTCGACCAGCCCGCGCACCACCATCGCCGCCGCATGCTCGGCACTGATCGGCGGAACGGGGTTGAGCCGCCGTGACGGCGCGATCATCGGCGTGGCCACCAACGGCATGTGGATGTTGGTGAACGTGATGTGGTCGGAAAGCGTCTCGGTGCCCACAACTTCGGAGAACGCGTCCAACGCGGCCTTGGTGGGCAGATACGAGCTGTACTTGGGGCTGCGGGCCTGCACGCCGGCGCTGGATACGTTGACGACGTGACCGAACCGGCGCTCACGCCAATGGGGCAGCAGCGCCAATACCATCCGCACTGCGCCGAAGTAGTTGACCGCCATCACCCGCTCGTAGTCGTGGAACCGGTCGGTGGCGTTGACCACCGAGCGGCGGATCGACCGGCCGGCGTTGTTCACCAGGTAGTCGACGTGGCCGAAGCGGCCCAGGATGTCCTTGACCGTGTGCTCCACCGAGGCGGAGTCGGTGACGTCGCAGGTGAAGGCGTGAGCCTGACCGCCGTTGGCGCGGATCTCGGCGACCAGGTCGTCGAGCGCCTCACCGTTGCGCGCCAACGCGAATACTGTTGCGCCGCGTTCGGCGACGGCGATCGCCGCGGCCCGGCCGATGCCACTGGACGCGCCGGTGATGATCACGTGGCGCCCCATCAGTGCTCCGGCCGGATCATCGCGTCGGGCCCGATCGGGGTCCAAATGGTCGGCCCAGTACCGCCACAGCTTGGGTGCGTAACTGGCGAACTCAGGAACCTCGATACCGGTGCCGTGCAATGCTTTTCGCGTGTTGTGGGAGATGAACGTGGGCGCCAGCTCGACGACGTCGAGAACCTCGGCGGGAATGCCCAGTTGGGTGGCCGCCATGTTGCGCCACACCTTGGCCCGCCCGCGCACCTTCGTCAAAGGTGCAGAGACGGACCGGGGCAGTGATCCGCGCAGCGGCGGCAGCCCGGCCGCGGCGGCGATCCCGCGGTAAATGCCGCGCAGGCCAATCGTTTTCGGCGCGGTCAGGTGGAACGTCTGGCCGTCGCGACCGTCGGCGTGCATGAGTGCGACCATCGCGTCGACGACGTAGTCGACCGGGACGATGTTGGTGCGGCCGGTGTCGGGCAGCATGATCGGGGTGAATCTGGGCAAAATCGCCAGCTTGGCCAGCACGCCGAAGAAGTAGTACGGTCCGTCGATCTTGTCCATCTCACCGGTGCGCGAATCACCCACCACCACCGCGGGACGGTAGATCCGATGGCGCAGGCCGGTCGCCTCGCGCACCAGCAGCTCGGCCTCGAACTTCGTCTGGTGATACGGCGTCGGCAGCTGCTGACCGACGTCGAAATCGGCCTCGGTGTACTCACCGCGGAATTCCCCGGCCACCGCGATCGACGACACGTGATGCAGCGTCGCGCCGAGCCGGCGCGCGAGTTCGATCACGGCGCGGGTGCCTTCGACGTTGGCGATGCGCTGATCGGGCTCGGGGGCGGTGAGGTCGTAGATCGCCGCGCAGTGCACCACATGCTCGACGTTGCCCAGCTCGGCGATGGCCTCGTCGGTCAACCCGAGATCGGGCTCGGCCAGGTCGCCGACCAGTGGTTTCGCTCGTTCGCCCCACTGACCGGCCAGGCGTTCGAACCGGCCCAACGACGGGCGACGAACCACGACCCACACTTCGGCGTCGGGTCGGGTGTCCAGCAGACGCGACACCACTCGGCGCCCGATAAACCCGGTACCGCCGGTAACGACATAGCGCATGTGAGCCATCGTGCGCGTTGAATCGCTGCTCGTCAACGCAGTGTGACGCGATCGTCGGCGTGGATCAGCCGGCCGTCACCGTGTTCTTCTGGGTCGTCCCACAGCAGTAGCTGACGGACTGCGGGACGTGACCCGTAGGGCTGAAGCATCCGGCTGGCGGGGCGCGGGCGCACCCGCTGCGGCCACCAGAACCAGCGGCCGAGAAGGGTGGCGATGGATGGCGTCATGAAGGAACGCACGATCAACGTGTCGAAGAGTAGGCCTAGGCCGATGGTGGTGCCGATCTGGCCGAGGGTCTGCAATCCACTGAACACGAACCCGCACATGGTGACGGCGAAGACTAGACCGGCGGCGGTTACCACCGACCCGGAGCCTGCCATCGCGCGGATGATGCCGGTCTTGAGTCCGGCGTGGATCTCCTCTTTGAATCGGGAGATCAGCAGAAGGTTGTAGTCGGACCCGACCGCCAGCAGCAGAATGACCGCCAAAGCCAGTATCACCCAATACAATTCGATGCCCAGTATGTACTGCCAAACCAACACGGAGAGCCCGAACGACGCGCCCAGTGACAGCGCCACTGTACCGACGATCACGATGGCGGCGACCAGGCTTCGGGTGATGATCATCATGATCAACAAGATCAGGCTCAGTGAGGCGATGGCGACGATCAACAGGTCGTAATTCGCCATGTCCTGAATGTCTTTGTAGGTCGATGCGGTGCCGCCGAGATAGAAGCTGGAGCCCGCCAGGGGGGTGTTCTTCACGGCCTCATGTGCGGCGAGCCTGATCGGTTCGACGTGGGAGATGGCTGCGGGCTCTGCCGGGTCGCCTTCGTGAGTAATGATCATGCGAGCCGCTTTGCCGTCGGGCGACAGAAACAGTTTCAGGCCGCGTTTGAAGTCGGGGTTGCTGAACACTTCGGGCGGCAAGTAGAACAGATCGTCGTTCTTGGCCTTATCGAAAGCCTGTCCCAGCGCAGCCGTATTGTCATTGGCGACGGTCGACTGCCCGGCGATTCCGGAGTTGGTGGCGAAGTTTTTCAGCACCAACTCCTGGTTGACCTCCTGGCTGGCGATCTGGGGCGGTATCAGCCCTACCAGCTGCGGCTGGATCGCGTCGAGCTTGTCCAGGCTTTTCGTGAGGTCGTCGAATTTCTCGGTGATCGCGTCGATGCTGTCCAGTGCTTCGAAGGTGTTCCTGAAGGCGAAGCACACCGGGATGTCGTAGCAGTGCTTATCCCAGTAGAAGTAACTGTGCAGCGGCCGGAAGAAGTCGTCGAAGTTCGCGAGTTTGTCTCGTACCTCGGAAATGATCGCCAGCGTCTCGTGGAATTTCTTGGTCTCGTCGTGAGTCGCGGCGGCGAGTTGCTGCTGCAGGGCGTACTGCTGCTCCAAGATACCGATCGTTTTCGTGAGCTCGTTGGACTGCCTTAACAAGTCGCGCGCGCGATCCATTTGGTACTTGAGGTTCTGTACTTGTCCGACGCTTTGCTGGCTGATCTGAAAAGCTATCGAACTGTGGTCCAGCGGGGCCCCCAATGGGCGGGTGATGGACTGCACTTGGGCGATACCGGGTATGTGGACAACGCCTTTGGCGACCTTGTCCAGGACGAGCATGTCTGCCGGATTACGCAAGTCGTGGTCGGCCTCGATCATCAACAGCTCGGGCTCCAACCGGGCGCGGGAGAAGTGCCGCTCCGCGGCGGTGTATCCGACATTGGCCGCGGCAGTGGCCGGGATGTAGGGGCGGGTGTCGTAGCTGGTCTTGTAGCCGGGCAGGGCGAGTAGACCGATGAGGGCGACGGCGGTCGCGACAACCAGAATGGGGGCGGGCCACCGGACGATCGCGGTGCCGATTCGTCGCCAGCCGCGGGTCTGCATCACGCGCTTAGGGTCGAAGAGACCGAAATGGCTGGCAATGGTCAGCACGGCCGGGCCGAGCGTGAGCGAGGCCGCCAGCGCCACGAGGATCCCGAGCGCTGCGGGTACGCCCAGGCTTTGGAAGTACGGCAGCCGGGTGAAACTGAGGCAAGCGACCGCGCTGGCGACCGTCAGGCCCGAGCCCAAGACAACGTGAGCGGTGCCGCGGTACATCGAATAGAAGGCGGTTTCCCGCTCTTCGCCGGCGGTGCGCGCTTCCTGGTAGCGGCCGACGAAAAATATCGCGTAATCCGTTCCCGCGGCGATCACCAGCAACGTGAGCAGGTTGGTCGCGTACGTCGACAACCCCAGGACCCCGGCATTTCCCAAAAAGGCAACGAACCCCCGCGCCGCGGCCATCTCGATGAGGACCGTGACAAGAACCAGGGCTGTGGTGGCGAACGATCGGTAGACGAAAAACAACATCACCGCGATCACTGCGATGGTGAGCGCGGTGACTTTGTTGGAGCCTTTGCTGCCCTCGGTGAACTGATCGGCGATAAGCGGGGCCGCTCCGGTGAGGTAGGCCTTGACGCCCTTCGGCGGTTGCATGTGGTCCACCGTGGCGCGCACCGCGTCGACGGACTCGTTGGCCATCGCCTCGCCCTGGCTTCCGGCAAGAAATAACTGAACGTATGCGGCCTTGCCATCGCTGCTCTGCGATCCCGCCGCGGTCAGCGTGTCGCCCCAGAAGTCCTGGATGTGCTGGACATGCTTCGTGTCCTGTTCCAGTTTGTGGATCAACGCGTCGTAAAAACGGTGGGTGTCGGCGCCGAGCGGCTGATCGCCTTCCAGGACGATCATCGCCGAACTGTCGGTATCGAACTCGTGGAACACTTTGCCGATGTGTTTGAACGCCTGATACGACGGCGCCTCGGGGGAGCTGAGGCCGACGTTGTGCTGTCGCCCGACCTCTTCCAGTTGCGGCACAAGGATATTCGGTATGGCGGCCAGGGCGATCCAGAACAACAGAATCGGCACGGCCAGCCGGCGGATGGTGTGTGCAACGGTGGGCCGACGATCGCTGTGATTACTCATCCGGACTTGTCCAGGCAGAAGGTATAGGCGTTCATTTCGTTGACGGTCCTTTCGTCTTTGACGACGCCGTTGACGATGATGCGGCAGCCCAAGGTGTTGCCGTTGCCTTGCGCCACCAGGTTGGCGATGACCGCCGGGTCAGTGGTCGTGATCGTGTAGGACCACGGCAGCGGCGCGTTGTCGACTCGCTGTGGGGCGGCATGGACGTCTTGGTAGTTGATGGTTGCCGTGGTGCCCGGGGCGCCGAAGACCTCATAGATAACGCTTTTGGGGTTGAACGGAACGATCTCGTTCGAGACTCCACTGGCACGCGACGAGTTCTTGTTCGAGCCGAAGGCGCCGTGCAATCGGTAGACGGCGAACCCGACCAGCGCGACCACCACGACGGCGACCAGAACCATCCACCGCCGCCTGACCAGGTCGGTAAGTGAAATACCTTTCACCCATTGGCCTTTCGGGTGAGGCCTGGGATGATGACGTCGTCGACGAGAGTTTGCACGGTGTGCTCGGTGGGGGGGCGACTTGGGACGATGGACCGGAAGATCAGGTAGCCGGGTAACAGATCCCAGAGTTCGTCGCTGATGGCGGCGGCATCGATCTCGCCGCGAATGACAGCGCGGTGCAGGACCTCTTGGATCAGGGCCTTCCGTTGATCGAGGAACTGATGCTGGAGCGCTTCGTTGAGCGCGGGGTGGCGCGACACCTCGACGAGCACGGCGCGAATGGTGCCGGCCTGCTGGTGCGTGTGCTCGCAGATCACGTCCCCCAGGCGCAGCAAATCGCCCCGCAGTGTGCCGGTTTCGGGGAGGACCGCAACTTGGCGGACGCCCTCGATGAAAGCGGCCAACACCAGTTCGGCTTTAGACGGCCAGCGCCGATAGACGGTTGCCTTACTGGCACGGGCCCTGGCCGCCACCGCATCTACCGTTAACCGGTCGTAGCCGTGTTCTTGCAGCAGCTGCAACGTCACCTCGAGCAGTTCGGTCTCCCGTGGCGACCAAGGCGAAGGCCCCATGCCGCGGTCGGCAGTCTGGGTCACAGCGCCTAACCATAGAGCCGCCGAGGCAGTACTGTCCAGTACCGTACTGCTGGGCTTGGCTCGTCCGGCTTAGTAGCTGAAGTCGCGGATGCCGTCCCAGTCCACCAGCGTCCATCCCATCGCCGGACTGCCGGTGACCACCACTCGGCCGAGATTTGGCAGCCGATGGCTGGTCACCAGGCTGTCCTTGGGATTTTTGACGTTCATCAAGGTCCAGTACATGATCGCTCCGCCGTGCGAGAACGCAACGGGTTTGGTGTTACCGCTGTCGTAGATCTTCTGGACGGCGGCAGTGAACTGATCGTTGAATTCATTGCCGCTGATCGAGCCCGGGATGGCGTCCTTGCGGTCGCCGTTGAGCCAATCCGCCGGCGCGAGCAGATAGGTCAGGTCGGCCCTCTTGGTCGGTGTGTTGTTGTACCAGCCGGCGTCGATTTCCCGCAGTCCGGACAGGACTTCGACCGGCTTGCCCAGCGCGTGGGCCAGCGGCGCAGCCGTCTCCTGGGTACGAACCATGTCGGAGACGTAGATGCCGTCGAAGTTGTTGCGGGAGAGCTGGTGGGCCAGCTGCTCGGCTTGCGCCTTGCCTTCCTCGGTAAGGCTTGGACCGGGAATATCGGTGTTCACGACATTGTCGGCGTTGGCCTGCGACTCGGCATGCCGGATGAAGGTCAGCGTGATGCTGCGCACGTGCGGGGATCCCGAGCAGGCGCCGATCATCATCGTCACGACGAGCGCGGCCAAAGCCTTCCAGATCACGGTGCGGTTGCGCATGGCGATAGCCTGCCTTGTCGACGGCTTCGATGTGGTGGGTTTGCCACGGTTAGCCGTATGAATCTGATCGAGAGGAGAACCGCATGGCGATCGACCCGAAGGCCGTTGGCGCAACAACCGACCCGATGCTGTTCGAATGGACCGACCGGGACACCATCCTGTACGCGCTCGGTGTCGGTGCTGGAACCGAGGATTTGTCCTTCACCACAGAGAACAGCCACGGCATCACCCAGCAGGTGCTACCGACCTACGCGGTGATCTGCTGCCCGGCGTTCGGCGCGGCGGGCAAGGTCGGATCGTTCAACTGGGCCATGCTTTTACACGGTTCGCAGGGCATCCGGCTGCACGCGCCGCTGCCGGCCGCGGGCAAGCTGTCAGTCGTCACGCAGGTGGCCGACATCCAGGACAAGGGTGAGGGCAAGAACGCGATCATCATGTTGCGCGGCCGCGGCACCGATCCTGACACCGGGACACTGGTCGCCGAGACCCTCACGACGCTGGTGATCCGCGGCGAGGGCGGCTTCGGGGGAGAGCCAGGCCAGCGGCCGGTCGCGCCAGAAATCCCCGACCGCGAGCCCGACGCCCGAGTCGCCTTGCCTACCAGGGAGGATCAGCCGCTGATCTACCGACTCTCCGGCGACCGTAATCCGCTGCACAGCGACCCATGGTTCGCCAAAGAACTGGCCGGCTTCCCCAAGCCGATCATGCACGGGCTGTGCACCTACGGGTTCTCCGGCCGAGCTTTGGTCGCCGAGCTCGGCAATGGCGATGCCAGTGCCATCACCTCGATCGACGCGCGGTTCACCAAACCGGTCTTTCCCGGCGAGACGCTGACCACCTTGATCTGGCGCACCGAACCCGGCAAGGCGGTATTCCGCACGGAAGCTTCTGGCGCCAACGGCGCCGGAGATGTCGACGCGCGGCTGGTGCTGGAGGACGGCGCGGTCGAATACGCGGAGGGCTAACGCTGAGGTTTAGCGGGGCCGCCATCGTGGCAGCCTGCGGCTATGGCATTCAAACTCACCTACAGCGACGGGCAAGCGACTGACTACGACGACAGCACCAAGTGGGAAGTCGAAAACGGGGTGGTCAAGATGGGGCGCGAGGCCGGGAAGTGGACGGTCTTCATCTCCCCGAGTCATTGGGCCACCCTCGAGCTAGTGGCCGGAAAAGATCGAGACAAAGACGGCGACGGACACCAAGACAAAGGCCAGGACAAGCACAAAAAGGGCAAAAAAGGCAAGGAGCACGACGAACAGGACAAAGACGACTGAGCCTCCTAAGGAGGTTGCCTCTCGCCTTTGGATGCCGCCCGCTCGCAGACCGCCTCGGCACCCGCGTGGTGTCCGCCGCCGCTGCGCGCTCTCATTACCCGTCAGGTAATCGTGAGGGTGAGCCCGCGCGGCTAGCATCGTGGCGGTGACGACTCTGGCCCAGCGGGCCCCGGCAACACCGCCGGTCGGTCAGCTGCTGCGCGAGTGGCGCGAGCGGCGTCGAATAAGCCAGCTTGACTTGTCAATTCAGGCCGCTATCTCGGCTCGGCATCTGAGCTTTGTGGAGACCGGACGGTCGCGCCCGACCCCGGGAATGATTCTGCGGCTCAGCGAGCAACTCGACGTTCCGCTGCGCGAGCGCAACGCGCTGCTGCTGGCCGGTGGTTACGCACCCGCCTATCCTGAGCACTCGCTCGACGAGCCGGAACTGACACGACTGCGCGCCGCACTGCGTCAGATCCTCACCGGACACGAGCCGTATCCCGCGCTGGTTGTCAACCGGTGGTGGGAAATGCTCGACGGCAACGCGGCCATCGCGGTGCTCACCGAAGGATGCGACCCCGCACTGCTGACACCGCCGGTGAACGCATTACGGGTGTCGCTGCACCCCGACGGCATGGCGCCACGCATCGCCAATCTCGCAGAGTGGCGCGCGCACATCCTCGAACGCCTGCACCGGCAAGTGCACACCACACGCGACCCGCGGCTGGCCGAGTTGCACGCCGAGTTGGCGGCGTATCCGGGCGGCGTTACCGAGCGCCCCGAGCTCACCGACGTCGCGGTGCCGCTGCGCCTGTTTCATGGCGATCAAGAGTTGGCATTCTTCAGCATGACCGCCGTCGTTGGCGCGCCGCTGGACGTCACGGTCGCCGAGGTTGCGATCGAGTCGTTCTACCCTGCCGACGCGGAAACCGCTGCGGCGCTGCACGGAATTGGAGGGTGAGCTCATGACCGACGCCGCCGCGACCGAATTGATCCACGCGCAGGTCCCGCTGTGCGCGACTCTGGGCATCACCGCGGACACATTCCGGCCCGACGAGGTGGTGCTGAGTCTGGATTGGGCGCCGACGCTTTGCACAGGTAACAACGTGCTGCACGGCGGGATCGTCATGGCCCTGGCGGACTCGGCGGGTGGGGTATGCGCGTTCCTGAATCTCCCTGAGGGGGCGGGAGGAACCGCAACCATAGAATCCAAGACCAATTTCTTGGCTGCGACCCGCGGTGGCACAGTCAAGGCGCACAGTCGCCCGCTGCACATCGGGAAGCGCGTCATCGTGCTCGAAACCGAAGTCCGCGGCGACGACGGCAAGCTGGCCGCCAAAGTACTACAAACCCAAGGGATCCTGTGATCAGCGAGCGAGCTGCCGCGCCAGCAGCTCGGTGAAGTCCCGCACTCGTTCGGGATTGTCCAATGCGTACTTCGCGGCGGTGGCGCGATCGCCGTCGTCGGTGTGCCGCACCACGATGGGGATACCGTCGTCGTGGACGGCGTCAAACGCGTCTTCGTCGGTGATGTCGTCGCCGAGGTAGATCGGTAACAACGGACCCGGATGCTCGTGATGGCGAATGTAGTCGAGCACCCAGCGCAGCGTCTTGCCCTTGTCCCAGTCGACATTTGGACGTAGCTCGATGACTTCGCGACCGGTGGTGACGCGAAGCGCAGTGCGCTGACCGGCGCTTCGTACCGCTGCGGACACCTCGCCGACTCGGTCACGCGCGGCGTTGCGGTAGTGTACGGCAACACCAAACCGCTTGTGCTCCACCACAACACCCGAGATGTGACCGAGCTGGTCGGCCAGCTCGGCGGCCGCCTCCTCGAGCACCGGGATACTCGCCGCCTCAGCGTTTTCGTGGTGTGCGCCGTCGGGTCCGGTCAGCTCGAAACCATGACTGCCCGCATACCAGATGCCGGGCAGGCCAATCCGCTGGCGCACGTCGGCGAGGTCGCGGCCGCTCAGTATCGCGACGGGGCACTGCGCGGTCAGCGATGTCAGCGCATCGGCCCCACCCTCGACCAGGCACGCAGAGTCGGGATTCTCGACGATGTCGGAGAGCGTGCCGTCGAAGTCGAAGAACACCGCAGGCTGCCGACCGGTCACCACGTCGAGCGCCCGCACCGCGTCGGGCAGCTCGAACATCCGGCGGTCCCCGGTGCGCACGCTGATGTCGCGCACGTCCGTGATCACCGCGTCGGCCCCTCGGCTGGTCAGCTCATCGCGGTGTCCGGTCGTGTCGATCGCGAGCACCAGCGCGAATCCGCCGGCCCGGGCGGCGGCGACACCGCTCCCGGTCGCCGTGACGACGGCGCACCGGCCCGGGCGCACCGACAGCCGCCGCGCTGCCTCGACCAGCGCCGCAGTGTCGGGCGGCTGGCGGAGTTCGTCGGAGCCCACACCGGCGTCGTGCAGCTGCTTCAGTAGGGGCGTATCGGCCGCCCGGTCACCGAGGTCGAACAGCACCGCGTCGTAGCGGCGCGGATCGATGGTGACCGACATTCGCCTGCCCTGCCTTCCCGGCACGCTGTCGCGATGCCGGTAGCAAGGTTAGTCAGGTCGATCAGTCTCCGGACCGTCAGACCGATCTGTTGGCGAACAGCAGGATCGAGTCTTGGCTGAGCATTTCCAAGCGCGCCACGGCCATCGCGATACCTTTGGCCAGTTCGTCGACGTCGGCTGCGGCGTCGTAATCCGCCGTGATACCGAACACCAGGTCATTGGCATAGCTCAACACCGCGACACCCGTGCGCAACCGCAGTGCGATCGGTGGAATCGGCAGCAGGCGCGCTACCTCGTGGCCCATCATCTGCAACTGGCGGCGTGGTCCCGGGATGTTGGTCGCCAGCGTCATGATGCCGCGCTGCGGCAGACGGGTGAGGAACCGAATTAGCCACGAGGACAACATGAACGGGATATAGTTGGTCGCGGAGACCGCCACGTTGGTTGCTTGCCGCTGCCCACCTTGCTTGGCGCGGCTCAACCGGCTGTGCACGACGCGCAATTGCTGGATCGGGTCGTCTTGTTCGACGGGGAGATAGGGCAGCATGATCGAGAGGCGATTGCCCGGCTTGTCGAGCGCGTCGGGCGAGCGCACCGACACCGGGACGAGGGTGCGCAGCGAGTCCGGGCGGGGTTCCTCGCCGCGATGCAGCAAAACCGAGCGGAAGCCTTCGGTGATCGCGGTGAGAGCAACGTCGTTGATGGTCACGTCGAACTTCCGGCATACCTGTTCGACCTCGGCGAGCGGCACGCGCACCGCCCGATAACACCGCATCCTGGTGACCGGCCCCACCAGTGAGCTGCCGGCGGAAGATCGGAGCAAGCCGGTGGCAATTTCCGCGGCGCCGCCAACCGTCCGCGCAGCGGCACCGGTGATGCCGGTGGCCGTCCGCCACAGGCTGTCCAGCGGGTTCCACAAGTTCTCCAGCGGTTTGGGGTCCGGCACCGGCTTGAGGTGATGGCGTGTCGCGGCAGTCCGCTTGGTGACGGTGGGGCGAGCGAACGCATCGCCGTCGACGTCATCGCACAGTCGACTGAGGATGCGGGTCGCCGAGATTCCATCGGCCATGCAGTGGTGGATCTTCATCAGGATCGCCCAACGATTGCCCTTCAGACCCTCGATGACCCAGCATTCCCACAGCGGGCGGTCTCGGTCCAGACGGCGCTCCAGCACTTCGGCAACGACTCGGTACAGTTCGGCGTCATCGCCGGGCCGTGGAAGTGCCACCCGGCGGACGTGACGGCTGAGGTCGAATCCCGGATCGTCGACCCACTGTGGAGCACCAACATCGAAAAGTTGGGTACGCAACATCTGAGTGCAGCGCGGTATTGCCCGGATGCGTTCTGCCAGAACGTCCTTGAACTCGCCGTAATCGGGGGCGGAACCGTCGATGATCGCGACTCCGCCGATCGCCAGGCTGACGTTCCGGTCCGAATCTTCCGCCATGAGAAAGCCTGCATCGAGCGCGTTGAGCTGCTCCACGAATCGTCACCGCCGTTCACCCCAGGGACTTTGTCGAGTATCCGCTGCCGTCCCCAGCAGGAGGTGGCGGCAAGATTAAATCGTGTAAACAACTGGAGTCGATTGTGTGGCAACGAAGTTCAGTCTGAGAATTTCTGAGAATTCTCTCAACCACCGGTAAGCGCGGTCTACCTAAAAACATTTCAGTCGACTGACTTGTATCTGTGTTATCGTCGATGACATGAATCCATCCACCCCGGTCCAACGTCGGACCCAAGCCGAGCGCAGGGAATCGACGCGTACGGCATTGCTGGACGCCGCGGTCGAGTGCCTGATCGACGAGGGGTACGCGGCGGTGACGACCCGCGGGGTTGCCGAACGGGCCGGGGTCTCCCAAGGGGCGCAGCAGCATTACTTCGATGGACGGGTGGACATGGTCGTGCAGGCCGTCGGGCATCTGTCGCAGCGATTGGCTGAGCAGTCCCGGGAGCAGATCCGTACCGGCCAGCGCGACGAGCGTCGCCGCATGCAGACGCTGCTGGATCGAATGTGGGACATCCACACCGGTCCCGCATTCCAGACCGCGGCTGACCTCTGGGCCGCCGCCCGCACCGATCTCGAATTGCGGGAGCCGATCGAAAACCTCGGTCGGGACCTGGATCGGCAGCTGGCGCGGCTCATCGCCGAAGTGCTGCCCACCCTCGCGAACACCGACTCCGGGCGCACACTGATCGACGTCGCAATGGCCACCGCCCGTGGTCTGGCGCTGCGTCGGCTGCCTGGACTGGAGGCCCCTGTCGACCGGCGGTGGCGTGCCGCGAAATCCCTGCTAATGGACACTTTCGACGCCCTCGACAAGAAGGGTTGACGGCATGACCGCCCCCACCCCGCCGGTGATCGACACCGCGCCGAGCCGGTGTTGGTCGAACACCGCGGCCCGGTCGCCGTCGTCACCCTGAACCGACCCGACCACCTCAATGCCCTCAGCCCCGGCCAGGCACCGCCGATGCTGCAGGCCCTGAACGAGCTAGGTGGGGACGACTCCTGCCGCGTCGTCGTGCTCACCGGCGCGGGCGTGCGTTCTGCTCCGGTATGGATCTCGTCGCCGGACTCGACGTTCCAGGGCATGGCCAGGTCCAGGGACGATACCTGGCCCTCGAACGCGCCGCCGACGTGTCCTTGGCGCTGCGTGAGATCCCGCAACCGGTCATCGTCGCCATCACGGCCACGCCGTCGGCGTCGGCCTGGCTCTGGCGGCAATGGCCGACATCCGCGTCGCGGACACGACCGCGCGCTTCGGCCCGGTGTTCACCCGCCGCGGTTTCTCCGGCGGCGACCTCGGCGCTTCCTGGTGGTTGCCGCGGCTGATCGGTTTCGCCTACGCTGCCGAAATGCTTTACACGGCAAAACCGTTCGATGCTCACCGGGCACTCGAAATCGGATTCGTCACTCACCTCGCCACCGAAGGAGCAGACATCGATACCGCAGTCGGTATCGGTGAAAAGATCGCCGTCAACGCCCCGTTCGGAGTCACCCAGACCAAGAACCTGCTCAACACCGCCCTTGGAATCGGGGAACTGCGCGAGCACATGACCACGGAAATCCGCGCTCAAGTGCTGTGCTCGCTCACCGACGACGTCGGCGAAGGAATCGCCGCCGCGCTCCAGCGCCGTACACCCACCTTCGGCAACAGCTGACATGCTTAAGCGAATCGAACATATATTCGATAGACTGGTTTGGTGGGCTGGAGCAACGGGCCGCCGGGCTGGGCGGAGATGGAGCGGGTGCTCGCCGGAAAGCCGCGCCGTTCCGGCACGCCATCTGTGTGGGGACCGGCGGATGACGCTCCGTGGTCTCGCAAGCGCGTGAGCTACCAGCCGCCGGACGCTAACCGGACGGTTCGCTCGTCCGTTGCGTATGCGGAGTTGCACACGCATTCGGCGTTCAGCTTCCTCGACGGGGCCAGCACACCGGAAGAGCTGATCGAGGAGGCGGTGCGGCTGGATCTGCGCGCCATCGCGCTGACCGACCACAACGGCCTCTACGGGGCGGTGCGGTTTGCGGAAGCGGCCGCGGAATTGGACATGCGTACCGTGTTCGGCGCCGAACTGTCGCTTGGACCCGGCGCTCGGACCGACGAGCCTGATCCGGCGGGCCCGCATCTGCTGGTGCTGGCTCGCGGTCCGGAAGGCTATCGACGATTGTCACGGCAGCTGGCCGCGGCCCATCTGGCCGGCGGCGAGAAAGGCAAGCTGCGCTTCGATTTCGATGCGCTCGCCGACGCGGCGGGTGGCCACTGGCATATCTTGACCGGTTGCCGTAAAGGTCATGTCCGCTCTGCGCTGGCCGCCGGCGGGCCGGATGCGGCCGTGGCGGCGTTGGCCGACCTGGTGGACCGGTTCGGCGCAGGCCGGGTCAGCGTTGAGCTGACCCACCATGGCCACCCGCTCGACGACGAAATCAACGCCGAATTGGCCGAATTGGCCATGCGATTCGGCCTCCCTTGTGTCGCCACCGCCGGCGCCCATTTCGCTGCGCCGTCGCGTCGCCGACTGGCAATGGCCATGGGTGCGATACGGGCCAGGCAGTCGCTGGACGAGGCGGCCGGCTGGCTGGCCCCGTTGGGCGGTTCCCATCTGCGGTCGGGTGAGGAGATGGCGCGGCTGTTCGCGCAGCGGCCTGATGTGGTGACCGCCGCGGCCGAACTCGGCGAGCAGTGCGCCTTCGGCCTGGCGCTCATCGCCCCGCAGTTGCCGCCGTTCGACGTCCCGCCCGGCCATACCGAGGACAGCTGGTTGCGCGAGCTGGCGATGGCGGGGGCGGAGCGGCGCTACGGGCTGCGGGCGCAGGCACGGCAAGCGTATGCCCAGATCGAGCACGAGTTGGGAATCATTGCGCAACTGGCGTTTCCGGGCTATTTCCTGGTGGTGTACGACATCACCCGATTCTGTCGGGAGAACAACATTCTGTGTCAGGGCAGGGGATCGGCGGCCAACTCGGCGGTCTGTTATGCCCTCGGTGTCACCGCGGTCGATCCGATTTCCAACGAATTGTTGTTCGAGCGTTTCTTGTCGCCGGTCCGCGACGGACCACCCGATATCGACATCGACATCGAATCGGATCAGCGCGAAAAGGTCATCCAGTACGTCTATGACAAATACGGCCGTGACTACGCTGCTCAGGTCGCCAATGTGATCACCTACCGCGGGCGAATCGCGGTCCGCGACATGGCACGTGCCCTGGGTTTCTCGCAGGGGCAACAGGATGCGTGGAGCAAGCAGATCGCGCACTGGAACGCGCGGCCGTCGGATATCGACGACATCCCCGAGCAGGTGATCGACCTGGCCACCCAGATCCAGAATCTGCCACGGCACATGGGCATCCATTCCGGCGGCATGGTGATCTGCGACCGCCCGATCGCCGATGTCTGCCCGGTGGAATGGGCGCGCATGGAGAACCGCAGCGTGCTGCAATGGGACAAGGATGACTGCGCGGCAATCGGTTTGGTGAAATTCGACCTGCTCGGGCTGGGCATGCT
>Ga0209040_10001471_pt1 | contig 18666 bp, 17 predicted proteins | sample BogFormECP12_OM3_FD_188240 | JGI IMG/M metagenome (GOLD analysis project Ga0209040, IMG submission 188240) | Bog forest soil microbial communities from Calvert Island, British Columbia, Canada - ECP12_OM3 (SPAdes) (version 2) | ecosystem: Environmental > Aquatic > Freshwater > Wetlands > Bog ...
CTATCAGTACGCTCACAGCCTCGAAGCCAAAGTTGCCGACATGCAATGTCTGCCGGATAACCTGAAAGACCGGGTTTACTACCATCCGACTGAGGAAGGTATCGAGAAGCGCTTCAAGGTGCGGCTGGAAGAGATCAAGAAGGCGAGAGCGAGTTCACCACAGAGACACGGAGACACAGAGGAGAAAGAATCGGCCAACCGACGATCGAAGCGCGAGTAACAAGATTGTCATCACGAGGAGGGCCTTAGCCCGACGAGGGATCTGCTGTTCGCGGAGCAGAAGAACCTCAAACTGGTTACCCATTCGGACAAAAAGCAGATCCCTCACCCGCCGAGGCGGGCTCGTGATGACAATTGTTCAACCGGGGACATCGTGCCGAATAGTTCGTAAGTGCCTTCAAGAAGAAGGCCTTGCTGTTTCCGTGCGCTCCGTGTTCTCCGTGATGAAATTTCACTTCGCGCGTTTGCGGTGCTCCTTCAGGATGCACCTGTCCATGACGACGAAGATGCCTGCCTGGCGGGCTTTTTCAGCAGCTTCGTGATGGATGACGCCTTCCTGCATCCAGATGACCGGGGCCTTGATCTGGATGGCCTGCGTAACTACGTCCGGAACCGCATCGGGCCGGCGGAAGATGTTCACGATGTCAATTTTCTCCGGCACGTCGGGCAATGAACGATACGCTTTCTCGCCCATTGATTCGGTAATGTTGGGATTCACGGGAATGATGCGATAACCCTGCGACTGCATATAAAGCGAGACGCCGTAGCTGGGCCGAAAGGGCGTATCGGTTAGGCCGACGACGGCGATGGTCCTGGCCGATCGCAACAGCTCGGTGATGCGCTCGGCTTCGGTGGTCGTGGGCATCTCCTAGCGTTTCGCTTTGAGCCTCGTGGTCAGCCGTCGATGCGGCTCTGGCGACGTGGCCAGAACCCCGGACAGGTGCTCAACCTCCATGACCACGCGGTCGAGGTCATCGATGAGCGGCTTCAACATGTGCGTCACGCCGCCACCGCGATACTCATTTACCAGCGAGCGGTAATACCAGATGATCTTGGCTTTGGGAGCGGAGAAGCGCGCGAAAGCGGAATCGCCGGTGTAACGCAGGTCGCGCAGCACAGCGCGCACGTTGTAAAGTTTGTCGGCGGCGGACACGAAGCGGGTCTCGGCATCCTCGTGCCGCACGCGGCGCAGGTAACGAAACTTCCGCCGCTCCCAACTCTCTTTCTTCTTCGGGTCTTCGGCATACGAATCGGTGCAGCCATCTACAATCTTGGCCACACGCGGTCCGAACATCCGGTCGATCATCTTCAGCATCGGCCGTCCACCGTGATCTTCGACAGCGTCGTGCAGCAGCGCCGCGATCGCCATTTCCTCGTCGCCGCCGTAGTCGAGCACGATGGAAGCGACGCCGAGCAAGTGCGAGAGGTACGGGATGCCGCTCTTCTTGCGGTCCTGATTGCGATGGACCTGAGCGGCGAACATCAAAGCGTGATCGAAGCGGATGGTAAGCGGAATAAATTTGCGATCGAAGGCAAAAGACTTCTTAACGGCCATGTCACAGCATAGCAATGTCGCTCACGTTCGGGAACTGTGGAAAACTTGGCGGTAACGTGGCGGCCGCACCGCGTCCGTGCTCGTTCCCACCCAATCGGATACTATCTGGAGAGATTTTCTCGAAGATAAGGAGATGACATGCGCTTGGTCGCATTAATGCTTTACCTGTTTTATGCTGTTCCGATGATTGCCGTATCGAGCGATGTCGATGCCCGCCGTGCGCAACTGAATGCGCTGATTTCGGAGCTCTGGGAATGGAACCTGCAGCAGAACCCGGTTTACGCCTCCATCCTCGGTGACAAGCGCTACAACGACCAGTTGGGCAGCAGTTCCGAGAAGACCGTCATGGAGCAGCAGGCGAAGGAGAAGGAATTCCTCAAGCGCTTCCAGGCCATCGATGCGACCGGTTTGCCGCACCAGGATGTGCTCAATCGCGGGCTGGAGATTCGCTCCCTCAAGGAGGACATCGAGGACACGGACCTAAAGCTGTGGCAGATGCCCGTCAGCCAGATAAACGGAATCCATATAGACGCGCCGCGGTTGGTGAGCGTGCTGTCGTTCCAGACAGTCAAGGACTATGACGACTACATCGCGCGACTGAAGCAGTTACCCCGCGTTTTCGACGAAGACACCGCCAACATGCGCAAGGGCATGGCCAACGGTCTAATGCCGCCCAAGTTTCTGCTGGAGAAGGTGGTGGACCAGACCAACGGAATTGCCACGCAGGCGCCTGACCAGTCACCGTACGCCCAGCCCTTTAACCATTTTCCGGCGAGCTTTTCAGAGGCCGACAAGACCCGCCTGAAGACGGCCGGTCTGGCGGCCATCAAGAACGACGTCCTGCCGGCGTATGCGAAGTTCGCGACGTTCGTAAGGGACGAATATGTTCCCAAGGGAAGAAGCGAGGTGGGCGTCTGGTCGCTGCCCAATGGCGATGCGATTTACGCCTTTGAAGTGAGGCGGTGGACGACCACCGACAAGACGCCGGAACAGATTCACCAGATTGGCCTGCAACAGGTTGCGGAGATTGAGAAGCAGGAGTTGGAGATTGCCAATCGTCTGGGATTCAAGGACCTGAAATCATTTCGTGAGTCGGTCAAGGCGAATCCCAAGTTGTACGCCCAGTCGCGGGAACAGATTCTCGACCTCTATCGCAAGTACCTGGCGCAGATGAAGCCCGAATTGCCGAAGCTGTTCGGCCGGCTGCCCAAAGCTGACTTGATCGTGATGCCGGTGGAACCATTTCGCGAGAAGGACGCTCCCGGCGCGGAATACGTCCCTGGCACGCCGGACGGCTCGCGTCCCGGACATGTGGAAGTGAATACCAGTGAGCCCGAGAAGCGCGCCCTGATCACTATTGAATCGACCGCCTACCACGAAGGCGTGCCGGGCCATCACTTGCAGCTCACGATTGCGCAGGAAGTCAAAGACCTGCCCGCATTCCGGCAACATGGATGGTACGGCGCCTACGGCGAAGGGTGGGCGCTGTATTCGGAGCGGCTGGGCAAGGAGGTGGGATTCTATCAGGATCCGTACAACGATTTCGGCCGCCTCGAGGATGAGATGCTGCGAGCGATTCGGCTGGTGGTGGACACTGGCCTGCACTACAAGCGTTGGACGCGCGAGCAGGTCGTGCAATACTTCCATGACCACTCGGCGATTGACGAGCCGAATGTGCAATCCGAAACGAACCGTTACATCGCGTGGCCTTCACAGGCGCTGTCGTACAAGATGGGCCAGTTGAAAATCCTGGAGTTACGCGCGCGCGCCCAGCAACAACTCGGCAGCCAGTTCGATATTCGCGAGTTCCACGACCAGGTCGTCGATTCCGGCGCCTTGCCGCTGGATGTGCTGGAAGAGCAGATCAATCTGTGGATCGCGCAGAAGGCGGGTGCAAAAGCGAAGTAGAGGACCGCCACGAGCGGGCGCAGAGTATTTTGGATTGCGGTGTCTGAGCATACACGAAACTCGTGATACACTAGAACCGTGTTATGAAGACGCGCTTGCGAAACATCACGGTAACTCTGGACGAGCAGGTCGCCCGATGGGCCCGGATCGAGGCGGCGCGCAGCGACATGAGTGTCTCACGGTTTCTTGGGGCGATGCTGAAAGAGCGCATGCTTCACGGGGACGGCTACGAGCGGGCCATGCGGCGGGCGCTCGCACGTAAGCCCTTCTTGAAGACCGACGGCCATTACCTGTCGCGCGAAGAGGCCCATGACCGCTCCCATCTTCGTTGATACTAATGTCCTCATTTATGCTCTCGACCAAGCGGACCTGAAAAAGCAACAGGCAGCATGTCTCTGGCGGGCGGAGTTGTGGAAGAGCCGTCGTGGCCGTCTAAGCTATCAAGTACTGCAGGAATTCTACGTCAAGGTTACACAAAAATGGCCGGCGGTGCGCGAACAGGCTCGTGCGGAGGTGCGCGATCTGCTGGCCTGGCAACCCGTCGCCGTAGATGCAGATCTTCTGGAGGGGAGTTGGAAGATTCAAGAGCGGTATCGACTGTCCTTCTGGGACGCATTGATTGTTGCCGCCGCCAAATCGTCTTCCTGCCAATATCTTCTGACGGAAGATCTCCAAACGGACCTGGACCTGGATGGCGTCATAGTGGTCAACCCATTTGCGTGCGATCCGTCCACGCTGCTGTCGGCGTAATAATTCGTGGAGAGCTGAGAGAATAGTCACTATGGATATCTACTTCTTGCGTCACGCCAGTGCCGGGCATTACAGCCCGGGCAGCAACGATGACAAACGACCCATCGACAAGACCGGTGAGCAGCAATCCCAAGACGTAGGACGCGCGCTGGCGGAACTTGATCTCAAGCTCGACGTCATTCTCTCCAGCCCGCTGACCCGAGCCATGCAGACCGCGACGATTGCCGCCGAGGAACTTGGGCACAAAGACAAGATCGTCACCGACGATGCGCTGCGCCCGGAGGCAAGCTACGAGCAGTTCGAGAAGCTGCTGGCGCGTTATGCGAAGAAGAAGGCGATCATGCTGGTCGGCCACAATCCCAGTATGACGGAATTTCTTATTCAAACGCTGGCAGGGGGTGATTCGGGCGAATTCATCGACTTCAAGAAAGGTGCCGTAGCGAAGATTGAGAGGGCCGATCGGCAGCCGGCAGTGTTGAAGTGGTGTCTGACGCCTAAGGTGGTGCGCGCGATTCAGCAGGCTTCCGCAAACAGCTCCCGGCCGAAGACGGCTTCGAAGTAGTTTTTCTCCTGTTCGATGGCCCACAACTCCAGCTCAATGGGTTCTGTCGGCAGCGGTTTCAGCATCAGGCGGATGCGGCCGTCCTGATGGATCTTCACCTGCAACTCACCGACGGCTGCGCGTCGTCCCTGATCGAGAGCGCGCGCCAAGCGCAAAAGAACAACCGCCTTCGGAAGGTTGGCCCGGTCGGCGGCCGGCAGCAGGCGAAGGATGCGGTCGCTGGGCGACGGCAGCGACTTGCCGACGTAACGCGCGATGGCGGCAATGATGCGGCGCTGCAGCGGCGTGTATCCAAAAATCTCCGAGTGAGCGATAACGTAGTAGGTGTGCCGGCGCCGTCCGGAACGATTGATGTAGGCACCGACCTCGTGCAGCATGGCTGCGGCCTCCAGCCAATCGGCATATTGCTCGGGCAACTGATGGATCGATTGCAGGCGGCGAAACAGTTGCATGGCAAGGTCGCGGATGCGCTGCGCAAATGCAAGGTCAGCACCGTAATGTTTGGCCTGGGTGATCAAAGCGTCATGGCGCTCGGATTCCACGCGCTCCCTCATGACCGTGCTGCCGTTGTAGTCGGCCATCATCTGCGCCAGCAGACCGTCACGCAGACCCAGTGGCAGGTAACGGAAGCTGGGAAGATGGCACAGTTGCATGAGCTCTGCGAAGACCAGGGAGCCGGCGATGATGATTTCAGCACGCCGCGGCCCGATTCCCGGTAGTGCGCAGCGTTGTGCCAAGTTGCGCCGGCTCAATTCCGTCGCCCACTTCACCACCGCCGCCTGGGGGACGGTCAGCGGTTTGCTCCCGTTGTAGTCCTTGCCCTTGGCGTGCAGGCCCGCCAGAGCGGCCGGTGTCCCCGAAGTTGCAAGGCTGATCTGCACCTCGGCGTGGGTAATCCGTTTTCGAATGCGCGATACTTCCCGCTGAATAATGCCGCGCATCTGCTCCAGTTCCGCCTTCCAGGGAGGATCGTGATGGAGGAACGTTTGGGTAAGGCGCACCGCCCCGATGGGCAGACTGACCATGTCGTCAATGTGGCCATCGATGGACAGCGTCAACTCGCAACTGCCTCCGCCAAGGTCGATAAGCAATGCGCGGCTGTGGGCGATGTGCGCATTGGAAAGAATACCGAGATGGATGAGCCTGCCCTCTTCCAGTCCGGAGATGACCTCGACTCTCCAGCCAGTGGCGGTGCGTACCCAATCGACAAAGGCGCGGCTGTTGTTGGCGTCGCGCAGTGCGCTGGTCGCGACCACGCGCACCCGGTCGACGGCGTGCTCCTGGACGGCACGGTGAAAGCGCCGCAGCACCTGCATGGTGGCGGACATCGCCTGCGGGTCGAGCATTCGGCTGGCAAAGACGCTCTCGCCCAGGCGAGTGACCTCGCGGTCCTCGTGGAGGGTCTGCAGACGGCCGCGGACGGTCTTTGCGATCTTCAGACGAACCGAGTTCGAACCGATGTCAACCGCAGCAAATGTGGGCATGCCGATTCATGGAGAGAATATCAGCCTGTAACGTGGCATTCACAAAGCAACGGAGCGCTGCGTGCCGCATCCCGAATGCAGTTGAAGTATTCTGTTTAGTAAAGAGCTTCAACGCCACACAGAATGCTTCCGGACAAGCTGCGTTGTTGTTTAACAACCAAGAATTTTGATGACCGACCATTCCCAATATTCTGAACTGGAGTCGATAAGCTCCGTCTTGGAGGAGGAAAAGCAGGAATTCGCGCGGCCAGCCTCCCAGGGTTCCAGGCTGGCCCTGGCGGTGCGCGCGCTGCGGCATCGCAACTTTCAGTTGTTCTTTGCCGGTCAGCTCATCTCGCTGATTGGCACGTGGATGCAGACCGTTGCCCAGTCGTGGCTCGTCTATCGCCTTACCGGTTCGGCGCTGCTGCTGGGGACCGTGGGATTCGCCAGCCAAATCCCTGTTTTCATTATGGCGCCGGTTGGGGGCATAGTCGCCGACCGGCTCAATCGCCGGCGGGTGGTGATAGGCACGCAGATCGCATCCATGGTTCTGGCGGCCATCCTGGCGCTACTGACGATTACCGGCCGAGTACAGGTGTGGCAGATCATGGTGATCGCTGCCGGACTCGGCGCGGTCAACGCGTTCGACATCCCGGCCCGGCAGGCGTTCCTGATGGACATGGTGGGCAGGGAAGACCTGATGAATGCGATTGCGCTGAATGCTTCCATGTTCAACGGCGCTCGCATCATTGGCCCAGCGGTCGCCGGGGTACTGGTGGCCTCGATCGGAGAAGGCTGGTGCTTCTTTGCCAACGCAGTCAGCTACATTGCCGTGATTATCGGCTTGCTGCTGATGCGCATCACGCACGCGGCAAATCTGGCCCATCCAGGTTCGCCGCTGGAGAATATCCTGGAAGGATTCGGGTTTGCGCGGAACACCGGTCCTATCCGCGCGATTCTGCTGCTGCTGGGGCTAGTGAGCTTTGTCGGAATGCCTTACGTGGTGCTGATGCCCGTGTTCGCGGACCAGATTCTGCACGGTGGCGCCCGCGGCCTGGGCATTCTGATGTGCGCAACCGGGGTGGGCGCTTTGCTTGGAGCGGCGACTCTGGCGGCGCGCGTTGGCGTGAGAGGTCTGGGTAAGTTGATCGCGATTTGCGCCGGCGGCTTTGGCGTCAGCCTCATCTGCTTTGCGTTCTCGAAGATATTTTGGCTGTCCACCGTTCTTCTGGTGCCGGTGGGCTTCAGCATGATGGTGCAGATGGCGTCGTCGAATACGCTGATTCAATCGATGACGCCTGATCATCTCCGTGGCCGAATCATGGCGGTATACTCGATGATGTTCATGGGGCTGGCGCCATTCGGGGCGCTGTCGGCTGGCGCTATCGCGCATCACCTGGGCGCGCCGTGGACGGTGGCCACCGGAGGAGTGGCGTGCATCGCAGGGGCCATTCTTTTTGGCATGCACTTGCCACGCATACGCGCTGAGGCCCGCGAGCTGGTTCTGGCGCAAAGCATGGCAGCCGGTGTTCCCGCGGAAGGTGCCAACGGCGCTGGGTTATCATAGGCCAGTAGGTCAGGAACAAAGCATGAAGGACAGCAGAGATCATTTCCGGCAAGAGACGCGGTTGATCGGACGGTTGCACCCGGTCCCGTGGCAGAAAAATCCACGGAACTTCTGTCGGGTCACTGTCTATGTCGCCTGCTTCATTTGCGGTCTTTTTCTGCTTGTCCCTCAGTTGTGGGCGCAGTCGGACGGGGCAGCCGCTCCCTCCGCGACCGATAACCAGCAGCAACGCTCAGCGGACCTAACCATGGCTGGGAGTGGGCAGCCTCGGGATCCCCAGGCGATCGGAAGCATCAGCGGAACTGTCCTTGATCCTACGGGTACCCCGGTTTCCGGCGCTCAGGTCAGCCTCGGCCCCGCATCGGCTACACGGACCGCAGAAACCGTTACCGCACAGGACGGCCATTTTTCATTTGCTAATGTTGCGCCGGGCCCCTTCGAACTAAGCATCGCTCTTTCGGCTTTTAAGCCACAGAAGGTATCCGGGACCCTGCCCGCCAACCAGGACTACCTGGTTCCGACGATCAGGCTCGAACTGGCTCCTGTGGTCACCGAGGTGAGCGTCCATCTGTCGCAGAAGGAGATCGCGGAAGAACAGATCAAGCAGCAGGAGCAACAACGACTCCTCGGGGTGATTCCCAACTTTTATGCAAGCTACGTCACCAATGCCGCGCCGCTCAATGCAAGGCAGAAGTTCGAGTTGGCCTGGAAGTCGGTGATCGACCCGACGTCATTTGTGATCGCTGGCGTAATCGCGGGAGGGCAACAGGCGAATAACACATTTGCCGGCTATGGACAAGGCGCGGCGGGTTACGGCCGGCGCTTCGGCGCCGCGTACGGCGACTTTGTTGTCGGTACTTACATCGGCAACGCTATCCTGCCTTCGATTCTGCGGCAAGACCCACGGTATTTTTATAAGGGTACAGGAACCACGAGGTCGCGAATCTGGTATGCGATTTCAATGTCGGTGATCGCGAGGGGCGATAACGGTCACTGGCAGGTGAATTACTCCGGAATCCTAGGCAGTCTGGCGGCGAGCGGCATCTCGAATCTCTATTACCCCGAAGCCGATCGCCACGGTTTTGAATCAACGATTAGCAATACGCTAATCGGGATTGGGACGTCCGCGGCGGTGAACATCCTGCAGGAGTTCGTATTTCGCAAATTGACGCCGAAAGCTCCGAAAGCCGATCATCCAGCCACGTCAACCGGGTCTTAAGGGCCGTGCATGCGACCGCCTTCCTATTGTGACGGCGCCTGCTGATGTGTTGGCGGCTTGTGGACAGTGCCGGTGCTGCTGACTCCCAAACGCCGCAGCCGGTCCCGTGCCTGCGAAGCTTCGATTGAGCGCGGATAACGGGCGATGAGGCTGTTCAGCTCGCGAACGCCGGCATCGCGCTGTCCGAGCTCCAACAGAGCATAACCCTTCTTCAGCTCCGCAGCCGCTGCCTTGCTGCCACCCGGGTACTGTTCCAGCACCTTGTCGTAATCCTTTGCGGCAGCTTCGAAGTTGCCTTGGCGATACTCGATGTCAGCAACATAGAACTGCGCATTCCCCGCCAGGTCGGTGTTCGCGTAATACTTTAAGTATTCACCGAATTCCTGTGATGCCAAGTCATATTTGCCAGAGTTGTAATCACGCAAAGCGTTGTTGTAGAGGGCATCCGGCGGGGGAGCGTTAGGGTTTGGTTCTGTGCTGGGAGCCGGCGCTCCACCCGGAGCGGTCGCCATGCCGGGCTGGCCAGCAGCCAGATTGGTGCCACCTTGCTGCATATTGTCGAGCTGCTTGCTCACCTTGGCGAGGCGAGACTTCAACTCGTCCACCGAATCGTGCAGCGACTGGATCTGTCCGGAAAGCTGCTCGACCCGGCTGTTGCTGTCGGTGATCTGGCCTTGCATTTTGGTCTGCAGCTCGTTGACCGCAGCGTTCATCTTGTTGACGCTGTCAGTGCTCTGCTCGATCAGGTTGCGCATGGCGCCCATGTTCATGTCGATGGACTGCTGCATGCGCGAGACTTGGTCCTGTAGTGCCTGGACTTGAGTTTGCAGTTGGATGATCTCTTTGCTGACCGCGAATGCCGGGCTCGCCGTCGCCAGAATCAGCACGGCCGCCAGCCAGAAGAAGTTGTTCCGAAGTCGCATAAATCGTGTCCTGTTCCTGGGATTACCCTGATAAAGAGACTACACCAACGGAAGAAAGTCACCCGTTCGAGCGCCATGAATAAAGGGCGACAACCCGATGCCGCCCCGGCCTCCTGCTTACATCCTCGCTACTGCTGATACACGAAATGCCCCCGGCGGTTCTGCTGCCAGCAGGACTCGTTACTCTCCGTGCAGAAGGGCTTTTCCTTGCCGTAACTGATGGTGCGAATACGGTCGGCGGAAATGCCCAACTGAATCAACGCCTGCTTGGTGGAGTTCGCGCGGTTGTCACCTAGCGCCAGATTGTATTCGGTCGAGCCGCGCTCGTCGCAGTGCCCCTCGATGGTGAACTTGATGCTGGGGTGCTGCTTCAGAAAGCGCGCGTCCGCCTGCAACACTCCCTGGTATTGCGACTCGATGTCGTAGCTGTCATAAGCGAAGAACACGTCCTTCATGTTCTGCGCGAATAGCGCTGCGTCACCCTGGTTGGAAGTCTGCTCCGGAGGTGGCGGCGGGGCCTTTACTACGGTCACACGCGCCGTTGCCTCCTGGGTCCCGACGGAGTTCTTTGCCACCAGGTGGTATGTCGTCGACTGGCTGGGTTGCTGGCTGCTGGAGCCGCTGGGATCGACCTTGCCGATCTGATCGATGGTGACCTCCGTAGCGTGCTCGGTAGTCCACGTCAAGGTAGTGGATTGCCCCGGGGAGATCGTGTTGGGATTGGCCGTCAACGTTGCGGTCGGATACAGTTGCGGCGGCGGTGGCGCCGGCGGCGGGGCCGCAGCCTGCTTCTTGCTGCAGGCACCCACGGCCATGACCACGGCCAGTGCGAGAACGACCTTCATCCAGTGACTTGTTGTTGGCTTCAACTCTTCCTCCCTTTACTTGCGAGAGCACCCGCGTCAGTTCACAGTTGGGCCGAAGTGTGCTCCTTCCGGCGCCCTCTCAGACTACTTGAAACTCCAGTTGGGCTGCGTATTTTCGCCGCCCGCCGTGAGTGGCCGGACCTCGCTTCCATCCGCGAGCATGCTGTAGATCTGCACATGACCGCCGCGGCTGGACTGAAACACAATGTGCCGCCCGTCGGGTGACCACGACGGAAAGTCGTTGCGTCCTCCATCGTGCGTCAGTTGTACCCATTGTTTGCTGGCGATGTCCATCACGTAGATATCGCTGGCGCCCGGCTCGCCTGGCCCGTAATGCCGCACCCAGGCAAAGGCCAGGAACTGTCCGTTAGGCGACCATGACGGTGACACAGCATAGCCCTGGTCGGTCACGCGCACGATGTTCGTTCCATCCGATGCCATGGTGTAGATCTGGGGCAGCCCGGTGCGTCCGCTTACCCAGGCAATTTGCGCGCTCGTCTTGGGGTTCCATGTCGGTGAAACATCTGGCGCTTTGCTCTCGGTGAGGCGTCGAGGAGTCCCTCCTGCTGCGCCAACCGAGTAGATTTCCGTGTTTCCGCTGCGCGACGAGGAGAAGGCAAGGCTTTGACCGTCCGAGGACCATGCCGGGGAATAGTTGTCACCGCCGAAATGCGGGAAGGCAACCAACCTTTCGAGCTCGAGCGAATACATCTGAATCTGCCAACCTTCCTTCGTCACGCCGGAAAAGGCAACGCGGGAGCCATCGGGCGACACATGTGGCGAGAGCGCGATCGAGCCAGTGTGAGTGAGCTGTTTCGGGTTCGCGCCGTCATAGTCCATCTGCCAGATTTCTTTCGAGCCGCTGCGATTGCTGACATAGTAAATCTTTGTCTCGGCGATGCCGGCGATACCGCCGCCCAGGCGGAAGATGATCTCGTCGGCGAAGCGGTGTGCGATCACGCGCGCATTGGCGTTACTGGCTTCCTCACTATATTGCTTGCCAAGCACTTGAGGCGACTGCGTATTCTTGGCGTCGTACAGCCAACCCTGGACGTTGATGGAACCGCCCTGAACTCCGACATTGCCAAACGCCAGCATGTTCGCATTGGGCGGGGGGACAGACCAGTCCCCAAGGTGCACGTCCTGCGGAGCGCCGGGGATCGAAAGCGGGTAGAAGCTCTTGGAGACCATGTCGAAGATTCCCGCGAATTGCAGGTCATTCCAAAGAGTCGTGTTAAAGGTCGAGGCCAGGCTCTGGGTCTGGGGATCGCTCGTCACCAGCTTGAAGTCGGGCGCAGCGAGGCGGATCTTCTCTACACCGAGACCAGTGCCGGTGCGAATCCAATCCTGGGCAAGAATGTTAGAGGTGGCAAACAGGAATACTGCGCACAAGATTGCGACGAAACGTTTGGTCATCGGTAATTCCATAAATGCAGGCTAACGGCGATAGTCAAACCAAAACTCCACAGCAACATAGTTGCCGGCGTATTCCGGGGGAAGCGGGCCAAACGTGTCGATGCGCTGCAATGCTCGCATCGCGGATTGATCAAGCGACGGAATACCGCTCGATTGCTCCACTCGAATATTTACCGGCTGGCCGGAGCGGGTCACTTCAAAATAGATGTACACGCGGCGCGCCGCGTCAATACGCGGGTCAATTTCATATTTCAGCCAATTTTCCGAAACCTTGCGCCGCACTCCATCCACGTACCAGCCAAAGCGGCTGCCGAAGTCTCCTGTGCCGCCGGTGAAGCTCAACCCGCCTTTGGTGCTCCCCGCGGTGAAAGACCCATAAGGCCCGCTGACTGGCCCGCCCTGACCGAACGGAATCTTGTTTTCCTCGAGTTTCGCCACTTCCTTTGGCGGCGGTTTCTTCTGTCTGGACTCCCGTTGGCCCTTGTGCTTGGTCTCTCGTTCCGGAATTGCGATTGCTTTGGGCTCTTCCTTCGGAGTCTCCTTCGGTTGCGATTGCGCCAGTCCCTTCGATTCGTTGGCCAGCACGTTTTGCGTCTCAACCGGCGGGGAGGGCAAGGGAATACTGCTGACCAGCGTGGCGCTCATGGCGCCACCCCCTCCGGTCGTTGCTCCCCAACTTTCACCGCGGCCGCTTGGAATGAGATTGCCGAACAAGGCCAATGCAAACAGAACGCTGTGTAGTGCCACCGAGCCGATCACGGGAGCTCGAAGATTACCCTCGGTCGGGAATAGGTCAAGGTCGGCTGCCATTCTTCTCCAGCGGTTGAGTGACGATGCTCACGTTCGTGATGCCGGACTGTTTTACAGCATCCATCACGCTTGCGAATGCGCCAAAGGGAACGTTTTCGTCAGCGCGCACAAATATGGACTGGCCTTCAGGGTCACGAATCTTCTGATGCAATTGCTGGCCGATTTGATTGATGTTGATGGGCTGGTTGTTCAGGAACACACGCTGTTGACGGTCAATGGTGATGACCAGTCGCTCCTCGGTGATCTCCTTCACAGTCTTGGTGTGCGGGATCGCGACCTCGATGCCCGACTGCAAGACCGGCGCAGTCACCATAAAGATAATCAGCAGGACCAGTACTACATCCACCAGCGGGGTGACGTTGATGTCGGACAGCGAGGTCTGCGTTCGCCCCTGCGGGTTGGTGAAGGCCATTACCTCCGCTCCACGCTCTCGACCGTGCGAGAGCTTCCGCTTTGGGCGCGTTCGACTTCGTTCACCAGCTCCAGGCTGAAGTCGTCCATGCGCGCACCGAACTCGCGAATGTAATGGGTGAACATGTTGTAGGCGATGACCGCAGGAATTGCGGCGAAGAGTCCAGCGGCAGTGGTGACCAGCGCCTCGGAGACGCCCGGAGCGACCGCGCGCAGAGTTGCAGCGCCCGCGGTTCCCAACCCGTGAAAGGCGTCGATGATGCCCCACACCGTGCCGAAGAGTCCGATGAACGGCGTGACCGATCCGGTAGTTGCCAGCCAGGGCAGACGGCTTTCAAGGCGAGTTAGTTCTTCCGAGGCGGCGATCTGCGTCGCACGTTGCAAGGCGGTCATGCGGATCGTGTGAGGGGCCTGCTTGCGTAGCTCTGCGTAAGCGCCTTCAAAGACGGCCACCAGTGGGCTGGGCTTGAATTGCTCCGCGACGGCCGCGATGTCCTGGAGGCGCTCCGACTTGCGAAACGCGCGCATGAAGCGATTGCTTTGCACCCGCGCGCGGCGGAAAAGCCCCCACTTGGAGAAAATGATGGCCCACGAAGCAAGACTGAACAGCAGGAGGATGACGAGAACTGTTTTGGCGACGAGGCCGCTGGTTTCGATGAGACTGGAGATTTCACCGCCGATGGCAGCGGCAAGCAACGAAGAGTAAAAAGTCATTTTGAGTGCAATTCAGGCCCTTCCGCTACTTCGCATTATAAGCATTTGACGTTACAACGGCGTTTTCGTAAAGGCATGTTCCCCCAGAGTTAACGCCTTTCTTATTGAGGCTGGCGCGATAGACCGTCATTTTCCGATGAATTGCCATCACGAGCGAAGCGAGGGATCTGCTTTTTACGGTCTTCGGGAACAGCAGATTCCTCACACCCAAAAACGAGGCGCTCCTAATGACAGCTCGCGCGCCTTACGATTCTTCCAAGCCCTCGACGACGGCGTCGTGCAACCGCGGTCGCACCTGCCGAATTGCCTGCGACGCGCGGTTCGGCCAGGTCCGATTGGTGAGCAACGTCACTGAGAGTTGGCGGCCGGGATCAATCCAAAGTGAAGTACCAGTGAAGCCGAGATGTCCAAACGACGCCTGCGAGAAACGCGTGCCTGAGGAAGATTCCGTCAGTGAGGGCGTGTCCCAGCCAAGGGCTCGCGATGTGCCGACCGGCGTTTCTTCGCGGCGGGTGAAAAGCTTGACGGTATCCCGCTTGAACAAGGGAGCTCCGCCGCGCAGCATACATTCGGCAAAGCGAGCTACATCGGTGGCCGATGAGAAAACACCGGCATGTCCCGCGACGCCGCCCATCGCCGATGCGTTCTCGTCGTTCACCTCGCCCTGGATGATTCGCCTTCTGAAGGTGCGGTCGTCTTCCGTGGGTGGAATTTCGGACTTCCACTCCGCAGGTGGGTTGAAGCGCGTGCGCGTCATGCCCAGCGGCGTAAAGATTTCCTGGCGCGCAAAAAGGTCGAGCGCCAAACCGGCCTGGGCCTCCAGCACCTCGCCGAGCAGGATGAATCCGATGTCGCTGTATTCAGCGCATGTGCCGGGCGCCGCGACCAGGTGGGTTGTGAGCGCCGCACGGATCAGCTCGTCTCGAGATTGTGCGAACTGAAATAGCTTCTCGTAGGCCGGCAGTCCGCTGGAATGGGCCAGCAGCATGCGGATGGTGACTGCTTCTCGCGCTGTCTGCTGATGCCGCGGCGCAAGCTTCACAAATTCGCGCAGGAAGCTCGCTAACGGCGCGGCAAGCTCCAAGCGGCGGCGCTCGTAGAGAAGCATCGCCACGGCGGTCGTTGCGATGACCTTTGTCACGGACGCGAGGTCGAAGACGGTCTCAGCTTGAACGGCGTTTGCGCCCTCATCGTACGTGAAGCGGCCAAACCCTTGCGAAGCGACCAGCGATCCGCGATGCGTGACGGCGAGAGCGGCGCCGGGAAATGCGTGTTGCTCAATTCCGTCGCGAAGGATGGCGAAGGCCCGCGCAAACTGCTTTTCCTGATCCGCGAAAGCGAGCGCAGGCGCGACGAGCGGTTGTGATGGCTGATTCAAGGACCTTCACCGATGTGCAGGATGCGAGCGCAACTTATAATAGCTTGCTCCCCAAAATTTGGGCGCTTCGTCGAATTAGAAAGGGTCCATATCCATTGAGTCTTCGTCTCCGCTGGGCAATCGTCGCCCTGCTTCCATTCATCTTTTTGCAGTGCATCGGCGCACCTCTTGCGGCGCAGAGCGCTGCTGCTGCGACTCCCAGCAGTAGTCAGTCTGGATTTGCTCCTCTCGACGCACTGTTGCGAGATGCCGTAGAGAAGGGAAATGCGCCCGGGGCTGTTTTGTTGGTTGGCCACAATGGTGCGGTAGTTTATCGCAAGGCGTATGGCAACCGCGCGCTCGAGCCATCGAAGGAGCCGATGACGCCAGACACCGTCTTCGATACGGCGTCGCTCACCAAGGTGCTGGCCACTACGACGGCGGTGATGCGCATGGTGCAACTCGGGCAGGTGAAGCTGAACGACCCGGTGGCGAAATACATCCCCGACTTCGCACAGAACGGCAAGAGCGATGTGACCGTTCGCCAATTGTTGACGCACTACTCCGGGCTGCGGGCCGACCTCGACATGAAGCCGTCCGTGCGCAGCTCCGACGATGCCTATGCGCGGGCCAATGCTGAGAAGCTGGTGAATCCTCCGGGCGCGGTTTTCTTATACAGCGACATCAACTTCATCGTGCTTGGCGAGCTGGTGCAGCGTGTAGGCGGCATGCCGCTCAATCAGTACGCGCAGACCTACATCTTCGGCCCCCTCGGCATGATCAACACCACCTTCAACCCGCCCGAGACTTGGACGCCGCGCATCGCTCCCACCGAGCACGATGAGCGCACCGGTGCGATGTTGCGCGGTGTGGTCCACGATCCCACAGCGCGAGCCATGGGAGGAGTTGCCGGCCATGCCGGCGTGTTCTCCACTGCTGACGACATTGCGAAGTTTGCTCAGGCGTTGCTGAACGGCGGCGCACCGGTCTTGTCGCCGTGGATCGTCGAGAAGATGACCACGCCGCAACAGCCGCCAAACATGACGAACGTTCGCGGATTGGGATGGGACATTGACTCGCCATTTTCCTCCAACCGCGGCGATTTGCTGCCCGTCGGCTCGTTCGGTCATACCGGCTTTACCGGCACCTCGTTGTGGATCGATCCCACCACCAACACCTACATTATCCTGCTGACCAACGCCGTGCATGTGAAGTATGGGAATGTAATTGCTCTGCGCACCGAAGTGGCGACGGCTGTTGCAGCGGCGCTGCAGCTCACGCCCAGCGATGAGCAGAAGATGCGCGTGTCGCGCATCACCGGCTACAACGAGACTGCGACCGCAAGCCGACGGGTGGTTGTGCGCAATGGACAGGTGCTGAACGGCATTGATGTGCTGGAACAGCGCGACTTCGATGCGCTCAAGATTCCAGGCACGGCGACGCCGCGAGTTGGGCTTATAACGAACCAGACGGGCGTCGACTCGCACGGACGCCGCACGATCGATGTTCTGGCGCACGCTCCGGGAGTGAAACTGGCGGCCATCTTCAGTCCTGAGCACGGAGCGTTTGGAACCGCTGACACAATCAGCATCGGCGATACGAAAGACGGAGCGACGGACGTGACCATTTACAGCGTGTACGGTGACACCGATGCCAAACGCCGTCCCTCGGCGGAGGTTCTGCGCAACCTCGACGTGTTGGTCTATGACCTACAGGATGTGGGTGCGCGTTTCTACACCTACGAAACCACGCTGGGGTATTTCCTGGAAGCCGCGGCCAAAGCCGGCAAACCGATCGTCGTGCTTGACCGTCCGAATCCGCTCAACGGAGCCTATGTTCAAGGGCCGCTATCGGACGCAGGACAGGAGAGCTTCATCAACTACTATTCGGTTCCGGTGCGTCACGGTATGACGATCGGTGAACTGGCCAAGCTGTACAACGCGGAGAAGCACATCAACGCTAATCTCACTGTGGTTCCGATGAAAGGCTGGATGCGCGGCGACTGGTTCGACTCAACAGGACAAGTTTGGGTAAATCCATCGCCAAATCTGCGCGGTCTTGAACAGGCTGCGCTCTATCCCGGAGTGGCGCTACTTGAAGGGACGAATTTGTCCGTTGGCCGCGGCACAGACAAACCGTTTGAGGTGGTCGGCGCTCCGTGGATCGACGGCAAGGAACTCGCCAGCTACCTGAACGGTCGCTACATCGCCGGAGTGCGGTTTGTGCCCACGAACTTCACTCCGACAAGCGGCACTTACGCCCGCCAGCCCTGCAGCGGAATCCACATCATCATCACGGACCGCGAGAGCCTAGATGCTCCAGAGTTAGGGATCGAACTTGCGGCTGCGCTGCACCAGCTTTCACCGCTCGGGTTTGATATACCTCCGGTTGACCGGCTGCTGGTGAACAAATCGGTTTTGTCGGCGATTCAGGCGGGAGAAGATCCGCGGCGAATTGCAGATGACTGGCGTGGCGCAGTCGAGCAGTTCATGCTTGTTCGGGTAAAATATTTGCTCTACTGACCGGCGCGGTTGACTTTGCTATGTTCGATGGTCAGGCTGCGCTCCAGCACCATCTCGACTGAGTCGCCGACGGCAAGTTGAATGTCCGGCCCTCGCGTCAGTAGCACAGTAGCCAGGCCAAGAGCACCGCCGCTGGCCGCTCCAATTGCGGCCCCTTTACCGTCGCCCGCAATCGCTCCGATCCCAGCCCCCGGTATGGCGGTGCCGACGATGGTGCCAACATCCTTTCCCTTATTGCTGTCGCCCTGAATCGTTCCTTCCTTGTCCTTGACGCCCGACGTTCCGGTATCGCCGGGAGTGCCTTGCACCGCGCCAGGCAGCATCAGGGTGTAGCCGTTAGGGAAGATCATGGAGGTGAAGTTCATCTGCAGTTCCGCGCGGCCCTTCACCTTGCCAGGACGCTGCACTCGCCGGATCTCACCCTGAACGAAGGTCCCTGGCGGAATCACGATGTGATCATTCTGCGTAACAGGGAACGACGTCTGCGCATATACCGGGTCGCCAACGTGCGCGTTCTTAGTGGTAATGCCTTGCTTCAGGGTTAGCGGAATCTTCGTGCCCGCGGGTACTGTGATCGACGGAGCGGCATTTTCCGGCGAAGTTGCGGAGGAGGGAAGCGC
>Ga0209040_10001473_pt1 | contig 18658 bp, 11 predicted proteins | sample BogFormECP12_OM3_FD_188240 | JGI IMG/M metagenome (GOLD analysis project Ga0209040, IMG submission 188240) | Bog forest soil microbial communities from Calvert Island, British Columbia, Canada - ECP12_OM3 (SPAdes) (version 2) | ecosystem: Environmental > Aquatic > Freshwater > Wetlands > Bog ...
GGAATCATCAGGTCAGCTATCCAGTGCAGATAAGCCGACGCCGTATCGCCGGCGACATCGAGCCCACGGTCATGCTGCCCGGCGCTTGGGTCCGCGGCTGACTTCGGGTGCACGTAGCACGTCATGCGCTCGTCGGCTGTGCTCAAGAGTGTCTCCTTGGTGGTCACGCCCGGCGTCGGCACGGGGAGACCGACGGAAGAGTATGCCAACCGGCGATGTCCCAGCGAGACAGGCCGCATCTCGGCCAGGGCCGCTAGCTAGACTCCGCGCCATCGCACTACCGACGAACAGACGGCCAAGCGTCGCCACCCTGCGCCCGCGGATTGCGAGCGTCCTCGATGATCGGCTGACCCTGTCCCTGGCCGTCGTGTTTCTGGTCGGTTCTGCATGCTACCTGTGGACTGCCGCGAGCACGTTTCCATTCTCCCTGGCGGGGGGGCAGACCGACTACTACAACCTGCTCGCCACAGCGTTGCTGCATCTGCACCTCTCGATCGGCGCAGCACCCGCGGGGCTGCTGCACCTTGCCGATCCGTATGACCCTGCACAGAACGCGGCCTACCAGGGCAGCTACCACGACCTTTCCCTCTACCACGGCCGTTTCTACCTCGACTGGGGCCCAGCGCCCGTGGTGGTGCTTCTCATACCGCTGCACCTGCTGGGGCTCGCGGCATCGTCGAGCCTCACAGCCGCCCTGTTCTCGGTCGCGGGACTGGCGTTCGCGCTGGCTGCGCTGCGAGTGTTGCTGCGAGGGTTCGACGCACTGCCCATCTGGATGGGGGTCCTCGCCGGCGTCGTGCTCGTGTGCTCGACGAGCGTACCGTTTCTACTGCGCCGTCCAGCGATCTACGAGGAGGCCATCTCGGGCGGCTTCTGCTTTGCGATGGCCGGCCTGTTCCTTGCTCTGCAATCGATCGCGCAGCGCCGGGCCTCGCTCACCCGCCTCGTCCTGATGAGCCTCTGCTTCGGATTGGCCGGCGGCTCGCGTCCGCCGCTGTTTGTGCTCGGGTTGCTCGTCGTTCCGGTCTATCTGACGCTTCGAGGTACCCTGCCCCAGCGCAGGCTTCTCGCTGCGCTGCTTGTGCCGTGCGGGGCATGCCTGGCTCTTCTGCTCGCCTACAACTACGCCCGCTTCGGCAACCCGCTGGAGGTCGGCCAGTCCTACAACCTGGCGGGATATGACCCGCGCTATGCCCACTTGGGCCAGGCCGCCTACATCTTGCCGAACATGTGGTTCTACGGAATCGCGCCGCCACGAGCGACGATCCTGTTCCCGTTCCTGGCCCTCACTCCCCCACCCATCACCTACCCGCTCGGACTCCCATCAAGCTACACCGGGCCCGAGATCACCGGCGGGCTCCTGACGATGACGCCGATCCTGCTGTTCGCCTTCGCGCTGCCCTGGCTCTGGCGACGTCGCCCGGAGTCCGTCGGCGCGCTCGCGGCCCCGCTGCTGCTCGCCGCCGGAGCCGGCCTGTTCGGTCTGCTGTTTCTGAGCTATGAGTTCTTCAGCTCCACCGAGCGCTACGAGGTCGACTTCGCCGCCTTGTTCCTGTTCGCCGGGATCGCCGCCTGGTTCGCACTGGCCTCGGGCGCGCCCGGACGCGGCCGCAGCACCGTGCGCGTCGCCGGAGCGGTGCTCGCCCTGTGGGGCTGTCTGACGGGGTTGGCGATCAGCTTCACCGGCTACTACGACCTCCTCCGCGCGACGCACCCCGGTACCTACCGTACGCTGGAAGACGTCACCTCACCGATCTCCACCGCGATCGCGATGCTCGCAGGGCGCCCGATCCTGGCCAGAGTGGAAGCGCCCAACCTCGCGCAGGTCTCAGCCGTGCGCCTGACGAGCGTGGGTGCCGGCGTCGAGTCGTTCGCCCTGCCGACGGGCACCACGGCTCAGCTGACGATCATCTCCCCCGACGATCGCGAGGCGGGGATCGTCGCCACGATGGCTCCTGGAGGCGAGCTGCGCTCGGGCGCCTCGCTCTCGGTGCGGATCACCGACGGCAGCGGCAGGCGCAGCGACTACCCGATCGACGGCGCCGGCCTACAACGCTTGCCGGTTCACCTCACGATGGGTCTCAACCGGCTGATCCTCGCCCCGGTCGCCTCAGCCACCAACCCCCCGAGCCCCTCGGTGCCCGCCGCTCAGCAACTGCTGTTCGTGCAGGGCCTGAGCCTTGCGGCTGCCGTTCAGAGGCCGCGATAGGATCCTCCGATTGTGCCCTTCCTCGCCAAGAAGGCCAGCGCGAGCTGGCCGAAGCAGGTGCCTAAGCTGACCGAGGAGCAGCACCGTATCCAGGACGACTGGATGAGGTACTTTCACGAGCAGATGCCTGAGGAGCGCACTCGAATAGTGCGTTTCAACCACTCCTACGCGGCGCGCTCCGCCCGACCTGGCCGCACGCTCGACATCGGCGCCGGATTGGGCGAGCACCTGCGCTACGAGGATCTCTTTACACAGGACTACCATGCGGTCGAGCTCAGAGAGGACATGGCCAAAGCGATCAGACGAGACTATCCGTCGGTTGTCACGGTGGTGGCGGACTGCCAGCAACGCCTGCCGTATGAGGACGGGACGTTCGATCGGGCGCTTGCCATCCATGTTCTCGAGCATCTTCCCGACCTGCCCGCAGCCCTGAGCGAGATCCGGCGTCTACTAAAGCCGAGCGGCGTGTTCTCGGTGGTGATTCCGTGCGAGGGCGGACTCGGCTACGCGCTCGGTCGCCGCGTCACGACGCAGCGCGCGTTCGAACGCCGGTACAAGACGAGCTACAAGTGGCATATCGAGAGCGACCACGTAAACAAGGCACGTGAGATCCTTCCGGAGCTCCGCGCCCGATTCGATGTCACCGACTCGACGTACTTTCCCATGCGCGTACCGCTCGTCGACCTCAATCTCATAATCGGCCTCACCTGTGTGCGTCGGTCTCCCTGAGCACGCACGGAGTGACGTGGAGCGCGCGCCGGACCATCACGGACGTGATGAGGTTCTCAGCAGGCGGCTGCGCCGTCCCATCATGTGCAGCAGGAGCGTGAAACCAAAGGTCTGAAACCCGAGAATCAGCAATAGCAGACCGAAGACCGAAGAGTACTGAATCGTCAGCAGATGAAGGCCGTGGCTCAGCCAGCGGATCAGCAGCACGATGTTGGGGATGATTCCCGCAAGCATGAGCAATGCGCTCACGGCCACCCCGCGGTTATAGGTGACGAGATTGAGAACCCTCTCGGTGTAGCGACGGTCGAAGTCGTAGAACACCCGCGCCAGGACCGCCAGCTGCACGGCGCTGTAGCCGACGGTGGCGAGCACCATCGCCAGCAGCATCCAGTGCAGGTTGAACCCCACTCCCAGCGCCGAGAAGGGCCCAGGCGCGAGAGCGGCCGACAGCGCGAGGCCGATCGCGAACAGGACGGCGCCTGGCCAGAGCAGGAAGAAGTCCGGGGCGTATAGGAACATCACACGAAGGTTCGCCCAGCCGGCGATCCACGGACTCCGCCATCCACCGCGCTTGTGGTGACTCTCACGGCCCTCTCGGTCCTTCCAGAACCGGATTGGTACCTCGGTCGTGCGCATCTCCAGCCGGCGCGCCTTGAGGATCATCTCGGAGGCGTACTCCCAGCCCTGCGCCTCGAGCTTCATCTGCTTAAGCGCGCTCAGCGTGATGGCCCGCATACCACAGTGGATGTCGCTGAAGCGCGTGCCGTAGATGACGTTGAAGACGATCGTCGTTGCGGGCGTGCCGAAGTAACGGTGCAGCGCCGGCATCGCGCCCGGCTCGATCACACCGCGCATGCGTGTGCCCATGACGAAGTCGTTGCCCTCCCGGATTGCGTCGACGAAGCCGCGCAGCTCCCGAAAGTCATATGTGAGATCGCAGTCGCCCAGGATCACGATCTCCCCGCGCACATGGGGGATCGCGTCTATGTAGGCGCGTCCAAGGCCGCGCCTGGGGACCGCGATCACCGTGGCGCCGTGCTCGGCGGCGATGATCGGAGAGCGATCGTTCGAGGAGTCTACGATGAGGACCTCTCCGCGCACCTCCGCCGCCGCGAGCCCCTGATGGCACCAGTCGACGAACTCACCCACGGTGCGCTCCTCGTTCATGCACGGAACGACGATCGATACCTCCGGCGCCTCAACGAGCGACTCGAGCGGGGCGCGCTCGCTGGCGCGGGTGCTCATCGCCTCGCCACGTCCCGCGCCTCGGCGATGTTGGCGTCGATCGAGTCGATCAGCGCTTCGGCCGAGCTGTGTGCGCAACGCCAGTCGAGCGCCTCGAGCTTGTCGCTGCGGAAGCGCACGATCGGAACGTCCCCCTTCCAGCCGCGAGCTCCTCCGGTGTATTCGTAGCGGACGCCCTCAAGGCCGAGCCTGCCGACGACCAGGTCGGCGATCTCTGTAACCGTTATGTAGTCGCCGGTCCCGGCGTTGAAGACATCGTATCCGCTCCAGCCCCGATCGGTCAGCGTGAGCATCGCGGAGACGACGTCGCTGACATGGATGTAGGACTTGCTCTGGGTTCCGTCTCCAAGAATGCGCAGATGCGTCGGCTCCTCCAGGAGCCGACGCACGAAGTCGTATGTGACGCCGTGCGTCTGGCGCGCCCCCACGACGTTCGCGAAGCGAAAGATCACCGCATCGATCCCGAACATGTGAGAGTAGGCGGCGAGCATCCCCTCGCACGCAAGCTTGCTCGCGCCGTAGGTCGAGACCGGGATCAACGGGCCGAACTCCTCGTCGACCTCCTCTTCGCCGCGGTCGCCGTAGACACCCGAGCCGGAAGCATATGTGATACGTCGCACCTCGTTGATCCGGGCCGCCTCGATCACGTTGTGGGTCAGGTAGGTTCCCTGCCAGAAGTCAATTCCCGGGTCATCCACCGCCGCGGCGATGTCGGGGTTCGCGGCGAACAGATAAACGTGATCGACGCCCACCGTCTCCTGCAGGACGTCGTCCAGCGACTGCAGGTCGGCGACGACGAGCTTCAGCCGGGGATGGGAGAGCACGTCCCGCAGATGGGCTTCGCTACCTGACACGAGGTTGTCGTAAACGATCACCTCCTGATCGTGCCTACGCAGCAGCGCGCGGGTGAGGTGGCTGCCGACGAACCCGGCGCCCCCGGCGACGAAAGATCGTGTCACAGCCCGTCAGCGTACCCTACGGATAGGCCGCACGTGCGGCCGCGGCGGACGCCGTCGGCCACGCCAGCAGCACAGCACGATCTCCGAGGACGTACTGCCGATTGTGGCACTCAGAGGTTGGCGCTACCTCGGTCTCGGCGAAGCCTGCGGCTCGGGCTGCCTGTAGCAACGCCGCACGATTGGGAATCAGAGACACGACTCCTCCCGCCGCGGCAAGCATGTTGCCCTCCTGGTCGGTCTCGAGGAGAGCCGCGAAGCTGGCGGGGCTCTTTTCGTATTGGTCACTCCGCCCGTTCCCGTGAATGATCGCCTCGGTCTGGCGTGTGAGCTGAGTCTCGATGATGCACACACCGCGAGTCACGGCGCGCGCGATGCGCATCGCCCCAACGGGGTTCTCGAGGTGATAGATCAGCCCGAGGCACAGGACCACGTCATAGGTCCCCAGCTCTGACGCGTCCAGGTCGAAGACATCGCAGCAGCGCAGCTCCAGGCGGTCGGCCGATATGCCGAAGTGCGCGCGTAGCAGCTCTGCCCGCCGAATCAGACGCGGGCGGATGTCGACGCCGAGCACACGAGACGCGCCCCAGTCGAGCATCCGATGGGAGAACCAGCCCTCGTTGCAGGCGAGATCGATGACTGTGGCGTCGGGTCCGGCCGACGACAGCGCGGCCTGCACGGGCGCCCGCATTAGCTCCAGGCGCGTCTGATGGATCTCGGAAAGCTCGGGACCGACGAGCGGCGTGGTCACTCCGTCGCCGAGCTCCCAGGCGTACATCCACGGCGGGGGCTTCTCGATCTCCTGTTCCAGAGTGGCGTCCACTGACCGTTTGTTCTCGACTCGAACTCCTCTGCCCGAGGCGCGCCGAAGGCCGCCCGCACGGCAGGCGCGCCGCATCATACGCGGACAACGTCGAGCGCGGACGCCGGACGTGACTCGGGCCTCGATCACGGTGCCGCCCGCGCAAGTATGATGTCCCATCGATTCGGGTTGCCCGCCGCGGGACCGCGAGCTCCGCGTCAAGGTCGGCGCGCCAGGACGCACCGCCCATCTGAGCCTTCGCCACCGATGCACATCTGGACCGACCTGCTGGTGCGCGAGGGCGCACTCCTAGCAATCCTGCTCGCACTCGGCGCCGCCCCAGCCTCATTCCTCGGGGAGAGGTTCGACGCGGCCGGGCGGGTTGCGCTCGCACCGATCCTCGGGTTCTGCCTCGGGACATGCGTGGCGACCACCCTGCTCGAGTTCCTCCCAGCCCGGCAGACATACTGGATCCTCGTTCCGCTCGCGCTCCTGTCACTCGGGATAGCGGCTCGGCGAACGCTGCGGGGCACCAGCCGCGCACGACTCTCGGCGCGAGACGTGGCCCAACTGCTGACGGTTTGCATCGCGGTGGCGGGGCCCCTCACCTACACGCTGCACCAGCACCACACGGTGGGACCGGCGGCGTACTTCTACACCGACGTCGACAACTACGTGGGTGAACAGGATGGCGCATACAGAGAGTCTCTCCGGAGCGCGTCCAATGCCTGGGAAAGCGCGCAGCGAACCGGTGCACGCTTTCCCGACCTCACCCTCTGGGACTGGTCGTTCCTGGCCTCCTTCGACGCAAACCTCAATGCGACGCCGCTCGATGCGAATGTCGACGGGCTCGCCGATCTCGGCGCGACGGACACCTTCTCCCCCTTTCTGATCAGCCTGCTGCTGGCGGGAGCTCTGGGCGCGTTCGCCGCTGTGCGGTACGCAACGCGCTCGGCCACCTGGATGGCGGTGCTCGCCGGCGCGCTCTTCGGCGGCCCTCTATTCCTTGAGCTGTGGTTCGACACCTTCCAAGCCGCGATCGTCGCGCTGGGGATGATCCTGCCGCTGCTGCTTCTCGGTGCCGAGACGCTGCGTTCGCCGCGACCGGCCAACGTGGTCCTGCTCGCGCTCGTCGTCGGCTGCCTGCTCTCCGTGTACCCGCTGTTCATCCCGATGGTATTCGCAACCGGTGCCCTCGTGCTCGCCGCGGGCGCGTTCTCGATCAGGCGTAGAGGTCGCAGCCTGGAGGGTCGCGTCCGCCCGATCCTGGCGAGCGTCGCGGCCGTCGGAGCGCTCGCGGTCGTCTTCGATCCGGTCGGCTTCACGCGCACCGCGGGCTACTACCAGAAACTGCTCCATAACGAAGTCCCGCTGCCGCGCGTCGGCTGGAGCCTGCCGCTGAACGTGCTCCCAGGATGGCTGTTTCAGACCCGGGAATTCTGGTACATGCCGGACCTCGGCTCGGCAGGGTTCAAGCAGATCCTGCTCGGTGCTCTGCTACCGCTCGCATTCCTGGCCATCATCGCCCTCGGGATCCGGCATCATCGGCGGGCGTTGGCTCTCGTCGCGCTGGCCGGCGTCTGTGCGCTGGCGGCGGAGTACGCATACAAGAGTAACGCCGACTGCACCTATTGCGCCGAGCGAGACCTGTTACCCCTCGCCCCGATAGTCATAGTCCTGCTCGCGCTGGGTCTGGCGACGGCGCTTGCGATGCCACAGCGTTGGGTCCGCCTGCTGGGGTTCGCGGGCGCCTTGCTCGTGGTGGGTGCCGTCGCTCAGCGCAGCCGGGTCGAGCTGACCCGCTTCTCCCACGGCTCCTACTTCCTCGATTCTGCGAACCGGGGCGTGCTGGCCAAGCTGCCTCCTCGCACGGGCGCGGTGCAGCTCGAGGGGTTCGGCAACACCCTGAGCGCCCAGGCAGAGTTCTCGCTGGTCTACCGTCTGCTCGACGAGCGCGTGCCCGGGCGGGCGTCGATCATTCTGGGCTCGAACATCAACAATGCCATCGAGTATCTCGACTTCGGGGTGATCAAGGCTCCCGGGGCGGAGTTTCACCCCTACTACCGCTATGTGCTGACAAGATTTCCCGGGATTCACACTCCTCGCCGTGTCATCGCGCGCAGCGGCGGCATCGCTCTTCAGGAACGCACCCAACCCCTTGACATAACGCCGTCGATCGGCTTAACCGCCCCGCTCGCTCGCCTGGACCCGGCTGGTAGGGCATGGGTCGAACCCTTGACGCCGCTCGGATTCTACGTGGCCGGCGCGACGGGCGGTCCCGTCTGGGCCCGCCTGACGTTCCACGCCGCCGGTCCAGTCATCGTCCGCCCACACCCCGGACTCCGCTCGCGCCAGGTGGGTGACACAGTGACAGTATGCGCTCCGGCGAGCGGCGCGCCGCCTGTACGGGCCGTCACCGTCCAGCTCTCGGGACCGCAGCTGGCCGGCACGCCTCCGGCCGAAGAGTTCCCGCCTGCGGTTCCCGCAGAGGGAATCGAACTCACTGCGATGGCGGCGCTCCCCGGCAGCTGCAGACTGTGACCGGCCCAGGCGGATCGGAGCCGCCGAGGCCCTCAGACGCACCGCCAGGGCTCTGGTAGCCTTGTCGCGTCGTCCGGCCGCTCGCCGCTTCGCGCGTGCGAGAGCGCGCGGTCTGGCGCCAACCGCGGCCCGGCGCCAACGACTCCACCGGACCACCGATGAGCTCTCACCTCGAGAACGAGTCCTACGACACCAAGGTGAGCGCCGAGCTGGCGCGCTACGAGGCGCAGGAGGAGGTTCACGACCTACCCCCGATCTACCACTACTGGTCGGAGCGATACTGCCTGCCACTGCTCGCGGAGGTGGGCTTCGCGGGCCTCGAGGACTTCTTCGATGAGCACGTGGCAGAGCAGTGCGAGATCCGGGCACCCGAACGGGCTCGGCTGGTGAGCCTCGGTGCGGGCAACGGCGACACCGAGATCGGCATCCTCGACCGGCTGAGACATCGCGGAATCGACAACCTCGAGCTCGTTCTTCTCGAGCTGAATCCGCAGATGCTCGCCCGCGCCACGGCGGACGCCGAGCGACGGGGCATCTCCGATCGCGTCGTCTCCGCCACCGTGGATCTGAACGACTGGCGGGCCGACGCCGACACGGACGTGTACTTCGCCAACCACTCCCTCCACCACGTCGTGGCGTTGGAGGATCTCTTCACCGAGGTGAAGAGATCCCTCACCGCCGACGGAGTGTTCCTGGTGAACGACATGATCGGCCGCAACGGGCACGTCCGCTGGCCCGAGGCAGGTGATCTCGTGCGATGGATCTGGTCGGTCGCGCCGGAGCGCTACCGCTGGAATCCCTTTCAGGCGAGCGTCGATGAGGTCTACCCGGATCACGACTGCAGCACGTCCGGCTTCGAGGGGATCAGAGCGCAGGACATCCTTCCGCTGTTGCTCGACCGCTTTCACCCGGACGTCTTCATCACCTTTCTCAACGTCGCCGATCCCTTCATCGACCGCATCTACGGACCCAACTTCGACGTCTCAAATCCTGACGATCTCGCGTTTGTCGACGCCGTCGGCCGTCTGGACGACGCGGCGATCGACCTGCAGCTGGTGACGCCGACCCACCTGATCGCCTCCTTCAGATCGCGGCCCACCGCGTGCCGATACCCGAGGCGGCGGTCGCCACAACGCACCCTGCGCACGCCCACCGACGAGCCCGACGGCGTGCAGCCGGGGCACGACGCCGGGCCGCTCGACGCCGGAGAGGCACTGGGACTGCGGGAGCCCGAGGCCGCGATCGCCCAGCTCAGACGTGAGCACGATGAAGCATGGGGGCGCTACAACCACCTCCGCCGGCGCAAGGCGGTCCGACTGGCCCTCGCGCTCGCCGCTGCTCGCCACTGGCGTCCACGCGGCGACGGCGGGCGAGGCTAGGCGTCCTCGACGAGCGACAGGCCGGGGCCTCCGGCCCTCGCCCTCCGCTCCTCCCTCGGGCGACCCTGGCCAACCAGCCCCTGCCACCGCTCGAGTGCTTCCTTCAGCCGACGATCGAGCAGCTCGAGCGAACAAGTCTCGCTGGCCAACGCCTGCCCGTCCTCGGACAGCGACTTCCAGAGCGCATCGTCCGCGACCACCGCCAAGATCCGCGCTGCCAGCTCCGCGGAGGTCTCGCCGATTAGCATGCTCTCGCCGTCGATTCCGTGGAGCCCCTCTGCCCCGAGCGGAGTGGTCACCACGGGTAGCCCGGCGGCGAGCGCCTGTGTGACTTTCCCCTTCACTCCCGCCCCGAATCGCACAGGGACGACGAGGGCACGCGCCGAGTCGAGCACCGGCCCGAGGTCCTCGACCCAGCCCCTGAAGTGCACCCGCGGCCCTGCCAGCCTCTCGACCTCCGGCGGCGCGCTGGCGCCGACGATCGTCACGTGCACGTCTACGTTGCTCTGCCACACGATCGGCATCACCTCTCTGACGAGGTAACGGGCCGCGTCTGCGTTCGGGGGATGCTCGAAGCCGCCCAAGAACAGCACGCCGCCCCGGTGCCCGCTGGACGCGACCCGTTCTGCCACCTCGTGGACCGTGGGGATCACGGTGACCTCCAGGTCGGGGACGGCGCTCAGGACCGTCGCCTTCTCATCCTCGGTCACGGTGATGGTCATATCGGCCGCCCGCATCATCGCCAGCTCGAGCTCGCGCAGCGCGGCCGCCTTCGAGCGCCGGGTCGGCGTATCCCTACCGGAGCCCTCGCCATCGAGGGCAGAGCGTCGCGATTCCCGCACCCAGTGGAGGTCGACGGTGTCATAGAGGAGCAGCGCCGAAGGCGCGAGCTCCCGCAGCGTGTCGAGCCACCGGCTCGCCGAGTGGGGACGCGAGAGGATCGCGGCAACGAGGCCCGGGCCCCGACTGGCGAGCTCCTCGGCAAGGTCCAGGGGACCGTAGAGGACCTCCACGCCGAGGCGCTGCAGCCGCCGTGTGTAGGGACTGATCGGCACGAGATTGTCGGGCAGGAAGGTGACGCTGTAGCCGAGGCGCTGCAGCGATCGGATGATCTCGAACATCCGTAGCGAGCCAGCGTCCCGATCCCACATGGGCACGCGGAAGTCCACGACCAGGACGCCCGGTCCGCGGTGCCTCCGCGCCGCGAGCTGCATGCCCTCCGGGCTTGGCGGGGGGTGATCGGACTCGAGCAGCGCTCCCCACTTCTGCACGAACTTGCGGCGGTTGACCTCCTGATAGGTCTTGTGACCGGCGGTGGGATCGACGCCCGCAGTGGCTCCCTCCACGTGGACGACGACCGACGCCGGCTCATAGAGCACCCTCCAGCCCCGCCGGCGCGCCTCCATGCAAAGGTCGGCGTCCTCGTAGTACATCGGCTCATACCGGCGGTCATATCCCCCGGCGTCCTGCCAGAACTCCGCTCTGACCATCAGGGCTGCGGCGGAGCCGTAATCGATCTCGCGCGTGTATTCGTATCGAGACAGGCCAGGGTCGTCGCCGCGCCCGTAGTTCGCTCCGGTGCCGTCGCCCCAGAGGATCCCTCCAGCCTCACTGAGCCGCCCATCCGGGGAGAGGAACTTCGGGGCGACCACCGCAACGTCGTCGTTCGCCTCGGCGCAGGTGAGCAGGGACGACAGCCAGCCCTCGGTGACCTCGATGTCGTTGTTGCACAACACCAGCCAATCGCCGCGGGCCTCCCCGGCGCCGCGGTTCACACTCTGCAGGTAGCCCTCGTTGCGGTTGTTGGCCAGCACCCGGGCTCCGTTGACGAGCCCCAACAGGGACCTTGTCTCAGCGTCCGCGCAGTCGTCCACGAGGATCACCTCATAGGTGACCTCTGCGGTGTTGTCGCGGATGCTCTCAAGGCAGCGGCGCGTGAGGTCCGCGCGCGAGTACAGGGGCACGATCAGCGAAGCCGTGGGCCGCTCGAAGCTCGGCAGGTTGATGGGCTCGCCGGCCGGCTCTGGCGCCGGCACCGCGCCGACCGCAGTGTCGGGTCTGCGCCCCGTCTGCGTCACGCGCCCGCCGAGCCTCAGGAGCAGGCTCAAGGATCGGACGAGCAGGGAGCGCTCGCCGAGGGCCACGAACACCCGTCCGCGGATGCGCTGGAAGAGCTGCCAGGTAACGGACTCCTCGACGCGGCGGGTGAGCAGCTGCGCCTGCTTGAGCTGCACGCTGAGGGCCGCCTGGGCCGCCCTGGCATCGGCCAGGCGAGCCCGCGCCTCGTCGCGCTCGAGCTCGCGGTGACGATTGTAGTCGGCGCGCGCCTTGAGCTCTCTCATCGCGCGTTTCTGTTCGGCCTTCAGCTTGTCCTGCTCCTGCTCGAGCGCATCGCGAAGGGCGGTGACGTTGTCGGCCGCGGTCGCCACCTCCCCCTCCTTTGCAGCCAGCAGGGCCGCCAGCTCACGTTCCCTGGCGCGCATCAACTCCAACCCGCAGTCGCCGAGGGCGGAGTCCGTCGACACCGCAGGGAGCGGCTCGTTGGACGCGACGGCCACGAGGTACATAGGCGCCGGATCGCCCGCCGTGCGCCATTCCTCGCCAGCCCGCTCTACGAAATAGCTGGTCGTGGTTCCCGACGGCGCCGAACGATCCAGCGCTCCGAGATGGGAGCCGGTGATCACCTGCTGTCCCCAGAGGCCCACATTGGCGAACGAGGCGTGCAGAAGCGAGCGGAACTCCTCGCCGCTCAGCTCCCGTCGGTGAAAGGGGTTTTCCCGCTGGTCGGCATCGCTATACATGCTCCGGTCGGGGGTAGAGATGATTAGCAGCCCGTCATCGGCGAGTACACGCCTGATCTCCGCGAGCAGCCGGTCATGCTCCTCGAGATGCTCGATGACCTCGAACGTCACGACGGCGCCGAAGGAGGCGTCCTCGAACGCACCGAGCTCGAGCGCGCTGCCGTGGAGAAAGGAGACCTTCTCGCTGGACCAGTTCAGAGCGGCGTGCTCGACCGTTCGCTCGTCGATGTCCACGCCCACCACCTCGGCTGCGCGATCGGCGAGGATCGAGGCTCCGAAGCCCTCGCCGCTCCCCAGGTCGAGCACGCGCCGTCCATCGACGAGCTCGGCCGCCCACATGTAGCGGTGCAGGTGCTCATAGGCGACCTGGATGTCCGGCGTCCAAGGCACGCACCGCTCGCCGGTCCACTCGATCAGGCGCGGGGCCCCGGCCCGCCGCTGCAGGCTCACAGCCCCGCCGCGCGCGCCGCTCGCGGTGCGGCGCTCCTCGCGTCGGGCCCGGCGGGGGTTGGTACGGCGGTCATCGGGCTAGGTAGTAGCACACAAACGCGGGCGGGTTGGGCCACGACTCGAGCGGGAACCTGCGCAGTGATGGAGGGACCCCACGGTACGCTTAGCCGGTGCCCAAGGCGGCTTACAGCTCGGAGGCGCCGATCGTAGTCGATTCGGTGAGCAAGACGTTCCGTGTGCCGGAGGAGCGCTCGCACACGTTGAAGGAGCGCGCTCTGCACCCGAGGCGCCGAACGCGCCATCAGAGCTTCGCAGCGTTGCGGGACATCTCCTTCGAGGTGGGGCGAGGAGAGTTCTTCGGCATCGCCGGTCGCAACGGCAGCGGCAAGAGCACCCTGCTGAAGTGCCTCGCCGGGATCTACGGCATCGACAGCGGCCGCATATGGATGAACGGCCGCCTCTCCACGTTCATCGAGCTGGGCGTGGGCTTCAACCACGACCTCGCAGCTCGGGACAACGTGGTGCTGAACGGGATCATGATGGGGCTCTCGCCGCGCGAGGCCCGCGCCCGCTTCGATGCGGTGATGGACTTCGCGGAACTCCGCGAGTTCGAGGAGCTCAAGCTCAAGAACTACTCCTCCGGCATGCACGTGCGGTTGGCGTTCGCCGTGGCGATTCAGGTGGACGCCGAGATCCTGCTCGTGGACGAGGTGCTCGCCGTGGGCGACGCGGCCTTTCAGCAGAAGTGCTTCGACGTCTTCAGCCGCATGCGCGACGACGGACGCACGATCGTCTTCGTCACCCACGACATGGGCGCGCTCAACCGCTTCTGCCATCGCGCCCTGCTGCTCGAGCGAGGGGCGCCCGTGTATCTCGGGGAGCCACATGAGGTGGCCGACCGCTACCTGGAGATCAACTTCGGGCGCAACCCCGCTGCCGACGGGGGCGCCACCGGACGCCATGGCGACGGAGAGGCGCGCGTCCTCGACGCATGGGTCGAGGACGAGGACGGCGAGCGACGGGGCTCGATGCCCCAGGGTCACCGAATCGCGCTCAAGGCGCTGGTGCGCTTCACGGTCCCGGTGGAGGACCCGGTCGCGAGCGTGTACGTCCTCAACGACGAGCACGTCGCGATCCTCGTCGCCACGAGCGCCCGCGAGCACGAGAGCAGCGGGCACTTCGACGCCGGCGAAGAGGCCCTGTTCTCGTTCTCCTTCGAGAACGTTCTGGCCCCCGGCCGCTACAACCCACTCTTTACCCTGGCCCACAGCGGCACGGGCCTGGACATCATGGACCGCTTCGAGGGAAGCGTTTCGTTCGTGGTCACCGCAGCGCAGGCCCTCGGCGGCCTGATCGACCTGCCAGTCGAGGTGGAGGTCGCGCGGCGGCCGGCCACGGCCTCCGAGCGGGTGCGAGCATGAGCACCGAGGCCGCGCGATACGAAGGCCTCGGCCGACCCATCAGGGGCCCGCGGGCGCTGACCGACGACTGGGCGCGCTTCTGGCACCTCACGTACAACATCGCCCGCAACGACTTCAAGCTGCGGTTCTTCGGCTCCGCGCTCGGCTATTTGTGGCAGCTGATGCGCCCTCTGCTGCTGTTCGGAGTGCTGTACGTGTTCTTCACCAAGGTCGCCAAGGTCAACAATCAGCACGCGCCGGGACAGGAACACTATGGAGTGCAGCTGCTCGGGTCGATCGTGCTGTTCACGTTCTTTGCCGAAGCCACCGCCGGGGCCGTGCGCAGCGTCGTGGATCGGGAGAACCTCGTCCGCAAGATCCAGTTCCCGCGGCTGGTCATCCCCCTTTCTGTCGTCCTGCTCGCCTCCTTCAACCTCGCGCTCAACCTCGTCGTGGTGCTGGGCTTCGCATTGGCAGAAGGCGTCGTGCCGGCGCTGACCTGGCTCGAGCTGCCGTTGATCCTCATATTTCTCGCGGTGTTCGCAACGGGGCTGGCAATGCTGCTCTCAGCGCTGTTCGTGAGCTTCCGCGACGTCCAGCCGATTTGGGACGTTGTCAGCCAGATCCTCTTTTACGCATCGCCGGTGATCATCTCCGTCGTGACCGTCAAAGAGAAAGTAGGAGCCACCTGGTTTCACCTATACATGCTGAACCCCCTCGCGGTGGCCTTCCAGCAGTTTCGCCATGCCATGATCACGCACGCAACGCCGAGCGTGGGTCAGGCACTGGGCAGCTGGGCGGACCTACTCGTACCGATCGCGATCGTCGTGGCGGTGTTCGTGCTTGGTTTCACGGTCTTCAACCGCTCCGCCCCATCCGTCGCCGAGAACCTCTAGCGCGGCTGGAGGTTTCTCTGATACGTCGCTGCCGCCTGCTCGGGGGTGCGCGGAAGGCGCGCTGGGGCACGGCCGCGCCTGCGGTCAACCGGAAGCCGAGCCTGCGCTGTAACCAGGCGCACCATGCGCTCGCCGGCGCTCATGCCCTCGTGCCTTCCGACGTAGCGCAAGGGCTTGGTGGCGATCATGTTCATCGACACCCCTCCCAACACGTTGTTCAGCCACGTCAGATACGCGCGGCGGACAAGGCCGCTTCGGCGCAGCGCGAACCCGAGCCTTCTCGCCACGAGCCGACCCCGCGAGGCGTCCGCTCGCTCCGCGAGCTCGGCGTCGCCGAAGAAGGGACGGTAGTGAGGCTCGGTCACTTCCGTGATGAATCCGGCGCGAATCGCCTCCCAGCGATAGCGAAGCGCCCAGTGAGCGTGCTCGTAGCCGTGGTACTGCTCCACACCCTCGAGATGCACTCCGTTGCGGTCGCGCAGCGTCTTTAGGGTCTCATTGACCATCAACAGCCGCCCGCCTGGGCGCAGCACGCGGAAGATCTCGGCGAAGGTGCGGCGCAGGCCCTCGGCGTCGTTGTGGTGCAGCACCTCGCAGCAATACACGTAATCGAGGCTGCTGGATGCCAGAGGTATAGCGTCCATCGAGCCGAGCACCCGCTCGAAGAACACGTCCTCGTTCTCCATGAAGTACTCGGCCGTGTAGAGGCCCTGCAGCTCGGTGGTGGAGATGTCCAGTGCGATCGCCTGCAGCCCCCGCACTGCGAAGTGGTTGGTTGCCCAGCAGGTGTTGGAGCCGACGTCCAGGATGCTCTGGCCGGGAGCGAAGGGGACACTTGTCAGGAGCTGGTGCATCGAGCGCGACTGGACGTACCAGTAGCCGTGCTCGATCTCGGGAAGCCTGAGCATGGTCTCGCGGTCCCATCCCCCGCTGCGCATGTGCTCGGCGAAGCGCTCGAGGCCCGCCGCCTCGTCGAGGATGTGCTGAGGCGGCTCGTGCAGCAGCTCCGGCACGCCGCGGTGAACGGGGAAGCGCGTCGCGCACACCCGGCAGGTGAGCGCGCCCTCGCGTACCTCGCGTCCGTCGCTGGCCTGCGCCTGCAACACGAGAGTGCCCTCCCGGAGGCACGCTGGACAGCGCAGCCGCCCGGCGAAGTCCGCCTTCACGAGCGCGTGAGCACTCTCTACCCCGGCTCCCGCGCAGCAGCGGCCTCTACGCCCGGCTGCGCGAGTGCGTCGAGGTCCACGCGCCTCGGGCGCGCGAGGTCTTGGAGAAAGGACTCCAGCGCGTCGATGCGCCGCTCCCAGGCGTACTCCTGGGCCGTCTTCATCCCCTCCCGGCCGAGCCGATCGCGCAGCTCGGGATCCTCCAGCGCGCGCCTGAGCGCAGCGCTGACGGCGGCCGCGTCGGGCTCCGGCATCAGGCAGTTCTCGCCGTCGCGGCAGAAGTCGCGGTTTCCATGCGCGTCCGTGCACACGACCGCGCCCCCCGTCGCCATCGACTCCAGCGGCGGCAACGCGAAGCCCTCGTGGATGGAGGTCTGGACGAACACGGCCGCGCGGTTGAACAGCTCGTTCACCTCCTCGTCGCTCGGCGAGACCGCGTAGCTGATCCCCTCCTCATCCGCGAGCTCGGGCTCGATCCCGAACAGGCACAGCTCGGGCCGCGGCTGCGGCAGCGCGCGCCAGGCCGCGATCGTGAGCGGGAGGTTCTTCAGGGGGTTGGAGCGCCCGAGAGCCAGCACCATGTCATCTCGGCGATGCACACCCTCCAGCGGCCGGAACCTGTCGAGGTCGATGCCTGGCGGGATCAGCTCGGCGTCGAGGCCCAGCTCGCGCAGGCGCTCGCGGTTCCAGGAGGAGATCGTCATGTAATGGAACTCGGGTCGGTAGGAGTCGAGCACCGCGTGGCGCGTGCGCTCGTCGTCGGGGTAGTAGCTCGTCTCGATGTCCTGGACGAAGTAGACGGGAATGCCGCGCAGCACGCTCGCCCGCCATACAGGCGCGGCAGTGTTCCACCACGTTGCGACCTTGATCGCGTCGAGGTCCGCGAGCTCCTGCACGAGTTCGTCGTAGAGCTCGAAGCTGCGCACGGGCACGCGCAGCGGGAACCAATCGGGGGGATCGCCAAGCGTGTAGAGAGCGACCTCGTGTCCACGGTCGCTGAGTCGGTTGAGGTGCTCGAAGATGTCCCGATGGCCGCCGCCGACGCCCGTGCCCTCGGTGACGTAGGCGAGGCGCAGCTTGCGCTCGGGGGTGCGCACGTCGCGCGCGTCGAAGAAGTCACCCCACCGCTCCCAGAAGAACCGCTGTGACTCGCCCTCGCGCTCGCCGAGCTCGGTCCCGCGCGTGACCGACTCGTGGTGGTAGAGGCTCGCGGCGGGGAAGTACAGCACCCGGTATCCAGCCTGCCAGGCGCGCAGGCACCAGTCGACGTCCTCGTAGGCCATCGGATAGCGCTCGTCGAGCAGTCCGATGCGGTCGATCACCTCGCGCTTGACATACATGCACGCGCCCGTGACCGCGAGCACCGGAGCCGACAGCGCAGCGGGTCCCCAGTCGGACGGCTTGAAGCGGTAGCGGTGGTCGAACCACTGCGGAGCCCCGAGGTTGCGCACCGTGCCGGCGAACTGAATACGCCCATCCGGGTAGAGCAGGCGCGCTCCGACGATGCCGATGTCCTCATCGCGGCTGCTCGCGTACTGCAGGCAGGCGAGCCATCCATCGCGAGCCTCCATGTCGGAGTTGAGCACCACGACGTCGCGCCCCGCGTCGCTTGCGCGTAGGCCGCGGTTGACGTTCGCCGCGTAGCCCGCGTTCGTCTCGCCGGCGAGCACCTCGACGCCGGGGATGCTGCGCAGCGCCGCCAGATGCTCGGGCCCGCTGGCGTCGTCGGCAACGATGATCCTTGCCATGCCCGCGGGGACCGTGCGCGCGATGCTCGCGACGAGCGTCCGCACATGCTCGGCGTCGCGGAAGCTCGGGATCACGATGCTCACCGGCCGGCCATTGTGCCGGTACCAGGCCAGCGCGCGAGGATAGTCGCTGTTGGAGGCGCTCGAGCGCAGCTTCAGGCGGTGGCGCAGCGGCGTCAGGCGCAGCGGGAGCGTGAGGATTCGGAACAGCAGCGTGCGCCAGCCGTGGTACTCGATCGTGAGCCGCACACGGCGCGCCAGCCCCGCGAACGGCCCTCGGCGCGACCCGTCGACCGCTGCGGTCTCGATCGAGCTCGAGGACGGGATCGTGGGACG
>Ga0209040_10001476_pt1 | contig 18644 bp, 15 predicted proteins | sample BogFormECP12_OM3_FD_188240 | JGI IMG/M metagenome (GOLD analysis project Ga0209040, IMG submission 188240) | Bog forest soil microbial communities from Calvert Island, British Columbia, Canada - ECP12_OM3 (SPAdes) (version 2) | ecosystem: Environmental > Aquatic > Freshwater > Wetlands > Bog ...
ACCCGTCCCAGGCCGCCGCGGCAGCCAGCAGCGGCCCCGACCCCGCGCCGGCATACATCCGGCCGGAGTTGATCTCGGGCGGTAACGCCGCAAAATCCATCGCTGCCACCCCTACTTAGCGATCAGCGAGATCTGCTCGACCAGCTCCGGGTCCAACGCCATGGTGGTACCTCTTTCGCCCTAGATTTCTTGCCTCCCGGTGACGAACGACACCGGTGATTCTAGTCACAGAACATCGATCTATATGGAGAATATAGCGATGCGTCATCGCGCGCAAGAGCGCACCGCAGCGGATCGGTTCGCCCGCGAGCCACGCCGGAAGTGGCCTCGGCGAGAGCCGCGTGCGCCGAGCGCCGGCGCGCGGCAGGCCTACCTGACAAGGCGGGTCCGGTGACATAGGCGAGCATGCGGGGGCGACTCGTGGAAGCGACGGCAGTGAGGTGGGCGGCGGACTTTCGGCGTGGCCATCAGGGAACAGTCATCCGCCGTCGTCGAACAGCACCGCAGCGTTGCGACGCAGGCTCCAGCCCGGTTCGCTGGGCGTGTACCACGCGCCCGGCGGCGCGGTCAGGGTTGTCCGCGCAGGGGCGGGCGGTAGGGGCTCCACCGGATACACATGGCTCGCCCGCAAGCTGCTGGGTAGTTCCGGTGATACGCACTCGAAGAATGGTCGCTGCGAGCCGGTGTCGGCCGGACCAGGTGACTACCTATTCAGGTACCTACGTAGTGCGCTGTTGACCAGCTTGCCGCTCGGTCACCCACGCCGCGATCTGGGCCCGCGAAGTGAAGCCGAGCTTGGCAAGAACGTGCGTCCCATTGCCGTCGATCTGGCGAAACCTTCTTCATCGTTCTCGTGCGTTCCACTACCGAACACTGTTCCAGGCGAACGATTCGGGATCGGCTGCCGGCTTAGCAGCCGGTTTGAGCGGCACGAGACTGAGGCGCTCAGACGGCGATGAAGCTCGGCGTGGTCGCACCGAGGGTGCGCCCGATTTGGTCGCACACTCGACGCAGATGCTCGCCGTACTCCTTAGCAACCTCGTCGGTGAGCAGACTGGCGAATTCGACGATGACCGCAACCAAGGCGACCTGGCCGTCGGCGCCGAAGATCGGTGCGGCCACCGTGCTGACACCGAGCGCAAATCCCTCATGGTCGACCGCCCAGCCCCGCTCGCGCACCGCAATCAGGTCATTGCGTATGGCCGCCGGGCGAGTGATGCTCTTCGACGTAAACTCCCGCACCCCGTCCTTGAGCACCCGGTCCACAGCCTTCGGGTCGTCAAAGGCCAGAAACGCCCGGCCGACCGAGGCGGTATAGACGGGCACGCGCTCACCGGGCTGCACGGCGATGCGCACGCGGTGGGGGCTCTCAAGCACGTCGACCAACATGAGCTCGGTGGGGCTCACCCGACGCATAAGCCCAACCGTCACGTTCATGACTTTGAGCAGTTCTGCCAGATTGCGTTTGGCCACCGCGACATCGCTGAACTGGCCGCTGGCGATCATTCCGAGCTCAATCAGCGCCGGGCCCAGCGTATAGGTCCGTGTGCCCTCGTCGTAGGCAACGACGTCGAGGGTCACCAGCGTGCGCAGGGTGTAAAAGGCGGTGCTCTTGTTCAAGCCGCTTTCCTCGACGACCTCGGCCAAGGACAGCGGACCTCGGGCGGCCAGCAGACGAATAATCGCGAAAGTCCGCTCGACCGCTGGCACCCGGTATCCCTCGTCGCTGGGCCCAGTGGCCAGCGAGATGTTCTTGGCCATCGCTACAATCCTCACTTTCTGCGGCACAGCATAGCGGCCAAATGGGGTCAGAGCCGCCACCACGCTTCTCCAGACGGCCGGCGATCGGCCGCGCAGGATCTCGGCCGAACACTCGGCGCTCTGGGCCGCGCGGACCGTCTGCCAGGCCCCGCGCGGGAGTTCGCATCCGGTTTGTAGGGCACCTCACCTTCGCGGCAGTTCAAGCATCAGAAAAGCGCCACCGGATTGACCGGTGACCCGGTGGCGCCGCTGAAAGGGATCGGAGCGAAGGTCATGGCGAACGCTTGCGTGCCGAGCTCATCACAATGTGCGCTCAGATCTTCGAAGTCACAGTTGTCGACCAGCCAGAGGCCCATAGCCACAAGCCCCACCAAATGTATGGGGTTTCGCACGATCTCGTATCCCGACGGCCGGCTGTCCTGAGCTGTGTCCGACGCGATGAATGCGATGTCGATCTCATAGAACAGGGGAAGGCATGACGCGTGCCAGCCGGCTCGGCCGGCGGCCTGTTCGTTCACCGGGCCATGTTCAGCGATCAACGCTGGATAGCCGGTGCGCAGCAGCAACCCGTCCCCGGGACCGATCACGGTGCCGGTCGAGGCGAGGAAGTCCTCGACCTCACGTCGTGTCACAGCATCGCCGGGCTCAAGCCACGGCTCCCCGCGCAACCGAGCGATGTCAACAAGCACCGCCCGCGTGAACACGCCCTGGCGTGCGTTGACCACATCGTGCCGGGTCGCTCCTGCTTGGGTTGTCACCGCCGCAGCCGGCACGCCGTTGTACAGCTGACCGTCCCACGACTCGTGCGCCAGTCCATCGAGGTGCGTAATGCGGACACCGTGAAACACGAAGCCGAGGTACTCGGCGAAACCTACGCCGCGCGGCCCAGTGGATTCGTCCGCTCCGCGACCCAGCGCTTCACCCGAGGCGATCATGTAACGCTGCGGCGCGACACCCGCGTAGTCGTTGACCTGCGAGCCTGTCGCGATCGGTCGCGCGCAGGACACCGTGCGGCCCAGCATAATCATCGCTGCCGCGGCCTTCCGCTTCTCTGGCGTGACGTGGTTGAGCGTTCCGAGGGTGTCATTGGGTCCCCACCGTTGCCAGTTCGACAGGCTCTTGAAATAACCGAGCAGTTCCTGCTCCGTCAGGCCCACCGTTACGAGTCCTCCTTAGTTGACGAGCCACCGACACCCGGGTCGGACAGCGCTGTCACTCGACGACGAGATCCTCGCCGAAATATGGGCGCAGCGGCGCCTCCTGCCAGTCCTCAGCCCACTGGTTCGTGTGACGGTGAGAACCGTCGGGCGAACGCAGCCAGCTCCAGAACATCCGGCCGTCGAACGGACTATTTCCGGCGGAGCGTCCGAACTCGTTCTTGTAATAATTGTTCACCCGTCTGTCGCTGTAGACCTTCAGTTCTTCAGCGCGATCCACTTCGCGGTTGTACCGGTAGTAGGCATCTTCGGTGACCTCGATGGACTTTCGGCCCTCGAGGATGAGGTGGCCAAGGCACGTCACGATGAACTTGGTGATGCTCTCCTCCACTTGGCATATGCTGCCGGCGCCGGTTGGATTCGTATTGGGGCCATAGACCATGAAGAAGTTCGGGAATTCGGGCACCATCATGCCGAGGTAAGCGCGAGCCCCGTCTTTATCCCAGACGTCCGTGATCGTGCGACCGTCGCGACCGCGTATTTCCAGCGGTCCCAGGAACTCGTTCGCCTTAAAGCCGGTGGCAAGGACGATGGCATCGACGGCGTATTCTGCGCCGTTCGCCGTGCGGATGCCGTTCGGTATGAACCTGTCGATGGCCTCGGACACGAGCGTGACGTCGCCACGCATGATTGCCGAACACACGTTGTCGTCGGAGTCGACGAGGACTGGTCGCGAGGAAAACGGCGGATTCGACGGGGTCATCTTCTCCACCAAGTCTGGACGCCCGGCGAACTGGGACCGCAGGAACTCGATGCGTTCATCGCGGATGCGCTTGTTGTCGGCGCTCACGGTGTGCTGATCGTCGAAGTTTGGATCGAGCGCGAACAATTTGAAGCCGCGGAATAGGTTATAGCTCGACCGGAACCGGGCGAAGTTCGAGTAGTACGGAAATTTAGCGTCCAGCCAAACGGTCTGCGGCGGGTACGGCGAGAGGTAGCCGTCCGTGTCGAACACCCAGCTGGGCGTCCGTTGGAATAAGAGGGTCTGAGCCGCCACCTTGGCGAGCTCGGGAACCATCTGATACCCGGAGCAACCGCTCCCGATCGTCGCCACGCGTTTCCCGGCGGGATCGAAGTCCGATGGCCATCGCGCGGTGTGGAAGATCGGTCCGTTGAAAGAGTCGGCTCCATCGAAGACCGGGATGTTCGGCCGCGAGAGGAATCCGACGCAGCTGACGACTGCGTTGGCGCGCAGCGTGTACCGTCCTTCGCGACCGTTCGCAGCGACCTCCCACTCGCCCGCGCTTTCATCCCAGCTCAGGGACTCGACCTCGGTATCGCACCGGATGTGCCCGCGAAGATCGAAGTTGTCGGCGATCCAGTTGAGGTACTTGTCGTTCTCCTCTGCCGGGCAGAACGGATTGGGCCTCGCGAAGCGCACCCCGTAGATGTGGCTGTAAGTCCGGCTCGGCGTGTCGACGCGAGCCCCGGGATACCGGTTCTCGTACCACGTGCCCCCGACCGCGGGGTTCTTCTCCAGCACGGTGAACGTGATGCCCGCGCGCTTGAGGTGGACCGCGGCGTTCAAGCCGCCCATCCCCGCGCCGATCACGACGATCGAGAAGCCCTGCAGCCGCTCGGGCTCTGGCTGGGTTGGCCACTGAAAACTGCGCGCCCAGGGATCGATACCGGTGTCTTCCAACCACAGGTCTAGCTCGTCGTCCGCGATCTGGACGCCCGAACACAGACTCAAGCTTCGTTGAAGCCGATCCCGCGGTCCGAAATCGATGTTGACGATGCCCTGGTCACGATACGACTTCATCAAGTTCGAGGCCTTTTCACGGAGGAATGCGACCTCATCGGGATCGGGCACGCAGAATGACTCGAAGATGCCAACCCGTGCCGGGGCGAGCTTCGTCTCGAGGATCGCCTCGTCTCCGGTGAGTTGGTAGAGGAGCCCGCGCAGCACCATTGGATCGGCAAAGCCGATCGCCTCGTCGATCTCCTCGTCGGAGGCTCCGAATAACTCATACCGTTCGCTCACTAGGACCTACTCCTGAAGAAGTGATTGCGGATGGATGTGCGAATAACGCCGGGCTAGTGGACGAGCACGTGCCCGGAGCTGATCTGAATACAGAATCTGATTCTACATACAGATATGGTTCTCTGTCATCGCGAGTCAAGAGTCCGCCCCGACGTGCCGCGGGCCCCGATCGTGGTGTGACGTTCGGGTCGCCTGTTCGCCGGTGACGGAATCACGCGCAGGCCTCAAAGTGACCCAACCAGCTTCCATCGCGGCCAGCACATCGTCGACGCGCCCGTATATGGCTCCAACCCAGAGCTGGCCCCACGGCCGCGCGCGAAGGCCCGCGAGTCGATGCCGACGGGAAAGGTTGCCGCCAGCCGTGCAGAGCCGGGTGTATTATTCTAATTTCAGAACTATGTTCTGTGGATAGAAAGGTTGCGTTGCTCGTGGCGATGACCATGCTGCTCAAGCACAGCTCGGACATGCTTGAAGGGTCTTACTCCTTCCCGCGAAAGGATGTGAGCGCGACCTTCGTCGGCGTCACAATCGAATCGGGCACTGGGTCGAGGACATCGACGACATCCTCGCCGCTTTCACTTCGACACCAGAACGACTCGACCAGATGACCGCGTCGCCCGGCTTCCCACTCACCGCAGGCGGCCCTATCGACCAACAGCTGCTCGCCGAGCACTGGAAGGCACAGTTGTCGGCGTGTCCGGTCGAGTCGAAGGTCATGCGCCTGGCCGAGGCCATTCGCAGCTCGGTGCGCGCTCAGGACACCGTGTACCTGGGCGGTTCGCTGGCCCGGCCCAACGCCGCTGCATTCGAGCTGGTGCGCCAGCTGCATGGCACCGACCCGCGATTGACGATTGTCGCGCCGGCGTTGACGAATCAGCACGCGGTCCTTGTGCACTCGGGGTTGGTGGGGACCGCCATCACCTCGTTTCATGGCAACAACTACCCCGGTCCGGGGCCGAATCCGGTCTTCACGAATGCGGAGCGTTGCGGCAGCGTGCGGTTCGAGGACTGGTCGATGCTGACGCTTGTGCTTCGCCTGTATGCGGCGGCGACCAACGTGCCGTTCCTGCCGACCCGGTCTCTTGTCGGCACCGATCTGGGCCGCGCACTCGTGGCGACCGGGCTGCTGAAGATGATCGACGATCCGTTCGGTGGTGACGGGCCGATTGCCCTGGTCGCGCCGTTACATCCCGACGTCACGATCGTGCACAGCCTCTTGGCTGACGCGGCCGGCAACGCGGTCATGTCGCCGCCGTACTACGAAGACGCATGGGCGGCCTTCGCGGCCCGCCGCCGGGTGATCGTCACAACTGAGAGGGTCGTCCCGACCGAGATGATTCGCCGTTATGCGCAGTTCGTGCGTGTGCCGGGCGCGGTTGTCTCGGCGGTCTGTGAGGTGCCGTTCGGCGGCCATCCCAACCTGGTGCCGGGCGACCTGGTGCCCGAGATCGCCGGATACTGCGATGATTACGAGTTCCTCGCCGAGCTGCGTGCGGTGTGCCGGGACCCGGAGGCGCTCGGCGCGTGGACAAAGCGCTGGGTGCTGGGAGTGGCCGACCACGACGAGTACCTCGGCCAGCTCGGAGAGCAACGGCTGCGCTCGCTAGGGGAGCGGACCCGCACGGACGCCTGGCAGGACGAGCTGTGGATGCTCGATGCGCCCTGGTCGCTGTCGCCGTCCCCGGGTGAGCTCAACGTGGCGCTCGGCGCGCGGTACCTGCACGGCCTAGTTGTCCAGGAAGGCCTGCGTGCTGGTCTGGCCGGGGTCGGCGTCTCGACGCTCGCGGCCTGGCTGGGCGCGAACTCGCTGCACGCGGCCGGGATACCGTTCGACCTGCTGGCCGAAGGCGGCATGTACGGCTACGTGCCGCTGCCGCTAGACCCGTATCTGTTCAACTACCGCAACCTGTTCACCAGCGCGTCGCTGTCCAACGTCCAGACGATCCTCGATGTGGTCGCCGGTGGCTTCGCGAACCGGACCGTCGGCGTGGTCGGCGCCGCCCAGGTTGACTCCCGCGGGGCGATCAACACCAGCCGCATCAAGGGCCGCATGCTCACCGGTTCGGGCGGCGGGAACGACGTCGCGTCCAGCGCCGAAGCGGTTGTGGTGACCACGCTGCACACCCGGGCCCGATTGCCGGAGACCGTCGAGTTCGTCACCAGTCCCGGACATCGGGTCCGGGCGATCGTCACCGACCGTGCCGTACTCGAACGGCTTGATCCGCTAGGGGAGTTCAGGCTGACCGGGGTCCTCGATCGGGGTGGGGCGAAGGACGACTTGGTGCGCGCAGCCGTCGAGGGGTGCGGTTGGCCACTCGCCGTGGCTGACGATGTGGAGCTCTTCAGCCCGGTCGACGCACGGGAGCTAGCCGCGATACGCACCTACGACCCGACGGGCAACTTCGTCCTGTGACCGGGCGCCAGCGCCTTCCTTCCGGTCGTGGCGGGCCGGTCCGATACGAGGAGATAGCCCTATGACGACCGAGCTGATTCGTGAGCCCGCGCTGTACATCGGCGGCAGCTGGGTCCCCGGCGGCCTCAGCGAATGTGAGGTAGAAGACCCGTCCACCGAGAAGACGACCGGTCTGGTCACACAGGCTTCTGCGACAGATGTCGACCAGGCCGTCGCTGCGGCCCGGGACGCTATCGAAGGCTGGAGGGCGACGCCCGTTGATGATCGGGTCAAGGCTCTCCGGCGGTTGCACGACGTCATCACCGACCGCGCGAACCGCTTCGCCGCGCTGATCACGCGTGAGCAGGGCTCGCCGCCGCCGCTCGCGCGCAGCCTGCACGTGGATACACCGCTCAACGTGATCGCGAAGACAGCGGATGCGTTGGAGGAGTTTCCGTTCCACCAGCGGCGGGACGGCTCGGTGATCCTGCGCGAGCCCGTCGGCGTGGTGGCCGCGATCACGCCGTGGACTATGCCCCTGCACCAGATCGTCATGAAGATAGTGCCCGCACTCGCGGCGGGGTGCACAGTCGTGCTCAAGCCGGCGGCGCTCACCCCGCTGACCGCGTTCGAACTTGCCCGTGCCGTCGATGCGGCCGACTTTCCACCCGGCGTGTTCAACCTGGTGACAGGGGGCGGCCGCGAGATTGGAGACCAGCTCTGTCGGCACCCATTAATCGATCATGTCTCGTTCACCGGTTCGGCCTGTGTTGGCAGGCAGGTCGCAGCCGCGGCGGCGACGACCGTTAAAGGCTTGACCTTGGAATTGGGTGGCAAGTCCGCCAGCGTGGTGCTCTCCGACGTCTCCGACGACCTGCTGGCCAAGGCGGTCGAGCTCACTGTGGCCAGCTGCTTCCTCAACGCCGGCCAGACGAGCACGGCGCTGTCGCGGCTAATCGTGCCCGAGGCCAGGCAACCCCGGGTCGAGGAGCTGGCCGCGGCCGAAGCCGCCAAGTACGTGCCGGGCAAGCAGCTCGGACCGCTGATCTCGGCCGGGCAGCGCTTTGCGGTGGAGGGCTACCTCGAGCCGGGTCTGGCGAAGGCGATCACCGGCACAGTCGAGCTGCCAGCGAAGGGCTATTACGTAACGCCGACTGTGTACAGCGAAGTTGATCCAGATTCATACCTGGCACAGGACGAAATCTTCGGCCCAGTGCTGTCGATCCTCACGGCGGAGTCGGACGACCACGCCATCCAGCTGGCGAACAACTCCATCTACGGGCCAGGCCGCGCCCTTTGGATCGCGGACGCAGACCGGGCGCTGGACTGGGCAGCCCAGATTCGGGCCGGACAGGTCGACGTCAACGCCGCGCCCTTCAACCCCCGCACGCCCTTCGGCGGCTACAAGCATTTCGGCATCCGCCGGGAGATCGCCGATTACGGGATCGACGACATGCTCAAGCTCAAGGCGGTGCAGCTGTGACCGACGGATGTCGCGTCAGGGGCGGCGCTGTTGGTGTCGTGCGCGCTGGACGAAGCCGTATGCAAAATCCTCGCCACGGGTGTAGTCGCCTTGATGCGTTCACTGCAGCTAAGAGCACCTGCCAGTCCGGCCAGCAGGCAGGTCACCCACCTCGGTCAGCGTCTAACGACATCTGGGTGAGCCTGGCTGCCAGTCAATTTGGGCGCAATTTGGATGCCAGGTAGTCGCAGCTGCGGGCGGATTGTGCGTTCAGGGATGAAGTTGTTTCGTGCTGTGAGTCGTAAGCGTTCGGAGGGCGTGAGGGAGGCAGTGAAATGATCAGGCTGGTTGGACGCGTGTGGGTGCCGATGGTCATGGTGGTCGTGGTGGCTGTTGGGGCGTTTACTGTGTCGCGGCTGCACGGGGTGTTCGGCTCGGATCCGTATCATCCGGATGCTGGCAACGCTGATGCGATTGTGCAGTTCAATCCCAAGCGTGTTTTGTACGAGATTTTCGGCCCGGCGGGGGCGGTGGCCGATATCAACTATTTGGATGCTGATGCTCAGCCGCAGCGCGTTGATGCGGCGAGGTTGCCGTGGTCGTTGCTGTTGGTGACGACGTTGACGGCGGTCAGCGCCAATGTGGTGGCCCAGGGCGATAGCGACAGCATTGGTTGTCGTATCACGGTCAATGGCGATGTGCGCGATCAGCGATTGGTGGATGCACACAATGCGCAGACCTCTTGCTTGGTGAAGTCGGCATGAGCACACGGCACAGCTTGCCCACCGACGCCGAGGCGCGCCCGGTGATTGCGCGGATGATCCGCCGGCTGTCGGTGCCGATCATTTTGGGTTGGTTGGCGCTGACGGTGGTGGTGAACGTTGTCGCGCCGCAGCTGGAAGTGGTCGGCAAGGCGCACTCGGTGGCGATGACGGCCAAGGATGCGCCGTCGACGATCGCGATGATGCGCATCGGTAAGGATTTTCAGCAGTTCGATTCCGACACCACGGCGATGGTGTTGTTGGAGGGCCAAGGCAAGCTCGGTGACGAGGCGCACCGGTACTACGACACGCTGATCAGCAAGCTATCAGCTGATACGACGCATATCGAGCACATCAACAATTTCTGGGGTGATCCGCTCACGGCGGCGGGCTCACAGAGCGCCGACGGCAAGGCCGCCTATGTTCAATTGAATCTGCGCGGCAACCAGGGCGGCACCGAAGCCAACGAGTCGGTCGCCGCGGCGCAGCGCATTGTCGAAAGCGTGCCGCCACCGCCGGGAATCAAGGCCTATGTGACCGGTCCCGGGCCGCTGGCCGCAGATCGCCGCGAGTACGGCGACGAAGGTGTCAAGAAGATCACCATGATCACCCTCGTGGTGATCTTGGTCATGCTGCTGGTGACCTACCGCTCGATTTTCACCACGGTGTTCATGCTGGTGACGATCGGGATCGAATTGCTGGCCGCGAAGGGCGTGATCGCGGTCTTGGGCAACAATAACCTCCTTGGGTTGTCCACGTTTGCGGTCAATCTGCTTGTCGCCCTGGCGATTGCGGCCTCCACCGACTATGTGATTTTTTGGGTGGCCGCTATCAGGAGGGCCGATCGCGGGGCCTGGATCGCGAAGCCGCCTATTGCAACATGTTCGCCGGCACCGCCCATGTGATCGTGGGCTCGGGCCTGACAGTGGCCGGGGCGATGTATTGCATGAGTTTTACCCGGCTGCCCTACTTCCACAGCCTGGGCGCGCCGTGCTCGTTAGGTCTGTTGGTGGTGCTGGCGGCCTCGCTGACCCTGGGGCCGGCCATGGTCGTGGTGGGCAGCCGGTTCGGGGTGTTTGACCCCAAACGAGCCCACCAGGAGCGCGGTTGGCGCCGGATCGGCACCGTGGTGGTGCGCTGGCCCGGTCCAGTGCTGGTCACCACGACCGTGATCGCTTTGGTCGGGCTGCTGGCCTTACCCGCGTACACCACGAACTACAACGACCGCTACTACATCCCCGGCTACACGCCGGCCAATATCGGCTACCACGCCTCGGATCGCCACTTCCCCCAAGCGCGGATGGAGCCCGAGATATTGATGGTTGAAGCCGATCACGATCTGCGCACCGTGTCCGACATGCTGGTGCTGGACCGCGTCGCCAAAGGCGTCTTCCACATCCCCGGGATCGCCCGGGTGCAAGACATCACCCGGCCGTTGGGCACCCCGATCGACCACAGCTCGGTGCCGTTTCAGATCAGCATGCAAAGCACCCAAACCATCGAGAACCTGAAGTACCTCAAGGACCGCATGGCCGACATGCTGAAGATGAGCGATCAGCTCGGGCACATGATCGACATCACCACGCGCATGGAACAACTCTTGCGTCAACTCACCGCGGTGACCCATGACATGGTCGGCAAATCCCACGAAATGCAAGCCGACACCGAAGAATTACGTGACCACCTCGCCAACTTCGACGACATGTGGCGACCGATCCGCAGTTTCTTCTACTGGGAACGGCACTGTTACGACATCCCGATCTGTTGGTCGCTGCGATCGATATTCGACGGGCTAGACGGCATCGACAAGGTTGCCGACAACCTAGGAGACCTGGTGAAGGACCTGGATCAACTCGACACGCTAATGCCGCTAGTGGTTGCCCAGCTGCCGCCGATGATCGCCACCATGAAGACCCTGCAAGGCCTGATGCTGACGATGCAGAGCACCTTCTCGGGATTGACCACCCAAATGGATGCGTTCTCGCAGAACGCCACAGTGATGGGGCAAGCGTTCGATGCGGCCAAGAACGATGACTCGTTTTACCTTCCGCCCGAGGCGTTTCAGAACCCGGACTTCATCCGGGGTTTGAAGTTGTTCTTGTCCCCGGACGGCAAATCCGCGCAGTACATCATCACCCACCAGGGCGATCCCGCCACCCCCGAGGGCATTTCGCATATCGACCGCATCATGCAGGCCGCCAGCGAGTCGGTGAAGGGCACCCCGCTAGAGACCGCGAATCTCTACTTGGGCGGCACCGCGGCCGCCTACAAAGACATGCGTGACGGCTCCCTTTATGACCTGCTGATCGCCGTCACCGCGTCGATCTGCCTGATCTTCATGGTCATGCTGGGCATCACCCGAAGCCTGGTCGCCGCCGCGGTCATCGTCGGGACCGTCGCCGTCTCGCTGGCCTCCTCGTTTGGACTGTCGGTGCTGGTCTGGCAGCACCTGCTGCACATGCCGCTGAACTGGCTGGTGTTGCCGATGGCCATCATCATCATGTTGGCCGTCGGATCCGACTACAACCTGCTGTTGGTCTCCCGCTTCCAAGAAGAGATCCACGCCGGGCTGAAGACCGGCATCATCCGCTCCATGGGCGGCACCGGCGGGGTGGTCACCGCCGCCGGGCTGGTGTTCGCCTTCACCATGGGCTCGATGGTGGCCAGCGATCTACGCATCGCCGGCCAAATCGGCACCACCATCATGCTGGGACTGCTGTTCGACACACTGGTGGTCCGCTCGTTTATGACACCCTCGATCGCCGCGCTGCTCGGCCGTTGGTTCTGGTGGCCGCGACGCGTGCACACCCACGCCGCCCCGCCACCGCCATCCAGCTCGATCGCTGGCGGTCGGGCGGCAGACGACACGGCCATGACCCAGCCGCTCGCCGCAGGTGCAACGAGTCACCAAGGACCGCAATGAGATTAGCGAAGCTTTCGGTGCTGACAATAGTCACGGCGGCCATGATCGCGGGGCCGGCTCGGCGCATGCCGACCCGGGCAGTCCAGATTCGGGCCGGACAGGTCGACGTCAACGCCGCGCCCTTCAACCCCCGCACGCCCTTCGGCGGCTACAAGCATTTCGGCATCTAACTGCGGCGAGCCTTCATCGCCGAAACCGTGTTTTCCCACCCCTCCGAACTTGAGCTGATTGACACCGCACACGCGGCGGACTACACCGTCGTCCTGCACGTGCTGCTCAGCCCCGAAGAGCTGGCCGTGCAGCGGGTCAAACACAGAGTTAACGCCGGCGGACACGATGTACCCGAGTCTCGTTAACCGGGGCACGCTCACTGATCCCGAAGGCGTACGTCAAGGTGCGCTGGCCCGTGTGCGCCCTTCCACACGGTTGCGGACACCGCTGGACAGCACTTCGAGAAGCCGCACGAAGCGCACGTCCGGCGAGAGTCACGCTTGCGCCGGGAGGCGGTGTTCGATGATGGTCAGCGCACGCTCGGCCCATCGAACGTTCTCTTGTTCGAACGATATTCCGCGCAGCAGCGTCAGATAGGGGCCCACTCGTTCGGTCTGGGCCAGGTATTCCTCTTCGCTGCGACCGTCGAGCAGACGCGTCCGAAACCGTTCGTAGCGTTGCAATTTGGCGGTCGCCCAGCGCAGTCGTTCGACGATGAAGTCGCGGACGGCCAGGGCGTTACCGGCATCGGCGGCCGAGACCTTGACCATCAGTTCATCGCGGATCACACAGGGCTTTGGCGCCTTGGCGGTGAACTGGTGGATCGCTTCGTGGCCGGCCTCGGTCAATGAGTACATGCGCTTGTTGGGTCGCCGTTCTTGTTCAACGACGCGCGCCTGGATGAGGCCCTGTTCGGCGAGCCGGTCCAGTTCGCGATAGAGCTGCTGCGGGGTGGCCATCCAGAAGTTAGCCACCGAGGCGTCGAAGCTTTTGGCCAGGTCGTAGCCGGAAGACTCCGCCTCGAGGAGTGCGGCCAACACCGCGTCACGCAGCGACATCGGTCGATAGTACAACAATATGAGTATTCAATAAAGTGATTAATCACCTATAGACATTCGCGGCGTCGCCCTCTACCGTCAATCACACCTACTCAACAAATTGACTATGCGAGGTTCCCTGTGTCTTCTAAGCATCCCTTCCGAAAGGCAGTTGAGGAGCGCGACGAGGCGGCTATCCAGGCGATGCTGGCCGATGACGTGGTGTTCACCAGTCCGGTGGCCTTCAAGCCTTATGTCGGCAAACCGATCACCGCGGCGATCCTGCGCGGCGTGCTGCGCATCTTCGAGGATTTCCGCTACGTCCGGGAAATCGCCGACGCCAACGGCCGCGACCACGCACTCGTCTTCGAAACGACCGTGGCCGGAAAGAAGGTCAACGGTTGCGACTTCCTGCATCTCAACGAGGACGGTCTGATCGACGAGTTCATGGTGATGGTGCGACCGCTGTCGGGCGCGACGGCGCTGTCCGAGGCGATGGGCGCCCAGTTCGACCGGATTCAGCAAGAGGCTCTCGAGCTGGCCAATCAGTTCGCCACTGCGTAGGGGTACGGGACATGCGGATTGGATTGGGCATCAATTACGCGGGCGGGTTCAAGGACGTGGCCGCCGAAGTGGCCGACCTCGAGCGTGCGGGGTTGGATATTGTCTTTGTGCCCGAGGCGTATTCGTTCGACGCCGTCAGTGCACTGGGCTACCTGGCAGCCAGCACCGAACGGGTTCAATTGGCCTCGGGCATCCTGCAGCTCTACACCCGCACGCCCACACTGACCGCGATGACCGCGGCCGGGCTCGACTACGTCTCCGACGGCCGGTTCACCCTCGGCCTGGGCGCTTCGGGCCCACAGGTGATCGAGGGCTTCCACGGTGTGCCCTACGATGCGCCCATTGCCCGCACCCGCGAAATCATCGAAATCTGCCGTCAGGTATGGCGTCGCGAGCCGGTGGAATACCAGGGCGAGCACTACACGATCCCGCTGCCCGCCGACCGGGGCACCGGCCTTGGCAAGCCGCTCAAACTTATCAATCAACCTGTCCGGGAGCGCATTCCGATACTGGTGGCCGCGCTGGGGCCCAAGAACGTCGAGCTGGCCGCCGAGATGACCGAGGGTTGGCAGCCGATCTTCTATCTGCCCGAGAAGGCACAGGATGTGTGGGGAAAGGCTCTGGCCGCCGGCCGGGCCAAGCGGGACCCTGCGTTGGGCGAGCTTGACGTGTATGCCGGCCCGGTACTGGCCATCGGCGAAAACGTCGAGCCACTGCGGGAATTCGTCAAACCGCACCTGGCGCTCTACATCGGCGGAATGGGCGCGAAGGGCAAGAACTTCTACCACGCCCTGGCCACCAAGTATGGTTACGGCCCTCAGGCCGACCGGATCCAGGAGCTCTACCTGGCCGGCGACAAGGACGGCGCGGCCAAGGTCGTGCCCGACGAACTCGTGCGAGACGTCAACCTGATCGGTACACGCGAGTTCGTCAAGGAGCGTTTGGCGGCGTTCCAAGAGGCGGGGGTAACCACCTTGAACGTGGCGCCTATAGCGGCCACGTCCGCCGAACGGATCAAGCTGATCGAGACGCTACGCCAACTGCTCTAACCGCCAACGCTCGCGGGCCGGCGTGCGCGGCGTTTGACTTACTTGATCGTGACAGGCAGTGCTCGGTGGGATCGCCGCTCCCGGCTCGCGAGTGTCCGCCGGGATATCATGGTCAGGTGCAATGGCTTAATCACGGCTGTTCGTCGTGTCGCGGCATGCCATGACTTCGCTTGTCATAGAGTCCTTTTCAGCGCGAAAAACCCATAGGAAGCAACTTAAATGGACCTCGAGCGCATCACCCACCCGCTGAGACTGGCCAGGGGATCACACCAGCCGGAATCGGGCAAAGGGTGCGCCATGAACGCGGTTTCATACATCAACGGCGACGCGCAGATCACCGACTTTCCGGCGACTTCGGCGCGCCCGCTGGCCTCCTTCGTGCAGGTCTGCAACGACCTGCTGGCCCGGCCGGACGGCTATTTGTCGTCAGAAGACAGCCTTGTGGTACTCGACTTGGGTTGGCTCACGGTAGGCACCGCCGACGTTGCCGACACCGTCATTCACACATGGGTGACCAAACTGCTGATCAGCCCACCGTGGGGCGTTGTTCGATACGCTGACAACGCTGCGGCCGAAGCGATCTCCGACATCGCCGAATTGCATCGCAAGCTCGTCCCTGGCGAGATGCCATCGATCACCGCGTGGGACAGCGCCGCCCGCGCCGCGCGCGCGGTCAGTACGACGCCAGTGACCGCCGAGCGGTATGCCGTCCGGGCCGCATACCAATCGACCGCCCTTGTTGAGACCGACGACTGGGACACGCTCGACGCCGTGACCGGCAACGCACTGAAAGCCCACAGATTGGCAAACGGAGATGCCGGAGCCGCCCGGATCCTGGACGTCACTCGTCACGCAATCCGCTCATGGCGCCGCCTGGCCGGGTTGAGCGTTGTCGGCAACGTCCCGCCATCGGTCGCCGGTGCCGTGCGGCGCAAAGGGACAGCGGCATAGCCGACACCGTGACGTGATCTCGTGCGGCATCATTGGTGCCGTGGTGGAGCCGCAGATGAGGCTGCCGTGACGTTCGTCGCCGGTATCGATTCATCGACTCAGTCGTGCAAGGTTTTTATCTGCGACGCAGATACGGGTGAGGTCATCCGGGAGGGCCGCGCACCGCATCCCGACGGCACCGAAATAGACCCGGCCGCTTGGGAATCCGCGGCGAGTAGCGCCATTGCGGCCGCGGGTGGGCTCGACGATGTGGCGGCAATGTCGGTCGCGGCCCAGCAGCACGGCATGGTGTGTCTAGACGGCGACGGCCGGGTGGTGCGGCCGGCGCTGCTGTGGAATGACACTCGCTCGGCCGATGCAGCGGCGGCACTGGTCGCCGAGCTGGGAGGGCCGCGAGCCTGGGCGAACGCGGTCGGCCTGGTGCCGCTGGCAGCGATCACCGTGTCTAAGCTGCGGTGGCTGGCTGAGTTCGAACCAGATAACGCCGACCGCACGGCGGCGGTGTGTCTGCCCCACGATTGGCTCACCTGGCGGCTGCGTGGCCACCCCGAGGTGACCGAACTGACCACTGATCGAAGCGACGCAAGCGGGACGGGCTATTACGACGCGGTGAGCAACGCCTATCGCGGCGATCTGCTCGAGTTGGCGATGCGGGGCCTGCGTCCGCTGTTGCCTACGGTGCTGGGGCCCGCAGAGACCACCACGTCGAGCGGGCGGAGCGCGTTCGGGCCGGGTCTGGGCGACAATGCTGCGGCCGCGCTCGGCTTGTGCGCCGATGAGGGCGACGTCATCGTCTCGGTCGGAACGTCGGGGGTGGTGTCGACGGTCGCGAGCGCGCCGACCCACGACGACGGCGGGTTCGTCGCCGGATTCGCCGACGGCACGGGGCGATACCTGCCGCTGGTATGCACCCTCAACGCTGCCAGGGTGCTCGACGCTGCGGCGCAGCTGTTGCGTGTCGACCACGACGAGCTGTCCCGGCTGGCCCTATCGGCCCCGGCGGGCAGCGAAGGCCTGGTGCTGGTGCCCTATCTGGAAGGCGAACGCACGCCCAACCGTCCCTACGAATCCGGTGCTGTGCACGGGTTGCGGGTGTCGAATTCGACGGCCGCCAACCTCGCACGCGCGGCGGTCGAAGGCCTGCTTTGCGCCCTCGCTGACGGCATCGAGCACCTGACCACACTCGGAGTGGTTGCCCGCAGGGTCCTTCTCATCGGCGGCGGTGCCCGATCGCGGGCCTTGCGCGAGATGGCGCCGACAATCTTTGGTATGCCGGTGCTGGCGCCCAGCCCGGCGGAATACGTGGCGCTCGGAGCGGCGCGGCAGGCCGCCTGGGTGCTCAGCGGCGGGCCGCGGCCGCCGCAGTGGAAGGCACCGCCGGCCGACGAGTACCGCGGGCCAACGTGCCCCGCGGTGCGTGAGCGTTACGCACAGGTCCGCGATCTCACCGAGGGAGCAGGTGTCGCGGGGCGCGATGATCCGCGGCGGCCGTCCACGGAGTTTGAATCATGATCAAGGCAAACCTGGTGGCGGGCTTCTGCGGTTCCTAGGCTGCGCGGGTGATGTCGACCAATCCGGCGCGCGTCGCGCTGCGTGGCGTGGACCGGACGTTTGGAACGCATACCGTCCTGCACGAGGTCGACATCGAGATCGAGCCGGGCGAGGTGGTCGCGCTGCTCGGGTCGTCGGGCAGCGGCAAATCGACGCTGCTGCGGCTCATCGCCGGTCTCGACCGTCCTACCGACGGGCGGATCGAGATCGACGGCGAACCCGTCCGCGGCGTCGACCCGCGCTGTGCCATGGTCTTCCAGGAACCTCGTCTGCTGCCGTGGCGATCCCTGGCGGCCAATGTTGCGTTCGGGCTGCCAGCCGGCACCGAGCGGGCGAAGGGCTCTGCCGCAGTGCGGCATTGGCTGGATGTCGTCGGGTTGGGCGAATTCGGGAATCACCGCCCGCGGCAAGTGTCCGGCGGTATGGCACAACGCGCAGGCCTGGCGCGGGCTCTCGCCCGGCGCCCCGGCGTCCTACTGCTCGACGAGCCGCTGGCATCCCTGGACGCACTGACCCGATTACGGATGCAAGACCTGCTCGACGCGGTGCAGCAAGAGGCCGGCACCACCACGGTGTTAGTGACGCACGACGTGGAGGAGGCGGTGATTCTCGCCGACCGCGTTCTGGTCCTGCGCGCCGATGCGACCGGCGCCGCCGGTATCGCCGCGACGTACGACGTCACCATTCCCAAGCCACGGGACCGCGGTGACCCGCGCATCACCGTGCTGCGTGATCGACTGCTGGACGAACTCGGTGTGCCCCGGCGCGCCAGTGCCATTGAGGAGGAGGCCACAGCGTGGTGAAAGGTCGATACCTGACTGCAATTCTGGCCGTGATCGCCGCGATCGCGGCCTGCGGTTCGAACCCCGGCAAGACGGCGGCGAAGGACATCCGCCTGGATTATGCCTACTACAACCCGCTGAGTCTGGTGGTGCGCGATCAACACCTGCTGGAGAGCCGGGGTTACAACGTCACGTGGGTGCTCTCGGCGGGCAGCAACA
>Ga0209040_10001477_pt1 | contig 18638 bp, 15 predicted proteins | sample BogFormECP12_OM3_FD_188240 | JGI IMG/M metagenome (GOLD analysis project Ga0209040, IMG submission 188240) | Bog forest soil microbial communities from Calvert Island, British Columbia, Canada - ECP12_OM3 (SPAdes) (version 2) | ecosystem: Environmental > Aquatic > Freshwater > Wetlands > Bog ...
ACATCAAAAATGTCGGTTTCCTTTTCGAACTTGTCGCCGCGGCAGTGCGGACACTTCGTTCCCGCGGGAAGAATCGTGTCGGACTCGGACGTAAACCACGCATCCGCTCCCGATCGCGCAAACAATTCCACCACCTTACGATTTACCTTATGGTCATTGAGCGGCTTGCCGCAGCTCTCGCAAAGAAAGACCGCGATGGGCACGCCCCACACCCTCTGCCGCGAGATGCACCAGTCGGGCCGCGTCGCAATCATGTTTGAGAGTCGCTCTTCACCCCACGCCGGATCCCATTTCACATGCTTGATCTCTTCCAGCGTCCGCGTGCGCAGCGTGTCATCCTTAGACTTTCCTCCCGGCATCGCTGCTTCCATCGAGATGAACCACTGCTCCGTGGCGCGGAAGATCACCGGATTGTGGCACCGCCAGCAATGCGGATACGAGTGTTCCGTCTTTTCCGTATGCAGCAGCGCGCCGCGGCTCTTCAGCAAATCGATGATCGGCTGGTTCGCCTCCCACACTCGCTTGCCCGTATACTCCGGCAGCCCGTTACGCAAGATTCCTTTTTCATCGACATTGCTGGTGGCGTCGAGCCCGTACTTCATGCCCGTGATAAAGTCCTCTGCGCCGTGTGAAGGCGCCGTATGAACCACGCCCGTCCCCGTGTCCATGGTGACGTAGTCCGCCAGCACGCCCAGGATTTTGCGATCCAGAAATGGGTGCTGGAAGTTGAGCCGCTCCAGCGTGCGTCCCGGGAAGCGTGCGAGTTCGTGTGGATTTGAAAGCTTGCACTTTTCTTCCACATCTTTCGCCAGCTTCGCTGCAACAATGTAAACTTCGCCACCGGATTCCAGCGCAACATATTCCTCATCCGGATGAAACGCCACCGCCATCGACGCCGGCAGAGTCCACGGAGTCGTCGTCCATATAATCGTCGAAACTTTCTTGCCAGCCAAAGCCGCGTCAATTGTCGCCGGATCGTCCAGCAGCCCGTATTTCACCCACACCGTCGAACTGGTGTGGTTCTCGTACTCGACCTCCGCCTCGGCCAACGCCGTCTCATCGTGCATGCACCAATAAACCGCCCGCAGCCCTTTGTAGACGAATCCATTTTCGTAAAACGAAAAGAAAGTCGACAGCACCACCGACTCATACTGCGGATTCATCGTGGCATATGGCCGGTCAAAACGCCCGAACACCCCGATCCGCTTGAACTGCTGCCGCTGCAAATCAAGAAACTTCTGCGCATATTTCCGGCATTCCGCCCGCACGTCTGTCGGCCGCATCTGCAGCTTCTTGCCGCCCAGTTCCTTGTCCACCTTGATTTCAATGGGAAGACCGTGGCAGTCCCACCCCGGCACGTATGGCGCATCAAATCCCGCCATGGTTTTGGACTTCACGATGAAGTCTTTCAGGCACTTATTCAGCGCCGTCCCCATATGGATCGGCCCGCTCGTGTAGGGTGGTCCATCGTGCAAAATGTAAGTCGGCGCACCCTTGCGCGCCTCCCGGATGCGCTCGTAGATTCCCGCCTGCTCCCAGCGGGCCAGCATTTTGGGCTCATTCTGCGGCAGGTTAGCCTTCATCGGGAAGGCGGTTTTCGGCAGATTGATGGTCCCTTTCAGTTCGAACGGCACTCGGTTGGCTTCTCCCAATGGATTGAATCTTTTCATTATAGGGAGCCCCGCCGGGTACGTCCATGCGACCTGAGGCGCCGGACAAAGCTCGTCCTAACGATCGCGAAGCCAACTATTTACCTGCCCGACACTAAAAGGTAATCTCCAGCCTCAACACTCGGAAATACACTTCGTAAACCAAGCCAAGAAGAGGTACAATTTCATAAATAGTCGACATGGACGAGCGATCCGGTCGCCGGGTGGCGATCTGGGTTATACACAAAATTAGACAAACCCAAAAAGGCAACTCGTTGCAAAGACTATTCATCTGTGTAGAGCAGGGCGTCGGGCGAGGATTGCTCCATTCGCTATCCGACCCGGGAAAGCCGAATCGGGGAACATGTCATCCGTAGAAGTAAATCCGCCATCCGGCCAAGAACCGGAACTCCATCTCCTGCTAGCTCCCGATACTTTCGAGCCGCTGTGGAAATCCCTTTTTCGCGGCCTGGACGAATTCTTCTTTCCCAAGAAACTTCCGCCCCTTAAGCTGGAATCGAAACCCGTCCCGGTCAAGGATATCTGGGGTTTCTACAACTACAAGAAGAACGGGGCCCTCGGTTCCACGGTCGCGCACATCATCGTCATCGCCCTGATCATCGGCGGAACAATTTTGGGCCGCCGCATCGTCACCAAGGTTGAGGCCAAACCGCAAAGCACTACCGAATTGATCGATCCCGGCGATTACGCCCTGAAACCGGCCAAGACGCAAGCCGGCGGTGGCGGCGGTGGTGGTGATCGCGATGTGCTGCAAGCGTCCAGGGGTCATGCCCCAAAATTTGCGCTGATGCAGCTCACCCCTCCGACTGCTGTCATACGAAATCCCAATCCCAAGCTGACGGCCGATCCTACACTCCTTGGACCTCCGGATATCAAAGTGGCGATGAACAGTTTGCCTATGATCGGCGACCCTAAGTCTTCGGCTGTCATACCGTCAAACGGCACCGGCTATGGAAGCGGTATCGGCACCGGGTGCTGCGGTGGCATAGGTTCCGGGAACGGTCGAGGCCTTGGGCCCGGTGAAGAAGCAGGCACGGGTGGTGGTGTTTACCGTCCGGGCCGCGGAGTTACTCCGCCGCGTCCCATCTATTCTCCCGAGCCGGAGTTTTCCGAAGAAGCTCGCAAAGCCAAGTATCAAGGCACTTGCACTCTGATGATCGTTGTGGATACCGATGGCAAGCCCATCAATCTTCGCGTGGTAAGCTCCCTCGGCATGGGCCTAGACGAAAAAGCCCTCGAGACCGTTCGCACGTGGCGCTTTGAGCCTGGACAAAAAGATGGCCACCCCGTCAAAGTCGAAATGGCCGTCGAAGTCGACTTCCATTTGTACTGAGACACTCGGTTTTTCCAGATTGTTCGGGAAGGGCACGACTTACAGTCGGGCCATAGCGCCCCGCAGTACTTGCCTATCAGCATGCCTGCAGTACCGTGGAAGAGCGGCGCTTGAGCGCCGCGTAAAGCTTCCAAAGTCAATCTGGGCTTCAGCCCCTGCGGCTATCTATCCAGCTTTCTCGTTACGCAACGAGACGATTTCTAATCCCTTCCGAATCACCGCCAAATGCCGCAGCACGCGCCGTCGAAACCCCAGCCTCTCGTAGAGCTGGATCGCGCGCGCATTGCCTTCCCTGACATGTAGAAATGGAATCTCCTCGCGGCGCCGGATACCCTGCATCACATCGGCCATCAGCAATCGTGCATAGCCATGCCCCGTATGCTCCGGATGCGTACAGACCGCGCTCACCTCCGTATAACCTGGAACTTTCAGTCGCTCGCCCGCCATCGCGACAAGTTTCCCCTCCCGAAAGATTCCAATGTATCTCCCCAACTCATGCGTGCGTTTGTCGAACGGTCCGGGCTTGGTGAGCGCCGTCAGTTCCATCATCTCAGGCGCGTGTGCGGCATTGAGTTCGACGATCTCCTGCTCGGACCGAGCTTCAGATGAAACTCGCGAATCGTTCAGTGCATGACCGTTTTCCCAAACCATCTGCAGGAGCGCGGGCAAGGAGCGTCCATCCCATCCTGTCTTCATACGGAGAGTCCAGGAATATCCTAATCGTTCCCCGCGCCCCCACCAATCCCTCCAAAGATTGATAGCCTTCCGATGAGGCCTCTCGAAACCCTCCGAGAGAACTCACCTCTGGTGTAAATCTGCAAGACTGCCCCAACGATTCGGCAAACTCACTTTGCCGCGTGCTTAGCGCCTGCCATATGACATTGTCGAGGATGTGCATTCTTCTGCGCTCTCTGATTTGACGGATGGAACGACCGCTTGGTCACAGTAATTGTGTAAGGTCAGACGGCGCTATTCGAACCTTGCGCTCAAAGCACGAACGTAGAAGAGCAGGATCGGCGGGCCTTATGGACATTCAGATTGTTACTAGATTTGGGGTGGCGCAGCGCTTTTAGCGCTGCGATGAAGGCCTGATTTCACAATCGGCTTTTAGCCGCTGCGGTGCGACCTTCAACCCCTGTGAGGACTCTCTATTCCTTCAAATCCACATGCTGCACATCTTCAATCACATGTCCCAGAAAACGCTGGCCCAGCCGCCGGAATTTCTCCACCGAATCCGTGGCAAAGAACTTCAGCCGTGGCTTCACCCGCCGTTCCTCATGAATCGCCGGCGTAACCGGCAGGAGCCTCTCCAGCTGGCCAGCCACCACGCGCGCCGTGGATTCCGCCGAGTCCACAATGCTCACATGCTCCGGCGCCACGCGACGCAGCAGCGGTTTCAGCAGCGGATAGTGCGTGCAGCCCAGCACCAGCGCATCCGCGTCATGGAATCCATCTCCAAAAGCCTCACCCAGGTAAATCCGCGCCACCTCTTCGGTGACACGATGATCCACCCATCCCTCTTCCACCAGCGGCACCAGCAGCGGACACGCCTTCTCCCGCGCCTCCAGTCCGCGCGCCTCCAGCGCCCTCCGGTAGGCGTGGCTGCTCACTGTGGCTTCGGTCCCGATGACGACGACCTTCTTGTTCTTGCTCACCACCGCCGCAGCCTCCGCCCCCGGTTCCACCACGCCGACGACCGGAACGTGAGCCGCTGCCGCGATCCGATCCAGCGCCAACGCCGTCGCCGTATTGCACGCGATCACCAGCACCTCCGCTCCCCTATTCTCCAGGTAATGAGCGGCCTCTACCGCATAGCGCGCCACCGTCTCCACCGACTTCGAGCCGTAAGGAAGCCGTGCCGTATCGCCGAAATAGACATAGTCGGCCCCAGGAATGAGTTCAAGTAACGCTTTAAGGACGGTCAGCCCTCCAAAGCCCGAGTCAAATACGCCGATCGTAGGACGTCGCGTGGTCATTGACGGAAGCGGCTGCACCTCGATCATAGCAGCGCAGACCGGCCAGACCGATGACCAGATTTGTTCCCGAACTCAGTTAGATGGCGCCTCTAGGAATGTTTCCGTGCAACGGAACTGAGAACCGTGGCTCCCGCAAACTCCGAGCCTTTGCCGCAGCACGCCCCCGGCGGAATCGGCGCCCCGTGCGGGCAGGTTCGCGGATGCCCAAGGAATGCACAAATCTTGTCCGTCGCTTCCGGCGAAAGAATGTGCTCGAACTTGCAAGCCTGCTGCTCGATCTCCGACTCGCTATCCATGGCCAAGCTGTCAGTAAACAGGCGCTCCGCCAGCCTGTGACGCCGGATGATGCTTCCCGCTCGTTCGCGGCCCCGAGACGTGAGTTCCACAATCAGTGTCCCATCGCCCACCGATGCTGACACAGGTTTCAGCGCATCATGGCAAGGATTCACAAATGGCTTGTGCCCATGCGCCAGCGGCGGATGCGGTGCCGAAACCACCAGCCCCATCTGCATCATCTTCTCAATCGCCAGGCTCACCGGCAGCGCCCCGTGAACCTCCATCCGTTCCACCTCGGCAATCTCGCCATGCTCCGCCAGCACCCACAATTCTTCCAGCACCTCGTCAAACTGTTCCTCATCGGCCATCGCAAACACTTCCTGCGACTCAATCTTGCCGTGATGGAACTCAATTCGCCGGTCCGCCAGCCGCGCCACCACCGGATCGTGCGTGACCATCACAATCGTCCGTCCCTGTTGATGAAACTCGCGCAAGAGCCGCAACACGAGTTCTTCATTCACAGCATCCAGATTTCCCGTAGGCTCATCGGCCAAAATAATCTTCGGATCATTAATCAAGGCCCGCGCGATGCACACCCGCTGCTGCTCGCCGCCAGAAAGCTGTGAAGGCAAGTGATGCGCCCGGTCGCCCAGCCCAACCCGAGTCAGCGCGTCCGCCGCCTCTTTCTCATCCGTCATGCTGTGAAAATATTGCGCCAGCATGACGTTCTCCACTGCCGTAAGAAACGGAATCAGATGGAACTGCTGAAAAATAAATCCAATCTTTTCCGCCCGCACCCGGTTCAACTCATTCGCGGAAATCCCCGCAACGTTCTGCCCATCCAGCCAGATCTCTCCTGAAGTCGGTCGATCCAGGCACCCAATCAAATTCACCAGCGTCGATTTACCCGACCCCGAAGGCCCCATAATCGACAGCCATTCACCCTGCGCCACGTGCAGCGAGATGTGGTCGAGCGCATGAATCGCGCCATTCTGATTGCCGTTCCCATTCTCGTTTCCCGCAGCCTTCGCCGGGTAGAGCTTGGTTACGTCTTTGATCTGGATCATTTCACTCTCCCCTCAGAATGACCGCCGGCTGCACTCGCCGCAGCAGCGAAATCGGCAAGATCGCAGAAAGCAGCGTTACCACTATGCTACCAGCCAGTACAAACGGTAGAACGGTGAAACGCGGCACCACCGGCGCATGAAAGTTCGCCCGCCCAATCCACGCTGCAATCCCGATGCCGAAAACAAACCCGACCACCGCGCCAATTGCTCCCAGTGCCGCTGCCTCTGCCGCAAAGAATCCGTTCAGCAGCCGGTCGGACGCTCCCAGCGCTTTCATAATGGCAAAGTCCCGCCGTCGGTCAAACACCCATCCCATCAGCGTAGAGAGCACGCACAGCGCCGCTGTCAAAATGATCAACGCAGCCGCCGCCAGCAGCGTCGCCCGAGTCTTGCCCAGCACCCGCGCTTCACCTTCCATAATTTGCCGTACCGGCTTCACATCCGCCTCCGGAATCGCCTGCTCTAGTTGTCGCATGATGCCCGCAATCTCTTCCGGCGATCCCGTTGCCGCGACCTCGATAGTCGAAGGTTGTACTCCCGTCCATGAAACAAAATCCGGCAACGAAAGATAGACCCGGCTATCTTCCGCCGCCCCTGTCTGCACCGTTCCTGCTGAAGTGAGATGAATTTTATGTCCCTGAAATTCCAGATCAAACGGCTGGTTCTTTGGCGAGACCACCGCAAGCGCCCGCACTCCCACCAGCGCCTGCGGGTGCCCCATTTCTCGCGCGTCTTCTACGCGAGAAAGCTTGCCCTGAGCTTGACGAAGGGTGGGAACTGCCGAAGGCCAGTTGCTCACCGACCACCACCGGTCAAGCTGCCGCACCCGCTCGAAATCCGCGCCTGCTACAACAATCGGCTGACCGTCGACAGTTCGCGCCACCACCAGCGCAAACGGTGCCACCACGCCACGCCCCGCGACCACAGTTTCCGCCTGCGTCAGCGCATCCGCGGGAAGGGAAGAGCCGTCCTTTCCCACCACGATGATGTTCGCCCCATAGTTGCGAAACTCGCGCCGCAGCTTGGCCTGTACGTCCACGTAAAGATTCAGCATCGCCGTCGCCACCGCAGCAGCCACCACCATGGCAAACAACGCCGACGCAGCCCGTCCCCGCCGCAGCACCGCCGCCCGCACCAGCATCCGCACAAACATGGAAGTATGCGGAGCGTTCGCGCGCCCGGCTGCCACGTCCTTTGCGGAATGCGGCTGCTCCGGAGTGAATCCGCTCACAGTTCACCTCGCAGCGCAAACACCGGATCCAGTCCCACCGCTTTCCGAATCGCGGCCGCGCTCCCCGCAAACGTGACGATCACCGCAATCGCCAGAATCACCGGGAAAAGTACAGGTGAAATCGTAATCTCCGAATTGAAGATCGACCGCCCGATCTGCTGCGCCAGTATCCCGCCCGCCGCAAAGCCCACGAGCCCACCGAACAAAGCCAGCAGAGTCGCTTCCGCAAAAAAGATTGACGCAACCGCAAACCGCCCCGCTCCCAGAGCCTTCATCAGTCCCACTTCCGCGCGCCGCTCAAAAATCGCTGTAGCCATCGCAGCCGAAACTGCCAGCGCCGAAGCAAAGAGCGCCGCCAGCGTAACTAAAAAGATCAGCCCTTCAATCCGCGTGAGCACCGCTCCTTCATTCTGCGCTACCTGCCGAATCTGCTCCGCATGCGAATGCGGAATCGCCTCCTGCAACTGGTACGCAATCGATTGCGGATACGGCGAGCAGTACCACCGGTCATACACTGGCCCGGACATGCTCTTCGGATCGCGCCGTCCCAACGCATCTTCCGGCTTGGTCAGCGCACTCACATAAACTCGCCGTACGGCTCCCGGCTTGCCAAGAATCTCCTGCGCCAGCGCAATCGGCCCCACGACCTCATCGTCTTCCGCGGCTCCAGTCGAAAGAATCCCACTCACGCGTAGCTGCCGGCCAGAAACCGCGATCTCATCGCCCGTCTTCGCCGAAAGCCGCGATGCCAGCCGCTCTCCCAGCAAAACGTCTCGCGAACTATCCTCAGGCCATGCACCCGCAACCTTCCACCACGGATGCGTCGAGCGCACCCCCGTCGTGAACTCTTCTTTCCCAAACGAAATTTTCTTCGCGAAGTACGTTCCCAGCAGCGTCAGATTCTCCGTCTTCCCGTCTCGCTCCAGCGTCACATTCACCGGCAGCACTGGCGCAAATCCCGTGATGTTGTTGTGCCAGAAAGTTCCCTTAATTTTGGGTAGGTCGGCTTCATTCAGAAAGGCGCCGTCACTCGGCGGCTTCAGGTTGACGCCGCCAATTTCCACGTCCAGCGTGTCTTCTTGCGGGGTGACCAGCAGGTTTGCGCCAATCGTGCGCAACTCCCGATTCATCTTGTCGCCAATATCGGTGGCGACTGCAATCATCGCCGTGGCGACTGTCACGCCTAAAGTAATCGCCGCGCCGGCCAGCAATTTGCGCCGCTTCTGGCGCCGAAAAGATTCGTAAACGAGGCGGACGAACATCCCTTACTGTTTCTCGAACATGCGGCTACCCGCAGCAATGTCCGCCTCCTGAATAATCACCGCATCCGCCGTCTGCGTCGCCGTCAGCGGAATCGGATTGCATCCGCCCGCCGTTCCCACTGACTGCGGATTAATCGGCGCCGCGCAGTTCTTGCAAACCACTCCGTTCGCCGTCTTATAGAACCCCACCGCGCCGCAGATTTCGCATGCATCTAGAACGGTCGCCATCTTCCCATCCGGCTTCTGATAGAGCCAAAACCGCACCTCAACCCCATTTTCTTTCGCCTGGAAGCGATGCAAATCGCCATCGGAAACCTGCGCCAAGGGAATCTTTACCTGACCATTCGTGAAGCTAACTTCCGCCGCGGGCGAGAGCGCGCTCACGCTCTTGGTGTATATAAACTCCGCCGTTACCAGAGCGATAAACACGAACGAGAAGCCATACACCGAGGCCATCCACAAACGCTCCTTACGGGCCGTCCACAGCGCCTTGCGCCGCTCCGCCGCCGACGGAGAGTCTAGCACCGGCTCGCGCCGCTTGGCGTCGAACAACACCATCAACGCCGCCAATGCGAAGATCGTCACAAAGAAGAACAGATCATTGCGCACAATCGGCCCAATGATCGCCATCTCCGTCTTCGATGACGGAATGACCCCGCTCTCTGAAAGCTCGTGCAGCCCGGCTATCACCAGCTGCGCCGCCACCAGGAAAAGAATGGCGGTCGTCACCCGGAAGAATTTCTGCAGGTTGATCCGAACGCTGCCCTTCACGAACATCACGCCAAAGGCGATCGCGCACAGCACGCCCAGCAGCGTTCCCAGAAAACTCATCAGTTCCGTGGAATTCAGCGACACCGCGGAAAGAATCAGCACGGTTTCCGCGCCTTCGCGCAGCACCATCAGAAACACAAAAAAGAACAGGCCGATCCACGCGTCGTTGCCCGCCAGCAAGCCGACCTTGCCCTCAATTTGGCCCTTGAGCTTGCGTCCCGTCTTCATCATGAAAATCACCATGGTGATGACGAAGAAGGCGGCCACCAGCATGACCCACCCTTCAAATGCGTCTTCGTTCAGATTCAGCCGCGACATCAATACCGCGACGCCGATGCTTCCAACGAAAGCAGCTACCAGAGCGGCATAAACCGCCTTGCGCAAGTCGTTGCGCCCAATCTTGGCAAGATAGGCCAGCGTGATCCCAACAATGAGGGCGGCCTCGACCCCTTCGCGCAGTGTGATTATGAAAGCTTGCAACATTTAATGAGTCCGTATGATGTTGAAAATGAATTTCAATTTCAACTTCAAGGATATTCCGTTCGTCGCAGGGCCGTCAATGTGCGATCTCACAAACGGCTGTGATTCGCATCACACGGAGAAATATGGAATTAAACGGTTTTTCGCGGGTTCAACTGGCAGTCACCTGGCGCATGCGTTTACGCCAACATGCTATTTGGGATGGATCCCGGCCGAAGCCAATACCCGATCGGCCGATTGTTCGGCTTGAGTTAAGTCGTGCGAAATCCCCTGCGCCCGCACTCGCGCTTCGTCCGCCTCTGGAACGCGACCGGTTCGCAGCAGGGCTCTGCTCAGCAGCAAATAGCCCACGTCCGTCGGTTCCACCTTCATCGCGCGAGCAATTCGCTCTGCCGCTCCTGCAAAATCGCCTTTCCGCTCGGCCAGCAATCCGCTGCCCACCAGCGCAAAGCTGTTGTCAGGATTCTCTTGAAGCGCATCCGTGAAGCTCGCTTCCGCGCGGTGCACGTCCCCCAACTGCGTGGAGGCTGAACCGAGATAGCCCAAGGCAACGGATCGCGATTTCGAATCCGTCGCAGCTTCCAGCGATTGCTGGTATTGTCCGATCGCGTCCTGCACGTGCCCATGGGTTTGCTCGTAAATTCCGAACTCCATCATCGCCGACGCGGAATACGCGGCCAACTTTTCTGACGCATTGAATTCAGCAATCGCTTCTTCCGTTCTACCCTGCGTGGCCAGGGCACGGCCCAGGCCGTCATGCGCCACAAAGTTCCGTTCGGTGACGCTCAAGGTGTGTCTCCACAGACTCTCGCTATCATGCCAGTAAGCGATCTGACGTCGGCTAAGCATTCCAAGGGTCAGCAACACCAGAGCCGCAGGCACCACCAGCCATACGGTCGAGATCCTGCGCTCCCGTGCAGTCTCCGCCACTCCCCAAATCACGCATACAAACAGGCCGATGTAGGGAATGTATGCATAACGGTCGGCCATTGCCTGCACGCCAATCTGCACAACGCCAATCACCGGGACCAGCGTACCCAGAAACCAGAACCAACCTACCACCAGATAACGATGACTCCGCCAGCGAAGAACGAAGGCAGTCATTAAGATCAGCGCCACCACCGACGCAACAATCTCCCATACCGGAAGAGGGCCAGGGTGCGGATATACTGCCGCCAGTCGCACCGGCCAGAACGCCTTTCCCAGGTAGCGCATGTATGCCACCACGGCGTTTCCGAAACGCATTCCCCCAGGCGCGCCGCGCACCGTATGAGCCGCGCGTTGCGCAACCATCGTAATCACGCCGCTGCCCGCACCAAGCAACAACAGCGGAAGTTTTTCAACAAGTAAATAGGAAAACGATCGCGCCACCGTCGCCGCCGCGTCTGACGTTTTTTCTTTTGGTCCTGTTCTGAGAACTGACAACTGAGAACTGAGAACTGTCGTTCCACCACCCATCCGCCGTAATGGCCAGTAGTCCCACAGCAACAGCACAAAAGGCAGCGTAATAATCTCAGGCTTTGCCATCAATCCCAAGGCAAACAGAGAGACCACCACAGCGTACCGTTTCACGCTCTCGCGTCGCACATACCATCCGTAGGCATGCAGTGTAAGTAAGAAGAAGAACATGCTGAGCACATTCTTCCGCTCCGCCGCCCACGCTACCGACTCCACATTCACCGGATGCAGCGCAAACAGCGCCGCCGCCATCAGGCTGGGCCAGGTCAAACCAGTCGCGCCCTCCAGCAGCAGATACAACAAGATCGCATTCCCCGCATGCAGCAAAATATTGACATAATGGTGATCCGCCGGATTCAGCTTGAACAGCTGGCAGTCGAGAGCATGCGACATCCACGTCAGCGGATGCCAGTTTCCGGTCTCATAGCTCGCGAATGCCCATTTCACGTTGTCCCAGCTCAGGCCGGTGGACACATGAGGATTACGGACGATGTAAGCGTCGTCATCGAGGTTCGTGAATCGGTTATGAACGATGGGATAGTAGAAAGCCAGCGTCACCAACATCAACACAACGCACAAAACCGTGCTTCGCTTCTCACTCGCAGTGAGCAAGTGTGCCGTTGGGCGGGAAACTACTCCCGGTTGAAACGCGACCGCTGGTGCACCTGAAGACAATATTCAACCCTCGCATTTTTAGGGCGATTATATGTGCAAGTACTCGGGACCGGCGTTGCGATCTAGGGTGCTGGGGTTACTTCTGTGATGTGTGCAGCGCGCAGCTGCAAGATTCCCTTGCACTCCCAGCGGGACGCTGGAAGATTCCGTTCACTTCAGCGCCCTTACTACTCACGATCCGCGTAGTGCACCTCACTGGCCTCTCGCAGCCTACCGGCCGCCGCTTCTGGCGTGAAGTCACGCTGCGGAGCAGCCAACATTTCATACCCCACCATGAACTTGCGCACAGTAGCCGAGCGCAGTAGTGGTGGATAGAAGTGGGCATGAAGATGCCACTCGGGATGAGGCTTCCCATCGGTGGGCGCCTGGTGGAAGCCCATGGAATACGGAAATGGAATGTCGAAGAGATTGTCGTAGCGCGTGGTGATTCGCTTGAGGAGGTCGGCTAATCCATTTCGCAGCGGGCCATCCAGAGCGACAAGGTCGCGGGCATGACTCTTCGAGACCAAAAGAATTTCAAACGGCCACACCGCCCAGAAGGGAACCAGCGCCACGAAGAAATCGTTCTCGCACACCACGCGGCTCCCCGCTTTTCGTTCCAGCGCCAGGTAATCGCAAAGCAGACAGGATCCGTCTTTCTCGGCGTACGCAGCCTGCGAATCTTGCTCCTTGCGAGGTTCGTTGGGGATCGTATGGTTCGCCCATATCTGGCAATGCGGATGCGGGTTGCTGCATCCCATGATTTCGCCGCGATTCTCAAATATCTGGACATAATCAATGTAAGGCATCGATCCCAGCTGCTTGTACTCATCCGTCCAGACATCAACGACCGTTGCAATCTCCTCCAGATTCATACGCGATAGGGTCAAGTCGTGGCGCGGCGAAAGACACACCACCTTGCACGTGCCGGCCTCACTTTCAGAAACCAGCAATCCGCGCCCGCCCCAGTCCGCTCTCGCTTCTGGCGCATCGGGCCGCAGGGCAGCAAAATCGTTGGTAAAGACGAAAGTCGAGTGATACGCAGGATTCCGGACGCCGCCGGCACGTTCATTGCCGGGGCACAGATAGCAACCCGGGTCATACTGAGGAGCTTTCGCGGCGCCGTTCTTCTCAATATGGCCCTGCCATGGCCGCTCCGCGCGATGTGGCGAAACCAGCACCCACTCCCGATTGAGCGGGTTGAAGCGCCGGTGCGGCATCTGATTTAGATCGTCGAGCGCCATCCGTCTAGTTTTCCTTCCAATCATTAAGCCGCGCCGATGGACACGAGAGTTTCACTCTGTAAGCGATACTCACCAGGCGCCTGCTCCCTGCGCCGCCGAACACACGAACAGGTCCGGCTTCTTTCCCGTCGCTTTAGCGTAGCTGTCTGTAATCCGATCTTCGAAGCGATCGACCGCGTCAGACCGGACCAGGTTAATGGTGCACCCTCCGAATCCTCCGCCTGTCATGCGCGCACCATAAACGCCCTCACAAGTCGATGCCAGCTCGACCAGCAAATCGAGCTCTCTGCAACTAACTTCGTAATCTTCCCGCAGGCTGGCGTGAGACTCGTACATCAACTGCCCAAACCGCACCAGATCCCCACCCTGCAGTGCATCCGACGCCGCCCGTACACGCTCGTTCTCGCGAATCACATGACGGCACCGCCGATAAACCAACTCCGGCAATTCATTCCTATACCTGTCCAGATCGGCGAGCGTGACGTCGCGCAGCGCAAGGACGTTCGGCAGATGCTGTCCCAATGTCCTTACGCCACTCTCGCAGTCCGCGCGGCGACGGTTGTATTCGCCCGCCGCCAGCTCGTGCTTCACCATGCTGTTGCACATCACCAGGCGAACGTCAGCAGGAATTGGCAGCAACGTGTGTTCGAGGGAACGACAATCCAACATAAGGGCGTGTCCGGAGCGCCCAAACGTGGCGATGAACTGGTCCATAATGCCGCAGCGCGTGCCCGCGTACTCATGCTCAGCGCGCTGGCAAATTGTTACCACTTCCAGCGGCGGCAATTCGACGCCTGCCGCCCACAGAAGCGCGAGCGCGGTTGAGACCTCGAGCGATGCCGACGAACTCAATCCCGCACCGATCGGCACATACCCATCGACAATAAGATTCACGCCCTTCAGACCATGCCCGGCCGCTTGTATCGTCGCAGCCACGCCACGGATGAAGTCGCTCCAATGTTTTCGCGGCGGACCGGCAAGCGCCTCCAACGACAAATCAACCGTTTCTGCAAACTGGTCTGAATGCACCTGCACGGTGCGGTCGCCGCGCCGGCTCGCAGCAACCCACGTGAACAAGTCGATGGCGGCTGGCATCACGAATCCATCGTTATAATCCGTGTGTTCGCCAATCAAATTCACCCGGCCGGGCGCGCGAAAAATCGTTGGATGTGTTCCGTACAATCGCACGAAGCGCTCGGTCAGCGAATCCGCGATCGATTCGACACGAACGACCGAACTCGGCATCAGATTTGCCCCTTGAGCGCTTTAAGAAGAGATCCGCACTTCGATTTCACTCACAGCCGCTTCAGAAACGCATTTGCCTGCTCCAATTGCGGGAACAATTGTTCCTCCGCATGGAACTCCGCCGAGTGCACGCACCTCCGGCTCCCACGCAACCTCACGGGGTGCTTCAGGTGCAGCATCTCGTGGTAGACGATATATTCCACCGCATAGCGTGGAATCGCCGCATGATCGAAGACGCGGCTGATGACGATCGCATTATGCGCCGGGTCGTAGTGTCCGAGGATGCGCCTGGTCTTGCCTGGGCTCCAACTCATTCGCGGCCGCCTCAGCAATCCATGAAAAAACCGCCGGTTCAGATCCTCAAAAATAGCGTCGAGATCGTAAACGTGCCCCTGCGGCGAATGCAGCCGCTTGCGCCCACGCATTTGGCGCACCAGGTGTGCCTTGTTCACCACCTCATGGCTGCCAACATATTTTCGATAGCGCGCCGCATGCCCGCGATCAATCGGTTTGCGATACATCTTCGCGAGCAGAATGTGCGCGATGGCTCGTACCACTGCCTCCGGCGCGCCTTCCAGAAGATCCGAAAGCCTCACCAGAAGCCTGCCTTCGCGCAAGCGAATCGTATTATTCACATTCGCAAACGCGAAGAACTCAATCTTTAATTCAGGGAGCGCAGCACTGGGACGCAGCTGCCGGTGTTCCTCATGGAAGATATCGAGCAATCCCTCACGCACGGTGAGCCCAGATTAGCATGGACGAGATCGACACGCACCGCGGTAACCAGACCAGATACGCATCACTTCTTCACTCAGACCGGCTACCCGCTGGTCCGGCCGTCTTCTTCTTATGCTTCGCCGCCTCTTCTTGATCCGCGAGAAGGCTGCGGTGGTCTTCCGCCGAACTATCGACCGTATCCAGCGCGTTGCTTAGAATAAATTCGTACTGCTTTGCCTCTTCCGGCGGAACGCCGGCGGCGTCTCTCAGCGCCAAGAGTTTCGCCTGGAACTCCGTATCGGCGTCGATGATCACCTTCAACGGCTTGCGAATGTCGTTCTTGCGATCGATATAAGTATCGATGTTGTCGTTCAATTCGTCATAAATCAGCAGAAAGTCGTCCAGCCGGTCATGCGTCTGCTGCGCTCGGTCCTTGGTTTTCGGATCGTTGCGCATCTGCTCCATGCCGACCAGCCGGGCCCGTGCAAATTTCACATACAGGCCGAGCCGCAGTTGAGGCTCCCAGCTGGTATCGCGGATCTGATCAATTTCCGGTGGCGTGAACGGATCACGCCGATGCTGCGCGGAGGCCGTCCCCGCGCCAATCAACAATGCCAGGCAGAAGCCAGTACTTGTCGCCAACCAATGACCTTTCATTTCTTGACCCCATTCGGAAACATGGCCGCGAGCAAATCGTCGCGAATCTTTTCCAGCCGGTCAATGGTGTCTTGAATCTGCTTCTGGTCTTCGCGCACGAAATCATGCTTAAGGTTCGACAATTTTCGAGCCATCTTGCGGATCGCAATTTCGCTTTGCTTCTCGTGCTTGCGGGACTGAATCGCGTAGTCGCGGGCCAATTCAGAGAACGCCGCTACGTCCACCAGCGCCGCTTGCGCTTTGTCGACGTCGCCCGCTACATACAGCTTGCCTGCCGCTTCTTCTTGCCGCTCTGCGATCTCAATGCACAAGGGAGGCCGATCCGCGACCGAAGCGCCAGCCACGCGTTCCTTCAATTCCTCAAGCGTCAGTTCCTTGGCCCGGCCGCGCGCGTCCAGCCCTACCGCCAGCAGAAGTGCGAACGCCAACGCTGCCCGCCACCATCGCAAATCTCCCATACCCAGTTTCATCGACTCCGCCAAACCTATTTCTTGGGCTCAATGGCAATCAGGCGATGCTCCGCCTTCCACTCATAATCAGGATACTTCCCTTTGGCCGTGTTGAGAAAGAGGTGATAATTGACCGCTGCAGTCTTAAAGTCGCGCAGATGATCGCACGCCGAGGCCCGCAGAAAATAAGTGATCGGTGTTTCTGGAAGCAGCTTGACGCGAACGTCCAGCGCACGAATCACTAGCGCATAGTTCTGAGTCTCGCCCGCAGCGAACGCCAGATCGCCGTAGGCTTCCGCAAAGTCCGGCTTAAGCTTCACCGTGGTAAGAAATTCCTGCTGCGCCTCGGGAAATTTCTTCTGCCGCAGCAACGCCTGCCCCAGGCTGCGATGCAACTCCGCATCATTTGGATGGGCTGCTACCAGAGCTCGATAAGAAGATTCGGCCAAGTCGTTTTTCCCGGCAGTCGCATAAACCTCAGCCAGATCGCGCCTCGCCGCCTCATCTCCCGGAGCCAGCTTGATTCCCGCATTCATTGCCGCAATCGCATCGTCATTCTTGCCCTCGGCGGCCAGCACTCGCCCCAATTGAATCTCGACCGCCTCTGACTCCGGTCCTGCGTAAGTATGTTCGGCAAGCAGCTTGCGCAAATACTCTTCCGCCTCGGGAAACCGCCGTCCGTGCATCGAAAGGTTCGCCAGCGCGATCGCCGCGTCCGAAGATCCCGGATCCAACGCAAGCGCCCGCTTGTATTCCTGTTCAGCATCGGCGAATTTATTTTTCTGCTCCAGAAGCATCCCAGCAGCGAAGTGCGGTTCGGCCTCTTTCGGTTGCAGGGAAGCGGCATGTTGGAAAGCCTCAATTGCTTCCTCCGGCTTCGACTTTTCCAGCGTTTGCCCTAGCGCGAGCCACGCCCGGTACTGCCCTTCGGCAACGTGACTTGTCGGCTTCAGGCGGGTCGCAGCCCGCAGAAATTCTTCTGCTCCCAGCTGCCCGCCCTTGGCCAGTTGCAGCCCAAGGTTGAGGTTCGATTCGAAAACGTCCGGCTTTGCCGCCACCGACTTGCGATACGCCGCAATCGACGCGTCCACGTTTCCCAACGCATTTTCCACAAAGCCTAGATCGAACCACCCCACGTAGCTCGTCGCATCCCGCTCCACCAACTTTTGCAGAAGAGGTTCAGCCGCCGCGTAATTCTTTTTTTCGATCGCTGCCTCCGCTTCGGTGAGCTCCGCCGGTTGCGCTGAAGAATCATCATCCGAAACCCGAATGTGATGACCGGATCGATGCGTACTCGATGATTGTGAAGCAGAAGATGATGTCCCCGCGGCTGGCGTCGAAGTTGATGGCGTACTAGACGATGGTGCAGAAGAAGATGGCGCAGAAGAAGCAGGCGCCGAAGACTGCCCGGGAGGCTGGCTTGCGTCCTGCGCCATCGCGCAGGCGCCCACCGCCAAAGCCAGGAGCACACACGCGAGAGATTTACATGCTGCCATCGGGAGTCGTCGCTCCGTTGCCATGGCCATTCAGCAGGCGAGCCAGATACTTCCCCGTGTAGGAGCCCGGCAGATTCGCAATCATCTCCGGCGCCCCTGCTCCTACAATTCTGCCGCCTCTCGCTCCGCCTTCCGGTCCCAGGTCAATCACCCAGTCGGCGGTCTTGATTACTTCCAGATTATGCTCGATTACCAGAATCGATCCACCTGCATCGATAAGACGGCGGAACGCCGCCAGAAGTTTGCTCACATCGTCAAAATGCAATCCCGTCGTGGGCTCGTCGAAAATATAAAGTACCCGCCGCCTCCGTCGGCCCTCGTCCTGCCGCCCGGCGCTCGGCCGTCCAATCTCGCGCCCAGCCGGCTGCAAGTGCGCCGCCAGCTTCATGCGCTGCGCCTCGCCTCCCGATAATGTCGTCGCCGATTGCCCCAGCCTTAAATATCCCAGCCCCACTTCCTCCAGCACGCGCAGCTTCTCCGTGATCTTGGGCACCTCCGCCAGAAACTTCAGCGCCTCCTTCACCGTCAGGTTCAGCACTTCGTGAATATTCTTGCCGCGGTAGCGAACCTCAAGCACCTGCGCCTTATATCGCGTCCCTTTGCACTCCTCGCAAATCAATTCCACATCCGCGAGGAACTGCATCTCCACCGT
>Ga0209040_10001478_pt1 | contig 18628 bp, 17 predicted proteins | sample BogFormECP12_OM3_FD_188240 | JGI IMG/M metagenome (GOLD analysis project Ga0209040, IMG submission 188240) | Bog forest soil microbial communities from Calvert Island, British Columbia, Canada - ECP12_OM3 (SPAdes) (version 2) | ecosystem: Environmental > Aquatic > Freshwater > Wetlands > Bog ...
ACGCCGCCCGTGGATCGGCTGGCGGTGCGCACCTTCATCATGCCGTTCGATGCCGTGGTGATCCGCGAGGCGTTGCAGCGCGAGCGGTTCCGTGGCGGCCAGGTATTCTGCGTGGTGCCGCGCATCGAGGACCTGCCGCGGATGGCGGAACGGCTCGCAGAGATCGTGCCCGAGGCGCGCATGGCGCAGGCGCATGGCCGGTTGGCACCAACCGAGCTCGAACGGGTGATGGCCGAGTTCGGCGATGGCCGCTCCGACATCCTGCTTTCGACCAACATCGTGGAGAGCGGCCTGGATATGCCGGCGGTGAACACGCTGGTGATCCATCGCGCCGACATGTTCGGGCTCGGGCAGCTTTATCAGTTGCGTGGCCGTGTCGGGCGCGGCAAGCAGCGGGGTTATGCCTATCTGACTTGGCCGCCGAACCTGCGGCTGTCGGTGGCGGCGGAGAAGCGCCTGACAGTGATGCAGACGCTGGACGCGCTGGGCGCGGGGTTCACGCTGGCGAGCCATGACCTCGACATCCGCGGCGCCGGCAATCTTTTGGGCGACGAACAGTCCGGCCACATCCGCGAAGTGGGCATCGAGCTGTATCAGCAGATGCTGGAGGATGCAGTCGCGGAGTTGCGCGCTGGAGAGGGACGGCGCGGCGGCCAGGAGCGCGACTGGACGCCGAACATCTCACTCGGCTTGCCGGTGCTGATTCCCGAGGACTACGTGCGCGACCTGCCGGTGCGGCTCGGGCTGTACCGCCGTATCGGCGCCTTGGCGTCGGATGCCGAGACCGAGGCAATGGCGGCGGAGCTGGTCGATCGCTTCGGCCCGCTGCCGCAGGAGGTGGAGAACCTTCTCCAGGTGGTGGCGCTGAAGCGCGCCTGCCGCGAGGCTGGGGTGGAGAAGCTGGAGGCGGGGCCGAAGGGCATGCTGCTGAGCTTCCGCGGCAACGCGTTCTCCAATCCGGCGGGGCTGGTGGCATGGCTGGCCAGCAAGGGCGGGCTGGTGCGGCTGCGCCCCGACCACAAGCTGGCGATTTCGCGCGAGATGGACGTGGCGACGCGGCTGCGCTTTGCGCGCGATACGCTGGGCAATCTCGAGCGCATCGCCGGACAGGCCAAGGCGGCGTAGCGAAATTCACAATATGAGCCGCCGAGCCTTGATCAGTCAGATTTCCGCAGCCTCCACCGCCGCTACATCGAGCAGACGTTCGATCACCTCCGGCTCCTGTGCGCCGGCGATGGCGTGGCGACCGGAGATGACGAAGCACGGCACGCCGTTGATGCCGAGACGGTGGGCCCGCAGGTTGTCGGCGTGGATCGCGTCCACCTCGTCGTTGCCGGCCAGGAAGCGCCGCGTGGCCGCGCCGTCCAAGCCGCAGGCCGCGGCGATCGCCGTTAACAGCGTGTGATCGCCGATATCCAGGCCGTCGGTGAAATGCGCCGAGAACAGCGCTTCGACCATCGCATCAGCTTGGCCGAAGCGCGCCGCGTAGCGCACTAGCCGATGGGCATCGACGCTGGACGGGGTGCGGCGGATGCGGTCGAAGCGGAACAGGATGCCCTCGGACCGGCCGATCTCGGCGATCGAGGCGTACAGCCGCCGCGCCCGGTCCTCGCCGCCGAACTTGCGGATCACGTAGTCCGGCCGTGCCATCCCCACGCGCGGCATGTCGGGATTGAGCAGGAACGGCCGCCAGGTCAGGTCGAACAGCAGGTCTGGCCGGCGGCGCAGCGTGCGCATCAGACGGCGGACGCCGAGAAAGCACCATGGGCAGACCAGATCGTGCACGATCTCGATGCCAAGCCGGGCCTTGGGTGGCGCAAGGATGTTCATTTCAGCGAAGCGGTTCGCTGGCGTAGTTGCCGCTGGTGTAACGGTGGCCGCCGTGATCCCACAGCCTGGTGCGCAGATGCTCGGAGAATAACGGCGACAGGTGCTTCGGGCAGTAATGCGTCACGATGCTCTTCCGCGTGGTGACGCGGGAGACCGGATTGCCGCCGTGCACCAGGTCGGCGTGCCAGACCAGCACGTCACCCTTCTTCGCCGCAAATGGCATCTTGGGGATGCCACGCTGTGCCGCGCGTTCCTCCAGTGAGCCGACATGGCGCTCGACCTGCTCGCGGGCGATGCTGTCGCCGGTCATCCGCTGCGCTTCGTGCACGCTCTTATAGTGGTCCCGGTAGATGAAGTCCTCGAAGCGGTGGCTGCCAGGATAGTAGAACAGTTCGCCGGCACCGATCGTCACAGCCTCCAGCGCCGCCCAGGTGGCTGCGAACTGGCGCGGGATCGTGTAGGCGACATAGGCGGAATCCTGGTGCCCCTCCTGCGCCGAACCGCGCAGGAAGCCCAGAGTCTGCGAGGCGAACGCCTTCGCCTCGAAGATCAGCCCGAGGAATTCGGCGATCGCATCGGCGAACATCAGGTCGCGGACCGCCGGCGAGAAATGATGGATGTCCAGCGCCTTGGCAGGATGCGGATTGATCTCCGGCCGCCACGGAATGTGATCCGGCGCGACCAAGTGGCATTCGAATTTCAGGTCCGGGAAGCCGCCGGCATAGGCGCGATCGAGGTCCAGCGCCTCCCTGTCGGCGAGCGCCGGAGGAATTGCATTCTCCAGGATGACATAGCCGTTGTTCATCCAGAAGGTGAGCTTCTCGGCCAGTCGTTCGGTGATCTGGCCGATTTGCAGCTTGCCCTCGATGAGGTCGGCGGCATTCGGCAAATCGGGCCACAGACCGCCGAACCGTGACGGCATCGCGGCGCCATCGGCCGGCCGCGGCGCTTTGGCGTTGCTGAGAAAGCCGCGCGAGCGCCCATAGCTCATGTAATGTGCGAACGGCGTGGCGGCGATGCCAGCGGCGATCTCCGCCCCTGCGGCTGGATACGCACGCAAGTAAAAGTCCGCATCGAAGTCGTTGATCTTGCGGCCTTCCTTGCGGCCGTGCCGGTCGTAATGCTGCCACGCGCTGTCCTCGCGTCCCTCGGCGATCGCCTTCACGATGTCGGGATAGAACCGCAGATAGGCGACCTCGTCGAACTGGTCGCGATCGCTGCGGACTGGTCGATCGTCCAACGCTTCTCTCCCTCGCGGGATTCTGTGTATCAAATCCGGCGGTGGGCTGTCACGGCCCGCGCAACCAGGGGAGCCGCCCGATGACAATCGTGATGCACGACCTCGCCGGAGCGGACCCGGCGCTGCGGTTCAGCCCGTATTGCTGGCGCACGCGGATGGCGCTGGCGCACAAGGGGTTGATGGTAGAGACGATCCCCTGGCGATTCACCGAGAAGGACGCCCTGGCATTCTCCGGCCAAGGCCGGGTGCCGGTGATACGCGATGGCGACCGTGTGGTGTCGGACAGTTGGGCGATCGCCGAATACCTGGAGGATCGCGATCCGGACCGACCCAGTCTGTTCGGTGGCGCGACGGGGCTGGCGCATGCACGGTTCGTCAATGCCTGGGCGGATGGCGTGATGATGGGAGGCATCGCGCGACTGATCGTGCGCGACCTGCTCGACGTGGTGGCGCCGCGGGACCAGGCGTATTTCCGCGAAAGCCGCGAGGCGCGGTTCGGCATGACACTGGAGCAGGTGCAGGCCGGGCGGGAGACGCGGGTGGCGGAGTTCCGTGCCTCGCTGCTGCCGGTGCGGGTGGTGCTGGGGAAGCAGGCGTGGCTGGGCGGCGAAACGCCAAGCTACGCGGACTACATCATGTTCGGCAGCCTGCAATGGCCGCGCTGCGCGAGCCGGTTCGAGCTGCTGGAAGCGGATGATCCGGTCGCTCGGTGGCGCGAGCGGATGCTGGATTTGTTCGATGGGCTGGGACGGAAGGCGAAGACGGCCTGACCCCGCCAGCTGATCGCGCAGAACGCCCGCATGCCCGCGCCGCGCTTCCATACCTTGACCATCAGCGATGTCCGCCGTGAGACCGCGGATGCGGTGTCGATCGCCTTCGTGGTGCCGGAGCGGCTGCGTGCGGCATATCGGTATATGCCCGGCCAGTACCTGACGTTGCGCGCTACGATCGACGGTGAGGAAGTCCGGCGATCCTACTCGATCTCCTCCGGCCTGGATGACGCCGAACTGCGCGTCGTCATCAAGCGCCTGCCAGGCGGGGCATTCTCCAACTGGGCCAATGAGCATCTGTGCGTGGGCGACACCGTGTCGGTGATGACACCTGACGGCCGCTTCGGCGTGCCGATTGAGGCGGGCTCGGCGCGCACGCTGGTCGCATTCGCCGCGGGGTCCGGGATTACGCCAGTAATGGCGATGCTGAAGACGGTGCTGCGGCGTGAGGTAGGGCGGTTCTTCCTATTTTACGGCAACCGCAGCACCGCCGACATCATCTTCCGGGAGCAACTGGAGGACCTGAAGGACCGCTACCTCGCGCGGCTGTCGGTGTTCCACGTGCTGTCGCGCGAGCAGCAGGACATTGCGATGTTGCACGGCCATCTCGATGCGGAAAAGATCGGCGTGCTGATGCGCTCGGTCGTGCCGCTGGTTGCCGTTGATCACGCCTTCATCTGCGGGCCGCAGCCGATGATCGAGGGGCTTGAGAAGGCGCTTACCGACCTCGGCATGGCGCGCGATCGGGTGCATGTCGAGCGGTTCACGCCGGGAGTGGGCGGCCGGCCGCGTCCTGTGGTCGTCGCGCCAACCGCGCCGCCGCAGGCGATCGCCACGGTTATCAGCGAGGGCGCACGCTTCGACTTCCCAGTGGCCGAGGACGAGGCGATCATCGACGCGGCGATTCGCGCCGGCCGCAGCCTGCCGTATTCCTGCAAGGGCGGCATGTGCTGCACCTGCCGCGCGAAGCTGGTGGAGGGCAGGGTGGAGATGGCGGTGAACTACTCGCTGGAGCCGTGGGAGACCGATGCCGGCTATGTACTGACCTGTCAGTCGCATCCGGTGACCGAGCGGGTGGTGATCGACTACGATCAAGTGTGACCCCGACTGACTGGAGATATCCAAGAACCGCTGATGCCGGCATTTGAAACAACTCATACCAGAAGGCGAAATGGCCGACTCACCGGCCGCCCCTCATCGTCATGGCCGGGCTTGTCCCGGCCATCCATGTCTTTCCTTGCTGTTCGCAGTAAAGACGTGGATGGCGTGGCCAAGCCACGCCATGACGAGGTAACGTGATAGCGAGTTGGTCGAAATGCGTCACGCTGTCCGCCTTGGCCGAGGATGACGGCGCGGCGCCAAGTGTTCACGGTGTGAGTGTCCTACGGGTGAACTGCAAGAGCTGTTCTTTCGCGAGGCGCGCGATCTCCGCCGGGGCCTGCTCCGGGATCGGAAACACCGAGCTGACATTGATCTCGCAGAGAATGTAGGTGTCATCTCCGGCGGCATCGCGCGGACCGTAAAGAAAGTCGGCGTCCCAGATGATCGGCATAGACTCCCGGTCGATGCCCAGGAGTTGCATCATCTGCGGGGTCCACTCCGATTCCATCTTCGACCTCAGTGCCTGGAAGGCCGGCGCGGTCGCGGGGTGCATGATGCGCGGACCCGGCTGTGCCGCGGGCGAATCAGCACCTTCAGGTGGTGGTGGAATGAGCGCCTTGATCAGCTGGTGCCCAAAGCCGACCACCTTGTCGGTGCCCATGTAGCAGCGGATCATTCCGTCCGGCAGCCGGTCCTGAAAAGGCTGGTCGATGATGCATCCGTCGTCTGCAAAATATCCGGCGCAGCCTGCCATGAATTTATCGAGCGCGACGTTGTATGGTTCGCTACCGCGGCGGGCTTCCAGAACGCACACCGTAACAGCCGAGGCCAGCTCGACCTTCCACACGCCCTGACCACCATTGCCGCGATTTTGCTTGATGACGTGCGGTCCCGCCGACTGCACGCGTCGCGGGAACTCATTGCGGAACGCTTCGACCGTCCGATAGAGATGGGTGTCCGTGCCCCAACCAAGATGCCTGGTGGTGTGAAGGACCTCCTTCACGCCCATCTTCAGGGTCACGTCGGGATGGGTGCTGATCCATACCCCACGGGACGCGACATCGCGCAACATCGCATCGAGCCTGAAGCGGTTCTTGCCGTCGGAGATCGGATCAACCCAGACGAGCACGCCGTCCATGCTGAGAAGCTGCTCGCGCACCTCGTCGCTCGTGTCCTCGTCATAGACGGCCGGCTCCGCGTGGATGTTGAGCGCCGCCAAGGCCGCGAAAACCTGGTGCCACCGATTGTTCTCCGTTGTGGCCTGGTAGCGGGCTGCACGGTCACCACGCCACAGCAGTGCCAGTCTGCCTGCATCGTTCGACATTGTACTCTCCCGCCAACAAAACCGATTAGTCTGTGCCTGCGCACGACGACCGGGTCGGGTCAGTCGAGCTTCTGCTCAACCTCCTTCGTCGCTTCACTCTTCATAAGCTTGATCTCGGCGACCGGATGGCCGTTCTTGATCGTCGGGATTGCCTGCACAGCAATATACCCCGTGTTGGCGCTTGCGGCCGCCATGGTTGCGCTGCTCAGAGACACTTTTGCCACCGCCATCGCTTCGTTCTGATCCTTGGCATGCTTGAGGTCGTCGGCATCGGTGATCGTCTCCGCCTTCTTGATGGCGCCGGACTTGTGATCGACGACGACCTCGATGAATTTGCCATCCCTCGCGGTGTAGACCGAGAGCTGAAGGGCTCCATCCTCGAGTTCGTATTTGCCCGAGATCGGCTTCCCTTCGCGTTCGCTGGCCACAAAACCCTGATGCAGCGGCACGCTGGCCTCGGGGAGCGCCTTGGCAAGCGCGGCCGCATTGTCCTCGGCGCGTGCAGTCTGAGAACAGAAAGCTGCGACCAGAGTCGTTGTCGCTGCCAGGCTGACCGTTATGATCTGTCGCATGATCTCATCCTCTGTCGATCGGCTGATGTGAATGCTTGCCAACGTCGGCTTCCGACCGCATCTTGGACGGCCACCCAGTGACTCCCAACGCGGCAGGCATCGGCGGGGTCCGTCACCACTCAGCTTTTGGCCACATGGACCTTGTCGAGGGCGGCGCGCAGACCTTGTGCAAGCTTCTGAGCGTCGTCGTTGGCCCAGAAATGCACGAAGAAGGTGCGCGGTTGGTCGTCGAGCATATGGTTATGGACCGCCGTCACCTCGATCCCGTTCTGCCGCAACGCTTGCAGGACCGGATTGACCTCGGCCGCGAGCAAGACAAAGTCGCCGGTGATCGCGGCCTTGCCGCCGTCCGTCGGCTGGAAATTGATGGCGATGGCGGTGCCCATGGCGGGCGGCACCGGCATGCCGTCGTCGCTGATGGTATCGGCGCGTGGGATGGCGAACTGGTAAACGCCGCCATTGGCCGCGCCCTTCTGGCCCAACGTCTGCTCAAGCTTTGCGGTGTCGAGAGCCAGCACGGGCGAAGCCGCCGCGGCCGGCGCGGTCCCAAACGGTGTTTTGCTGGCGCCAAGTGCGTCGTGGATGGCGGTCGCTAGTTTGACGGGATCGCCCTGTCCCGCCACGTGCATGTAGAACGTTGCGGGTTGGGCGCGTAGCAGGTGGTTGTGCACCGCCGTGATGGTGATGCCGCTGGCCAGGAGCTTGGCCATCACGGGATTTATTTCATCTTCGGCCAGGACGAGATCGCCCATCACCATGGCGTCGGTACCCGTGGGTTTGAAAGCAAGCCACCCGCCGAGTGCCAAAGTCGGTTTGATCACAACACCGTCCAGCGTCACGTGCAGATCTGTGCGCGGCAGACCGTACTTGTGCACTTCACCCGGCTGTGCCGTACCAGACTTGGCGAGCGCCTGATCCACCTTGCTCCAGTCTACGTCGGCGGCCAGCGTAGGGCCGGTAGCCAGCAGTGAACCCGCGATGACGATAGCGTATGCGATGTGCTGCTCGCGCGTGACCCATTTCATGGTGGTGTCCTTCCTTCAACGCCTCGGGTGATATACTCAAGCTGTGCAGGATACAAGTGTATCTTTCATCACAGTATGATGATACAGTCCGTCCATGCCCCAGACTGAAACCGATGCTCGCCCAGCCCGGTGGTTGCTGCTGATCCACCAGATCCCGGCCAAACCGGCCTACCAGCGGGTGAAAGTTTGGCGCCGTCTGCAGGGTCTCGGTGCTGTCGCCATCAAGAACGCCGTCCACGCGCTTCCGGCGAACGAGCAGAGCCAGGAAGATTTCGAGTGGCTGCTCAAGGAGATCAGGGACGGTGGCGGCGAGGCGCTGATCTGCGAGGCCCGCCTTGTCGACGGCCTGTCGGACGAGCAGGTCGAGGCCATGTTCAATGCGGCGCGAGAGGCCGACTACGACGCGCTGGCCAAGGAGATTCGGACCCTGGCCGAAGCGCTCGGGGCAGACACCGCGGCGGCGCGGGGAGAGCTCCGGTCCAGGCTGTCCCGACTGAAGGCCGGCGTGGCGCAAACGGCGAGCATCGATTTCTTCGGGGCCAACGGGCGTGAGACGGTGGACGGCCTGCTTGCCGGTCTCGAAGCCACTCTGGGAGAGGAGGGAGCCATGGCGGGGACAACCGCAAACAGCTTGCCCGTGAGCGGCGATCGGGATGCCTTGACCGGGCGGGTCTGGGTCACCCGACAGCGTGTGTATATCGATCGCATTGCCTCAGCGTGGCTGATCCGCCGGTTCATCGATTCGGCCGCTACGTTCAAGTTCGTCGCCGGGAAGGGTTATGTGCCGCAGCCCGGCGAACTTCGTTTCGACATGTTCGAGGCCGAGTTCACCCATGAGGGTGACCGCTGCACGTTCGAGGTGTTGTTGTCCAAAGCGGACCCGAACGATCCGGCGCTGATCGCCATCGCCGAGATCGTACACGATATCGATCTCAAGGACGCCAAGTTTGCGCGGGAGGAAACCAGTGGGATCGCGCACCTGATGACCGGACTTTGTGCCACGAGCAAGGATGACATGCAGCGGGTCGACCGCGGTTCCGCGGTGCTCGATGACCTTTACGAATACTTCCGTAAGCGGCGCAACTGATCCTACGATGAGCGATGATAGGTGGTGGCACTTGCTGCCTGCGGGAGCGTCCAGTGACGCGGTTCGCATACTCACTGCTCGCGGCGTTCGTGCATTTGGCGATGGTTTCGTCGCCTTGCTTCTACCCATATACCTTCTGGAGCTTGGCTTCAGCGCGTTCGGGATCGGTTCAATCATTGCGAGCACCCTGATCGGTACGGCCGTGCTGACGCTGTGGGTCGGGTTGGTCGCAAACCGATATTTGCGTCGTCGGATGCTGATCGGCGCGGCGCTATTGATGACGGCTACTGGGGCCGCATTCGCGACATTGACGGATTTCTGGCCTATTCTGGTTGTCGCCTTCGTCGGCACGATGAACCCGACATCCGGCGATGCCAGCGTATTCCAACCGCTCGAATACACGGTGCTGCCCCAGACGGTCGATCCTCGCCGGCGAACTGCGTTGTTTGCGCGCTATAGTGTTATCGGATCCTTGGCCGGTGCTCTCGGTGTGTTGGCGGCAGCGGTGCCCGATGCCGTGGCGAATTGGCTCAATGGCAGCAGAACGACGGTCATGCAGCTCATGTTCGCGTTGTACGGGGTCATCGGGGTGATCTCGATCCTGCTTTACCGGACGCTCTCGCCTGCCATCGAATTGGCGGATGCGAGTCCAACGACGCCGCTCCGCCGGTCGAAGCGGATCGTCTATGGCCTGGCCGGTCTGTTCGCCATGGACTCGCCCGGGACCGGGTTTCTCGTTCAGTCGCTGCTCGCGCTCTGGCTCTATCAGCGCTTTCAGGTGTCCGTAACCCTCACAGCATCGATCCTGTTCTGGACCGGCATCTGCTCGGCTATTTCCTATCTCCTGGCGGTTCCGATCGCCGAGCGCATCGGCCTCATCAACACGATGGTGTTCACCCATCTGCCGTCCAACATACTTTTGATTCTGGTTCCCTTCGCGCCCAACCTGACGATCGCGATCGGCCTGCTGTTGGCGCGCAGCGCGCTGTCGCAGATGGACGTGCCGACACGCGCGTCATACGTCATGGCCGTGGTCAGTCCTGAGGAGCGGCCGGCGGCGGCGAGCATCACGGCGGTGCCAAGGACATTCGCGTGGGCCGCGGGTTCGATTATCTCGGGTTACCTGTTGACCCTGTCGACGTTCGGATGGCCGCTGGTCATCGGCGGTGTCGTCAAGGGCGTCTACGACGTCTTGCTCTGGCTCAGGTTTCAACGGGTACGGCCACCGGAGGAGGCAGGGGCGTCAGACGGCGGATCGTCATGAGTTGGCTGGAGACCAGGCTGATACCTTCGCCGAGCGTGTGTAACCTCTTCGTCGATCGCCAGGGGGACGCTGACCGATGGGCGCGCGGGCCAGTGCTCCGACCATCTCCGGCCGGCTGTCACAATGGGACCGCCTCAGAGTAAGCCGAGGCCGCCCAGAACACCGCCGGCAACGAGCATCAGAAGGGGATTGAGCCGTGTCAGAAGCATGAGCACGGACGCAGCCAGGGTGACAGCAACGGCCTGCCACCCGACGTCGGCCGCGCGGGCCATGACGGTGCCGCTGGCGATGACGAGCCCTACGGTTACGGGGACCAAACCGGCGCGCAGGATTCGTTGCCAGGATGCTGCGCGGAGCCTATCCCACAGACGGTAAGCAGTGAAATACATGACACAAGGTGGTCCGAAGGTCGCAAGTGCGCTCGCGATAGCGCCCGGAATTCCCCAGACCTTCCAGCCGACAAAGCTCATCATCAGAATCATGTTCGGGCCCGGGATGGCCTGCGCCAGCGCAAAAAAGTCGGCAAAATCCTGGTTTGTCATCCAGCCATGCGTCGTGACAACGAAGGTACGGACATCCGGCAGGACGGTAGGAAAGGCGCCAAAGCTGATCGACGACAGCAAGGCAAGACGCGCAGTTAATGCAATGATGATGGAATGACCGTTCATTGCGCTTTTGCGTTCGTAAATGCTGCTACGGCAATGCTGACTGGCGCCAGGCTGAAGAGAACGACGAGAAGCGGGAGTTTCGCGAACCCGATGCCGCCAACTGCAAGCGCGGCAACCACTATTGCCTGCAGGTGGTGTCGGTGCGGCATCAGCATCCTGATCCCCGTCGCGATGAGCAGGCCGGCCGCGACGGAGGAAACCCCACGGAGTATGTTCTGAAGGACAACAAGATGAGCGTAATGAAGGACCATGACGCCGAGCGAGAAACCAACCGTCCAGGGTATCAACAGAAATCCGGACGCGGCGGCGATCGCCCCGATCAACCCTCGTAACATTGCCCCGGCACAGACCGCAATGCCGACGACATTCGGGCCGGGCATGAACTGACAAAGGCTCAGGATGTCTGCAAATTCCTCTTCGCTTATCCATCTGCCTTGCTCGACGGTGATGCGACGTGCCCAGACAAGTCCGCCGCCAAAGCCGAGAAGGGAGACCTTGAGGAATGCGATGAACAACGCCCCGAGCGTAACGCGCGTCACGGATTGCCGCCCGTCCTCCATGCCGGATACTCCTGCGCTTGCACGGGCGGCAGCAATTTCACCTTAACCCCGTGCGCCATTAGGACTTCATCATGGCTGGGGGCAAAGGACCAGAATTGCGGCATCGGAACCGAGGCCGAAAAAGCCGGCACGAGCCGCAACAAAGAGCCGGTCAAGCTCCGGCGCGAACAGCGAGGTTCGTGGGCCGCCCGGACGAGATCGACGCTGCCCAAGGTAGCGACGTTCCGGGACTGGCTGTTGGCCGAGCCCGCTGATGACGCTCGCCGCCTCGCGTCGGTAACGCCTTAAGCGCGACATCGACCAGCCTCGATTTTGGCCGTTGGGTACCCGAGCTGGCCAGCATAGCAAGGTACGGCGGCGGGGCGGCGAACGAGAGACCCGGCCGGGTGGTTGTGACCTGGCGGCGGGCTGCACGGTCACCACGCCACAGCACCGCCAGTTTCCCGATTCCGGTTGTTGTCATTGCACACCACCAGCAACGGTTACCTGACGAGGGGGTCGAGAATACTTGCGCACATCAGGCGATACGACGGGTCACACCCGTCGTCAATCGACCAGCTTGCCGACAGGCCGGCATGAGCCAGAGCGAATCCAAGTACACGCGCGAGATCAAGGTTGAGCCGTTCCGCATAAAGCATGGCGAGCCGCCGCATGCGATCCGGCTGGTGCACAAGTTCACTGTGCGGCCAGGGGTTGCCGAGCAGGTTCGCCACTTCATAGGTGCTTTCGCCGCGCAGCCCTGTGGGGTCGATCGCAAGCCAGCCTCTGCCGGCGTGAAGCACGTTGTCATGATGCAGGTCGCCATGCAGCACGATGCTCTCGTGTTCCTCGGCCAACAGGCGGCGCGCAACATCGGCACACCGTGCGAGGATCGGCAGTTCCGACTGGCGCGCGAACAGCGAGCGAAACCAGTCCCGCAGCGGGGGCAGCCCATTCGGAGTGGGACTCTGCCGCGGCGCGTGCAGACGCCTTACGCAATCGGCGAGAATCTCGGCGGCCTGTTCATCGCCACCTGAAATCGCCATTGCGCTGAGCGACACGTCGTTCTCTGCCCGCTCCATGAGCAGCGCATCGTGGTCGGACGCGATCAGCCGGACCGCACCGTCGCCAGCGAAGTAGTGCAGCAGGTCCGCGGCAGCCTGCTCGTCACTGCTCCGCTTCAGCATCTTGAGCATCGCCGGCTTGCCGAGACGCCGGACCGGCAGTAGCCAGCTCGTACGGGTTTCAAGCAGGCAGCCATCGCGGGCCAGGCGCCATTTGCGCAGATATCGTTCGACCAGTGCCATACTCATGCGATCTTGGCCCGCGCCCAAGCCGGGGGCAAAGTCGGCCGCGGTCGGTGGCTGACCCATCGCCGGGAGTTCCACATCATGCGCCGCCGCACCTTCCTCGCATCAGCCGCCGCCCTGGCCGCGCCCGCGATTGCCCGCGGCGAAGCTTCCCAGGCGCTGAAGTTTGTCCCCCAGGCCGACCTCGCCGTGCTCGACCCAGTGTGGACCACCACATACCAGTCGCGCGACCACGGCTTGCTGGTGTTCGACACGCTGTTCGGTCTTGATAGTCAGTTCAAGCCGCAACCGCAGATGGCCGAAGGCGCGGTCAGCGAAGACGAAGGCAAGACGTGGCACCTCACATTACGCCCAGATCTTATGTTCCACGACGACACCAAGGTCTTGGCACGTGACTGCGTCGCCTCCATCAAGCGCTGGGGCACGCGCGACGGCTTCGGCCAGGCTTTGATCGCGGCCGCCGACGAGATCAGCGCGTCCGACGACAAGACCATCCAGTTCCGGCTGAAGTACCCGTTCCCGTTGCTGCCCGACGCACTAGCCAAGACACCGCCCAGCATCTGCCCGATCATGCCGGAGCGTCTGGCCACAACCGACCCCTACAAACAGGTCACTGAAATGGTCGGCAGTGGCCCGTATCGCTACAAGGCCGACGAACGCGTCGCCGGCTCGCGCGTCGTCTATGAACGCAATCCCAACTACGTACCGCGTCCCAATGGCGCATCCGACGGCACCGCCGGTCCCAAGATCGCGCATTTCGAGCGCGTCGAGTGGCTGATCATTCCCGATGCGGGCACGGTCGCGGCGGCGATGCAAAATGGGGAGATCGACTGGTGGCTGACACCGAACGCCGATCTGCTGCCGCTGCTGAAACAGCAGACGCGCCTCAGGATCGAGACGGTCAACCGCACCGGCACGATCGCCACGATGCGGTTCAATCACCTGAACCCACCGTTCAACAATCCGGCGTTGCGCCGCGCGATGCTCGGTGCGGTCGAGCAGACCGACTATATGATCGGTGCCGTCGGTACCGACGAAAATCTGTGGCGTGATCAGGTCGGCGTGTTCTGTCCCGATACACCGCTGGCAAGCAAGGCCGGTATGGAGGTCCTCACCAGCAGGCGCGACATGGCCAAGGTCAAGCGCGACATCGCAGCCGCCGGCTACAACGGCGAGAAAATCGTTGTGCTGACCCCGACCGACATCTCCTGGTCCAAGGCAATGGCCGACATCACCGCCGACTGGCTGCACCGGCTCGGCCTCAACGTCGAGGCGCCCGCGATGGACTGGGCCACGCTGGTGCAGCGTCGCGCCAAGACCGAGCCTGTGGAGCAGGGCGGGTGGAGCATCTTCCACACCGGCTGGAGCGGCCTCGACATGATCAACCCCGCCGGCCACGTATTCCTGCGCGGCAACGGCAAGGCTGCGACGGTGGGCTGGCCTAACAGTCCGAAGATCGAGCAACTCCGCGATGCCTGGTTCAAGGCACCGGATCTCGCCGCGCAGAAGCTGCTTGCGGACAAGTTGCAACTGCAGGCGTTCGAGGATGTCCCCTACATCCCGCTCGGCCAGTATTTCATCCCGACCGCGTATCAGGCGAACTTGACCGGAATGCTGCAGGGCAGTCCAGTGTTCTGGAACATCCGGCGGAGCTGATGATGGCAACGTTCGAACTGGTCTGGGACTCGCGCTGCGGCGTCGCCGAATCGCCGGTGTGGGACGCATCCACCCGACGCCTGCTGTTCTGCGACATTCCCGGCAAGCGCATCAACGCACTCTCGGTGGACGACGGCGGGCGCGCATCGTGGGATTTCCCGGAAGTCGTCGGCAGCTTTGGTCTTTGCCTGTCCGGCCGTCTCGTCGTCGCGCTGCGCCATCGTGTCGTGCTGTTCGATCCGCGCACCAAGGCGATCGAAAACCTGACTGACCCGGTGGATGAACCGCCGACCAATCGGTTCAATGACGGCAAGGTCGGTCCCGATGGCTGTTTCTGGGTCGGCAGCATGGACGAACGCTCACCGCGCCAGAAGACCGGTGCGTTGTACCGCGTTACGCCGCAAGGTGGCATCGAGCGCAAGGCCGAGGATTACGCGGTATCAAACGGTCTCGCCTGGTCGCCTGATGGCCGGGTGATGTACCACTCGGACTCTACGTCGGGCATCATCGAGGCGTGGGACTTCGATGCGCACACCGGCGCGCTCGCCAACCACCGCGTGCTGGCGACCCTGAGCAACGAGGAAGGCCGCCCCGACGGTGCCGCAGTTGATGTGGAAGGCGCCTACTGGTCAGCCGGCCCGTCCGCCGCCTGCGTCAACCGGTTCTCACCGTCCGGGGAACTACTGAGCAAGTTGCCCTTTCCGGTACCTGGCCCGACCATGCCGTGCTTCGCCGAGCGCCACCTCTACGTGACGTCACTGCGCGAAGGGCGCTCGCCCGAAGCGCTGCAACAGTACCCTACACTGGGTGGGCTGTTCCGCGCCGATGCCCCGGTCCTCGGTGCACCGGTCGCCGTGTTCGCCGACGCCTAGTAACTGGGCGGAGGCGGCTGGCCGTAGCCGGGAGGCGGCGGCGCATAATACGCCGGCGGCGGACGCTGCGGGGTCGTCACGGCCCCGCCGACCGCGCCGACCGCGCCACCGATCAGCGCACCGGTCGCGGCGCCGCGCCCCCCGCCCGCGATCCCGCCGATCGCAGCTCCGGTGCCTGCGCCGAGCAATCCGCCGCCGAGTGCGCGCTGGCCGGGATCATACGGGTCGGTGCAGGCGGACAAGGCCAGCACCATGCCAAGTGCGGCTGCAATGGGTACGATCGAACGCTGCATGATACCGTGATCTCCTTCTCATCGTTCCTCCGGATGATCCACAACAATGGCGCAGTGTTGGCATCGATCGTGCCACGCGATCACGAGTGGGTGTGGTAGAACTGCGACACGAGCTGCCAACACATCCCTGGGTCCCCGCTTTCGCGGGAATGACCCATCAGGGGGCTACGACGCGGCCTGCAGCCGGAGCCGCGGCACCGGTCGCTCCTCGTGTTCCAGATAGGTCAGGAACTTCGCGCAGTATTTGCTCGCCGTGGTATCCCACACGCGTTCGTGCAGGGCGGCATACCGCCGCAGCCGCTCGGCCAGTGGCATCGCCAGGGCCTCATGCATCGCATCGGCGATTTCATCGGCGTCGAACGGATTGACGATCAGCGCCTCGGTCAGGTCCTCGGCCGCGCCGGCGAAGCGCGACAGGATCAGCACGCCAGGATCGGAAGGGTCCTGGGCCGCGACATATTCCTTGGCCACCAGGTTCATGCCATCGCGCAGCGGGGTCACAAGGCCGAGATGCGCGCACCGATAGAACCCGGCGAGGGTCTGCCGACGCACGGTGCTGGTCATGTAGCGCAGCGGCACCCAGTCGAACTCGGAGAAGCGGCCGTTGGTGTCGCCAACAATGCGATCGAGCTCGCGCCGCAGACGCTGATAGCTGCCGGATTCCTCACGCGATCGCGCGGCGATCTGCAGGAAGCTGACCTGGCGGCGATGCTCGGGATACTTGGCGAGCAGCCGGCCGAATGCCTCGAACCGATTGACCAGGCCCTTGGAATAGTCGAGCCGATCGACGCCGATGGCGAGCATACGGCCGCCGAGGCTCTCGCGGAGCCGCGTCGTTTCGGCGCTGTGCGCGGCGCGCGCGGCGGTGTCGGCGAAACCGGCGGCGTCGATGCCGATCGGATCGACGATCGACAACACATGACGTCCGTCATACGTGAAGGCGCCGTCGCTGACTCTGTTGCCTGGCAGGATCTCCCGCACGCATTCGAGGAAGGCACGCTGATAGGTGCGAGTGTGGAACCCCACGACATCGAATGCGCACATGGCACGCAGCAGCTCCGCCGCACGCGGCAATGCGTGCAGCAGCGCCGGCGGGACGAACGGCGTGTGCAGGAAGAAGCCGATGCGGTTGCGCACGCCGAGCCGACGCAGTTCCTCGGCCAGCAGGAACAGGTGGTAGTCATGCACCCAGACCAGATCATCGTCGCGCAGCAGCCTGGCCAATGATTCGGCAAACCGGCGGTTCACCACGCGATAGGCTTCGTAGTCCTCGCGCCGGAACTCCACCAGGCCAAGGCGGAAATGCAGGAGCGGCCACAGCGCGCCATTGGCAAAGTTGACGTAGAACGACCGGTATTCCGCTTCCGTCAGATCGATGGTGGCATAGGTCGTGCCATCGGCGCGCTGCAGCCGCGCCTCGGGATCGGGGGTGCCCGACCGTTTCCCGCTCCAGCCGAACCACAGCGACCCCGGCCGCAAGGCATCCGCCAACGCCACGGCCAGCCCACCAGCCCGCGGGCCGCGCTCGGAGGGCAGCGGCACACGATTGGAGACGATCACGAGGCGCGCCACTGAACCTCCTTTGCGGCACGTCGGAAACACGGAACGATACCGCTTCGCGGCCCGCGATCCGGTCACTTCGCCGTGATCTGTCAGTAGTGCACGTTGCTGCCGCAGAAAAGCCCGATCTCGCCGAGACATCGGTGACGGATTGGTATCTATGCATGGCGGAGAGGCTTCATAATCATGCGAATTGCCCAGATCGCCCCGCTGACCGAGTCGGTGCCGCCGCGGCTGTACGGCGGGACCGAGCGGGTCGTCTCATTTCTGACCGAGCAGCTCGTTGCCATGGGTCACGACGTGACACTGTTCGCCAGCGGCGATTCACGCACTAGCGCCGAGCTTGCCGCGGTCTGGCCGACCGCGCTGCGTTTCGATCCGGCGGTGCGCGATGTGTTCGCGCCGCACATATTGATGATGGAGCAGGTCTGCCGGCGCGCCGACGAGTTCGACGTGTTGCACAGCCATCTCGACTACTGGCCGTTCCCGCTGCTAGGCCGGCAAGCCACGCCGTTCCTCACCACGCTGCATGGTCGGCTCGATCTGCCGGAACTGCGATCGATCTATGACTGTTTCCCGGACGCGCCTCTGGTGTCGATCTCCGACGCGCAGCGCGCGCCGGTACCGGATGCCAATTTCGTCGCTACGGTGCAGCACGGGCTGCCGGCAGACCTGCTCACGCCACGCAAGGTGACGCCGAGCTACCTGGCGTTCCTCGGGCGCATCTGTCCGGAGAAGCGGCCGGACCGCGCGATCCGCATCGCGCGCCAGGCCGGCATCAAGCTGAAAATGGCCGCCAAGGTGGACCGGGTCGATGAGGCCTATTTCCAGGACGCGATCCGCCCGATGATCGATGGCCGCCACGTCGAGCTGATCGGCGAGATCAACGATGCGGCGAAGTCGGACTTTTTGGGCGGCGCCATCGCGCTGCTGGTGCCGATCGACTGGCCGGAGCCGTTCGGCCTGGTGATGATCGAGGCGATGGCTTGCGGCACGCCGGTGATCGCTTTCAATCGAGGTTCGGTGCCGGAGATCGTCGAGCACGGGGTCACCGGGCTTATCGTGGCTGATGAGGCGGCGGCGGTGGCGGCGGTCCGTCAGGTCGGGGACTTGTCACGCGCGGCGGTGCGCCGCAGTTTCGAACGCCGGTTCACCGCGCAGCGCATGGCGGAGGACTATCTGGCGCTGTATCGCCGCCTGGTCGCGCGGGCGCGCCCGACGTTGCGGGTCGTAAGGTAGGTTGGGACAGGGCCGGCGCTGCGCCCGACCTTCGATTAGGAGCCGATGACTTTGCCGAACCGATTGGTACCCGTCATTGAGTCCAGCCGGCTCCGGCGATGGGTGCCGCTCCGCCTCAGTTTCGCCAGGGATCCCGCCGAGGCGGGTTTCGGGTCAAGTTGTCGGGATATTTTACACTCCGTTGGACGGAACGGCTTCGCCGAGTGGTGTGGATCGCGGGGCCGGGTGTAGTTGGCGGGGAGGTGTATCCTTTTGATCTGGCGGGGATGAGGCAGCCC
>Ga0209040_10001479_pt1 | contig 18617 bp, 11 predicted proteins | sample BogFormECP12_OM3_FD_188240 | JGI IMG/M metagenome (GOLD analysis project Ga0209040, IMG submission 188240) | Bog forest soil microbial communities from Calvert Island, British Columbia, Canada - ECP12_OM3 (SPAdes) (version 2) | ecosystem: Environmental > Aquatic > Freshwater > Wetlands > Bog ...
CGGTTGAAGCGCTGCTCCGGATCCACGCGCATCTTGTAGGCGCGGAACGGCGCGAGTTCTGCATCGGCGAGGTATTCGAGCTTGGTGATGCCGATGCCATGTTCGCCGGAGACGACGCCGCCCTGTGCTCGCGCGATGCGCATGATCCGAGCGACTACCCGTCCCGCCGCCTGCAGCATCGGGTAGTTGTCCGAATTGACCGGGATATTGGTGTGCACATTGCCGTCGCCGGCGTGCATGTGCAGTGCCACGAACAGGCGCCCTTGCAGGACTCGCCGGTGCGCGGCGTCGCAGTTCGCGAGCACCGCGGCAAATTCGGCGCCCGTGAAAATGCGGCCGAGTTCGCTGCGCACTTCGCTCTTCCAGCTGATGCGAATGGTGCGCGCCTGGAGCTGCTCGAACAGCGGCGTGTCGATGCCCGCGAGAAACGCGCTCCAGCGTGCACGCACGCGAGCGATGAGTTCGAGCGCCTCGCGGGCGCGCTCGCCGAGCGACTCGGAAGGGGCGTCGCGATCCAGGTCGCTCATGATTTGCGTCAGTACGTCGAGTAGTTCGATCTTGTTCGCGATCGACAGCTCGATATTGATGCGCTCGATTTCATCGGTGTAGGCGCCGAGCCGCTCGAGCGGGATGACGACGTCCTCGTTGATCTTGAATGCGTTCGTGTGCTTGGCGATGGCCGCGGTCTTGGCGCGATCCGTCCAGAATCTGCGGCGCGCCTCCAAGCTGACCGCGACGAATCCCTCTCCCGTGCGCGCATTGGCAAGGCGGACGACCTCGGAAGTCGCGGCAGCGACCCGCGCCTCCTGCTCGCCGACGATATCGGCGAGCAGGATCATCTTGGGCAAGGCGCCGCGCTTCGACTTCGTGCTGTAGCCGACTGCGCGCAAATAGCGCTCGTCCATGTGTTCGAGGCCGGCGAGTACGGCCCCGCCGGCTTTGCCCTGGGAGTCGAGGAATTGTTTGATTTCGACGATCGCCGGAATCGCGTCGCGCGCCTGACCGAAGAATTCCAGGCAGACCGTGCGCGTGTGTTTCGGCATGCGGTGCAGGATCCAGCGCGCCGCAGTGATCAGGCCGTCGCAGCCTTCCTTTTGCACGCCGGGCAGACCGCCGAGGAATTTATCCGTGACGTCCTTGCCGAGTCCGGCTTTTCGGAACGAGGCACCCTCAATCTCCAGGCGTCCGCTGCGCAACTGCCGCGCCCGATCGGGCGGCTCGCTCCCGTCCTTCCAGACCAGGTCGAAGCGCGCCACGGATACGTCGTGAATCTTGCCGAGGTTGTGGTCGACTCGCGTCACCTCGAGCCAGTTGCCCTGCGGGTCCACCATGCGCCACCACGCGAGATTGTCGACGGCCGTGCCCCAGAGCACCGCCTTCTTGCCGCCCGCGTTCATTGCAATGTTGCCGCCGATGCAGGACGCATCCGCCGATGTCGGATCGACCGCAAACACGAAGCCCGCGCTCTCGGCGGCCTCGGCGACCCGCTTGGTGACGACGCCGGCTTCGCAAAACACACTGGCGGTGCCCTTGGGGAGGCCGGGCCGCGCAATCGTCTCGACCGGTCCCAAGTCCTCGAGTTTCTCGGTGTTGATCACGGCCGACCAGGGCGTCATCGCGACCACGCCGCCGGTGTATCCGGTACCCCCGCCGCGCGCAATGATCGTGAGCCGGAGTTCGATGCAGGCCCGAACGAGGCCCGGGACTTCGCGCTCCGAATCCGGGGTGAGCACCAGGAACGGCAGTTCGACACGCCAGTCCGTCGCATCGGTGACGTGCGATATGCGCGCGAAGGCATCGAGCCGGACATTGTCGGCGCGCGTGAGGCCCTGCAGCACACGGCGCGCTCGCTTGCGCAACGCTGCGAGCTCGTCAAAGTGCCGGTCGAAGCGCGCCACGGCATCGCGCGCGAGTTCGAGCAGCTGCAAAACCTTGGCGTCGCGCTCCAGATCGGTCGGATCGCGGCGCCGCTCCACCTCGCCCAGACGATGTTGCAGCGCTTCAATCAGCAGGCGGCGGCGCTTGGGCGTTTCGAGCAGGTCGTCCTGCAGATAGGGATTGCGATCAACGACCCAAATGTCGCCAAGCACCTCGTAGAGCATGCGCGCCGACCGGCCGGTGCGTCGCACGCGCCGCAACTCGTCGAGCACGTCCCAAGCCGGCAAGCCAAGCAGCCGGATGACGATTTCCCGATCCGAATGCGAGGTGTAGTTGTAGGGGATCTCCCGCAACCGAGCTGCGGGCTCCTCCTCAGGTGCACTGCAAGCGGGCTGAAACGGCTCGGCGGTGGCGCTCATGCGCCCACGATTTTAGCTCAAGCGGACTTCGGGGTTGCCGATAACGGAGGGACATGAGCGGCACGAATGTCGATACTCTGGAACACTCCGAGAATTGTGATTTCATTCACGGCCTGCTCGAGCGGCGCCTGGCGCGTGATGAAATCGACTTACCGCTGCTGCCGGAGGTCGCGATTCGGGTGATGCGAGTCGCGCGCAGCGAGTCGGCCAACGCGGCGCAGCTCGCCGACATCATCAACGCCGATCAGGCATTGACGATGTACGTGCTGCGGGTGGCCGCTTCCGCCGCGAAGCGGCCGGCCTCGCCGATCGTGTCATTGCACCATGCAGTGTCGTGGCTCGGCATCGATGAGGTCGCCAACATCGCGTTCACGCTGGCCTTGCAGGGCAAGATGCTCAATATTCCCGGACAGAACCAGAAGGCGCGCCGGCTTTGGCGCCATGCGCTCGCGAGCGCGCTGTGGGCGCGCCAATTGGGTTCGATGCTCGCGGGCGACGCCGGCATGAGCTATTTGTGCGGGCTGCTGCATGCGATCGGCAAGCCGGTAACGCTCGGGGCGGTGCACGAACTCGCACAGCGCGCCCAGGTCAAGCTCGGCAGCGACGAATACGATCGGCTCGTCGAAACCTTCCATCGGCACATCGGCACGCAGGTGCTCGGCGCCTGGGGTTTGCCCGCGCCCGTGATTGCGACGGCGACGCATTGGGAAGCGTACGCGGCCGCAGGCCCGATGCGCCTCGACTGCAACATCGTCAACGTCGCGCATCGGCTGGCGAATTGCACCTTGACCGATTCGATCCGACTGTCGCGCGATTTACTCGTCGCCGAACCGGCGTACCAGGATCTGGGATTCGCCCCGATCGACGCAATCGCTCTGTTCGACGCCGCGAGCTCGATCAACGCGGACCTGGATACCTACCTGGCGCCTTAGTACCCCGGCTTTCATTGCACGCCGGCCTCGATTATCGTGGCGGCATGAAGAAGAACACCCGCGTCACGCATCCTCCTGTCGTCACGCTGCCCGCGGATAATCGGCCGCTCGTGGCCCCGATCTATCAGTCCGTCAAATTCGAGTTTGCCGATACGGCGCAGACCGCGAGCTTCTTGCGCGGCGAGCGCGACGGGTTCTTCTACTCGCGATCTTCGAATCCGACCTTGCGGCAATTGGAACTGCTGCTCGCCGATTTGCAGGGCCGCGAGTCCTGTCTGCTGACCGGGTCGGGGGTCGCTTCGATCGCCTCGGCACTGCTGTCGCTGTGCCGCCACGGCGATCATGTCCTGGCGTTCATCGAGTCCTATGGTCCGACTCGCTATCTCGTGCAGCATCTGCTCGGAAAATTCGGAGTGCAGCACACGCTGCTGTCGATCGAGGACCTGCCCGGCATCGAGCGGGTCTTGCGCGAGACGCCGACGCGGCTCGTGATCTTCGAGAGTCCCACGAATCCCGTGACCAAGATCGCCGACATCGAATTTCTCACGACGGCTGCGCGGCGCGCGGGCGCACTCTGCGTGCTCGACAACACTTTCGCGGGATTTCATAACCACGGCAGTTATGACATCGATGTGTTCCTTCACAGCCTCACCAAGTACGCATCCGGCCACGGCGACGTGCTTGGCGGCGCGATCATCGCTTCGAAGCGCTTGATCGATTCGATGCGCAAAGACGTCGTATCGATCGGTGCGAGCCTGGATCCGCATGCCGCGTTCCTGATACAGCGCGGCATGCGCACGTATTTCTTGCGCTACGAACGGCAATGTGCGAACGCGCTGCAAGTCGCGCGGTTTTTGGCGGGCGATCCGCGGGTTCTCAAGGTTTTCTATTGCGGGCTGGAGTCGCATCCGCAGCACCTCCTGGCCAAGAAGCAGATGAGCGATTTCGGAACCGTGGTTTCCTTCGAGTTGAACGGCGGCTACGCGCACGGCGATCGGTTCGCCGATGCGCTCGCGCTGTTCGCGGTTTCGGCGAGCTTGGGTTCGGTCGAGTCGCTCGTGATGCCGCCACGCTTGCTGGGAGGCAATGAATTCACGAGCGAGCAGCGTGTCGCCTCGCTGCTCGCCGCGGGCACGGTTCGATTATCCGTGGGAATCGAAGACGCGGAGGACCTCGTGCTCGACCTCGCGCAGGCGCTCGACCAGGCGTTCGCGTGACATAACGCGCCGGCGCCGCGCGCCAAGCTGCAGCGTCGGCACGCAAGCAGGGCCTCGGCGCCCCCCCCAAAAGCTCGCGGCAGCTCAAGAATCGGCCCGCTCGGCCGACCTTTGAGATTGGAGACCGTTTAAAGGAAGGGATTCGCCGTGAGCCTCAACCCCGCTGCTGCTCTATCGTCGCTCGACAGTCAAGTCGCGCGCGACTATCTATGCGACGCCTTGCAGCTGCCGCAAAGCATCGCTCCGATGCCGCATCTCTGCGCAAAATTGGCGGAACTGACCGCGCACGAGGAGACCGATTCAGTGCAGCTCGTGCGCTTGGTGCAGTCCGACCCCATGCTCGCCGGTGAAATCATGCGGGTCGCCAATTCTGCGGCGCTGCGTCCTCGCAACGCGATTGCTTCTCTGCAACAGGCCGTTTCTTGGCTCGGCGTCGCCACGGTTCGCAACATCACGGTCGCGACGGTGCTGCACGGCGAGGTGTTCAGCGCACCGGGCCATGAGCCGGAAGCCGAGGAGCTGTGGCGGGAAGCTTGGCTCGGCGGGCTCTGGGCCAAGGAAATCGCACGTCTGCGCCGCAAACATGTCGAGACCGCCTTCTTGGCCGGCTTGATGCACCGCGCCGGCGCCGCGCTCGCGCTGAAGCTGTTCGCGCGCTTCGAACGGGAGCGGCGTACCGCTCTGGATATGCAGACGTTTCGCAGCTTGGTGGTCGAATTCGAGGTGCCGTGCGGCCGGCTGCTGATGAGCAACTGGTGCGTCCCGAGCGAAATTCAGGAGGCGGCGAGCGAGTGGCGTAGTTACCGTTCGTCGCGCGAGGTCGATCTGGCCGGCACCGTCAATGCGGCGCATCTGCTAACGCAACACACCTTGCACCCGCAGCTGCTCGACGAAGAATCCGTGCTGACCGACACCGTATTCGAACAGCTCGGCGTGTTCCCCGACGAGCGCGTCGTGGTCCTCGAGCAGCGCGATCGCGTGCGTCAGGTCTCGGGCGTGTAGAGTCAAATGGAGCAAGCCGCGAAATTCGACCTCGTGTGCATCGGCTCTGGGCCGGCCGGAAAGACCGCCGCCATTCAGGCCGCGAAATCCGGCTTTCGTGCAGCCGTCGTCGAGCGCGAGTCGCAGGTCGGCGGCGTCTGTCTGCTCACCGGGACAATCCCGAGCAAGGCCCTGCGTGAACAGGCGCTGCGCTACCGGCGCATGCGCATCAGCGCGTCGGCTCTATCGGTCGAACTCGGCGGCGGCACCCCGCTGTCGGCGCTGCTGCGCGGCGTCGACCGCGTCATCGCCGGGCAGGATCAGTATTTGCGCGCACAATTGGAACGCAATCGCGTGACCTTGATACGCGGTTTGGCGTCGCTGAAGAGCGCAAATTGCGTCGAAGTGCGGCGTCTCGACGGATCTCGGGTCGAACTCGAGACGGGGCGCGTTCTCATTGCAACCGGCTCGCGCCCGCGCCACGTCCCGAACATCGAGGTCGATCACGAGCACGTGCTCGACAGCGACTCGATACTGAGCCTGTCGTACCTGCCGAGCACGCTGATCGTACTCGGCAGCGGCGTGATCGCCTGCGAATATGCCTCGATTTTCGCGGCCCTCGGCTGCCAGGTGACGCTCGTCGACAAGGCAGCCGAACCGCTGGGATTTCTCGACGCAGCGCTGCGCAAGGAATTCTGCTCGGGGCTCGAGGCGATGGGCGGCCGTTATCTTGCGGGCGCGGAAGTGACCGAGGCGAGATTCGACGGTTTTTCGGAGGTGGTCGTACGATTGCAGGACGGGCGGATGCTGTCGGCGCCGATCGTGCTGGCCGCATTCGGCCGCGTCGCGAACCTCGACGGGATCGGACTCGCTCGAATGAAGCTAGGCTTGAGCGCGCGCGGTCATTTGCAGGTTGACGAGCGATTCGAAACCAGCGTGCCCGGCGTGTTTGCGGCCGGCGACGCGATCGGGTCGCCCGCACTTGCCTGCGCCGCGGCTGATCAGGGGCGGCGCGCCGCGCTGGCGGCCTTCGACTTGGGATGGCCGGACCGCGTCGATCTGCTGCCGACCGGCGTCTACACGATTCCGGAAATTGCCTGCGTCGGCGTTTCCGAAACCGAAGCGCTGCGCGAGCAGCGCGATTTTGTCGTCGGTCGCGCAAACTTCAACGAGGTTGCGCGCGCTCACATCGCCGGCGAGCCGACCGGATTCCTGCGGCTGCTGTGCGAACGCGGTTCGATGCGCGTTCTCGGCGCGCAGGCGATCGGCGAGGGCGCGACCGAGCTCGTGCATCTCGGACAGTTCGCGATTGCGACGCGCGCGACGGCCGAATACTTCGTCGACCACATGTTCAACTTTCCGACGATGGCCGAAGCCTATCGCATCGCCGCCTTCGACTGTCTGCGTCAGGCGGCGGCCGCGCCCGCTACAGATTGCGAATCAGAATATCGCCGAATTCGCTGCACTTGACTTCGGTCGCTCCCGGCATCAGGCGCGCGAAATCGTAGGTCACGGTCTTTTGCGCGATCGAACGGTCCATCGCCGCGAGGATCGCGTCGGCCGCTTCCACCCAGCCCATGTAGCGAAGCATCATTTCGCCCGATAGGATCACCGACCCAGGATTGACCTTGTCGAGATTCGCGTATTTCGGCGCGGTTCCATGCGTCGCTTCGAACACCGCGTGGCCGGTCATGTAGTTGATATTGCCGCCGGGCGCGATGCCGATGCCGCCGACTTGGGCGGCGAGCGCATCCGAGAGGTAATCGCCGTTGAGATTCATCGTCGCGATCACGTCGAATTCTTCCGGGCGCGTCAGGACCTGCTGCAGGGTGATGTCGGCGATCGCATCCTTGACGATGACCTTGCCGGATCGCTTCGCCTCGTCCATCGCCGCATTGGCCTCCTTTTCTCCCTTGGCCGCCTTGATGCGCTCCCATTGCTCCCAGGTGAAGGTTTGCGCAGGGAACTCACGCTCCGCGACCTGGTAGCACCAGTTGCGGAACGCGCCCTCGGTGAACTTCATGATGTTGCCCTTGTGCACGATCGTGAGGCTCTTGCGCTTGAAGGCGATCGCATAGTGGAGCGCCGCACGCGCGAGCCGATCGGTGCCTTCCTTCGACGCGGGCTTCACGCCAATGCCGGAGCTCGCCGGAAAGCGGATCTTCTCGAACTGTTTGGGAAAATGCTGCTTGAACAGATCGAGAAATCTCAGGCAGTCCGCCGAGCCCTGTTCGAATTCGATGCCCGCGTAGATGTCCTCGGTGTTTTCCCGGAATATCACCATATCGACTTTGCCCGGCGCGAGCACGGGTGAGGGCACGCCCTTGAACCAGCGCACCGGCCGCAAACAAACGTACAGGTCGAGCATCTGGCGCAACGCCACGTTGAGCGAACGGATTCCGCCGCCAACGGGCGTGGTCAACGGACCCTTGATCGAAATCAGGTAGTTGCGACAGGCCTGCACGGTTTCCTCCGGCAGCCAGGTGTTGTAGGTCCGGTTGGCCTTTTCACCGGCGAAAATCTCCAGCCAATGAATCTTGCGCTTGCCGCCGTAGGCACTCGCTACGGCCGCGTCGAACACGCGGACGCTCGCGCGCCAAATATCCGGGCCGGTGCCGTCGCCCTCGATGAATGGAATGATCGGCTGGTCCGGCACGTGCAACTTGCCGTTGGAGATCGTGATTTTCCTGCCTTCGGCAGGCACAGTTAAGATCACCGGCTTGGCGTCTGACATCGGAGCGCTCCTATTGACAGTGCGCCAATGCTAGCATGCGCGACCGGAGGACCCTATTGCGAACCTTGACGTCGACGCCGCTCAAAGACGGTTTTTGGATGCCCGCGGAGTTCGAGCGCCACACCGGCTGCTGGATGCTTTGGCCCGAGCGCACCGATAATTGGCGCGCGGGCGCGAAGCCCGCGCAAGCCGCCTTTGCTGCAGTGGCCGCGGCCATCGCCGAGGGCGAGCCCGTGACCGTCGGAGTCTCCGCGCACCAGTTCCAGAACGCCCGCGCGCGCCTGCCCGCGGCGGTTCGCGTCGTCGAGATTAGCGCGAACGACGCATGGGTGCGCGACACCGGCCCGACGCTGCTCGTCGATGCCAGGGGCCGGCGGCGCGGCGTCGATTGGGCCTTCAATGCCTGGGGCGGCTTGCACGGCGGATTGTATTTTCCGTGGAATCGGGACGACGAAGTCGCGCAGAAGATCCTCGAGATCGAAGGGGTTGACGGGTATCGCGCGCCGTTTGTGCTCGAAGGCGGCGCGGTCCATGTCGACGGTCGCGGCACCTGCTTGACGACGGAAGAGTGCCTGCTCAATCCAAATCGCAATCCCAAACTGACGCGCGCCGACATTGAGACCTTGCTGGGCCGCTACCTCGGCGTGCGCACGATCATCTGGCTGGGCAAGGGCGTTTATCGCGATGAGACCGACGGCCACGTCGATGAGCTCGCGTGCTTCACGAGTCCCGGAGTCGTCGCGTTGACCTGGACCGAGGATCGCGACGATCCTCAATACGAGATTTCGCGCGACGCGTATCAGCGGCTGAGGCTTGCGCGCGATGCGAGGGGCCGGCAACTCACGATTCACAAGATTCATCAGCCCGGGCCGCTCTATATGACCGCCGATGAGGCCGGCGGCGTCGACATCCAACCTGGAAGCATCACGCGTCGGGCCGGCGATCGGCTGCCCGCGTCGTACATCAATTTCTATATCGCGAACAAGCGTGTCGTGATGCCGCTTTACGACAAGCGTTGGGATGGTGCCGCGCGAGCGGCGCTCAAGCGGCTGTTTCCAACGCGCGAGGTCGTCGGCGTCGCAACGCGCGAAGTATTGCTCGGCGGCGGAAACATTCATTGCATCACGCAGCAAGTTCCGGCGCCGATGCGCGCGGCGCCCGTGCGAACGACGCTCTCATCCCGCGCCGGGCGCAAGCGGCGCGCCCACGGCGCTGCAGCGGCCGGATCTCGGGGTAAATGAGGCTCGGGCGGAACTTTGCTGCGCGGAAGACCTCGAAAGCCATTATTCTACCCGCCCTGTCGTCATACAAGCCGCTCACCGGGTGAGCCTCTACACTATTGGAAGTCGTCGTGTACCTATTGCTGCAGTCATTGCCCAAGATAACTCGCCGTTGTGCCTACGCTCTCGCCTGCATCGGCGCAATGCTGGCCGCCGGCTGCCACCACAGCACCATCTTTGACAGCAATTACGGCGTCGGCTGGGTCACGGTCGCCAACGGCACCGGCAATTACGGCAACAATGTCCAGTTCGCGAGCTATGTCGTCACCATCGATTCGATCACCTTGACCGATGCAGTCGGCAACCAGTACACCGCGATCGGCACGCCGGAGCCCGTCGACTTCGTCAAGCTCAGCAACATCGCCGAATTATGGGGTAGCGCGACGATACCCGCCGACACCTACGTCTCGGCGACGATTACCGTCGACTACTCGAATGCGGCCGTTGCTCTGCTCGTGGGCGGCGTGCCGACGCCGGCCACGGTCAAGATCCCGGGGGATACGACCTTGACGACCGTCACGGTCGGCGTCCGGTTCGATCCGGCCAACCCACTCGTCATCACCAACAGCTATGCGACCACGAATGCGCAGCGCCTGGCGATGGATTTCGATCTGGCGGCCTCGAACGTCGTCGACCTCGCGACGAGTCCCGCGACCGTGACGGCCGCTCCTTTTTTCAGGCTTTCCAACACAGCCGCCGATACCCGCCTGATCCGGGTCCGCGGTCCGCTGGTCAACTCCGATGCGGCCCTGCACACGTATTCGATCTATGAACGCCCGTTCTACGACGAAGCGAACAGCGTCGGAACGCTGACGCTGTTCTCGAACGCCAACACGTTCTTCACGATCAACGGCACGGCCTATCAGGGGCCGGCGGGCGCGCTCGCCGCGATATCGCAGTTGTCGGCCGGCGTCACGGCGACCGAGTCCTTCACGACCTTCGAGGTCACCCCGAGCACGATCAACGCTTCGGGGCAGCCCACCAATACCGCGGGCATCTTCACCTCGATTTACACGGTGATCGGCGGCAGTCTCGAGACCAATTACACCGAGCATCTCGAGGGCGACGTCATCGCGCGCAACGGCAACGTGCTGACCTTGGTCAATTCAACGCTGGCCGGCGCGACCGTGGCGCTGGCGCAGGGCTATTTTCAATACCTCCCGTCGAGCTCGACCAATCCGACGGCGCAGACCAACGTTTTGGTCGGGCCCGGAACGATCGTGACCGCCGAAGGCAACCCGAACCTCAAGAATCTCGACTACCATTCGATCTCGGTCGGCCAGCACATCACCGCGATCGGCACTTATACCCTGCCGAGTTCAGGAATCATCACGCTCGACGCGGTCAGCCCGACGCTGGGGTCGACCGCCGGCCAGGTGCGGCTGCAATCGACGCATCTCTACGGACAGCTGCAGAGCGCCGCGACCGGCAGCCTGACGATGACTCTGCAAGCGATCGATGGCATGCCCGCGAGTCTGTTCAATTTCGCGGGCGACGGCAGCTCCTCGGCGCAGGACCCAAGCGCCGGTGCCTATCTCGTGGAGACGACCAATGCGAACGCCGCCGACCTGAGCGCTACGGCGGCCGGTACCTCGCTCTGGGTCGACGGCTTCACGCCCGCGTTCGGCTCGGCCCCGCCGGATTTCGTGTCGTATCCGGACCGCAGGTTTCCCGTGTTGTCCACCTCGGGCGTTTCGGGCGTCAACCAGGAAGCAGTCGTTCCCGCGAGTCTGCAAGTCGTCTGGGTCAGCGGCGGTACGACCACGCCGTTCGCGAGTTCGAGCAGCACCGCGTTGTCGATCGATGGGACCAGCACCGCGCTGGCGAGCGCGGTCATTGCGATCGGTCCGGAGATCATTCCGCTCGCAAGCCTGGGCGCACCAGTCGTCGTGGCACCGAACACGGGCGTGAACTGCGTCGCCGCGGGCGTGATCAACACGCAGCCTTGCGCCCCGCTGTTTGCCTTCCTCACCGTCGCGACCCCGGCGACCGCGACGACGCCGGCAGTGACGGCGATCATCGAATTCAATGGTTTCGCGACCTTCGTCGCCAATTTGAACGGGATAATGTCGTCGGCGCAGCCGGCGCTTCAATTGGCGGCGAACGGCTATTTCGATCGGACCACCAACACGTTTACCGCGAACAGCATCGACGTTGTGCTCTAAAATGCCTCCCCACGATGGGGACGCCACTTGCAAGGCTCGTCTTGGCTCTCGGGTGGTTGCTCGCCTGTTGCGCATTGGCACGCGCCGAGCCCGCGGAGCCTGCGCGCAACGTAGGCGCTGCGCGCCCTCGGATCTGCCTGGTGCTGTCCGGCGGCGGCGCCCGCGGCATGGCGCATATCGGCGTGCTCAAGGTCCTCGAGCAGTTGAAAATTCCGGTCGATTGCATCGCGGGTACGAGCATGGGCGCGATCGTCGGCGGGCTGTATGCGAGCGGAATGTCGCCCGAGCGCATCGAAGCAAAAATGAATTCGGTCGATTGGCAGGAGGCTTTTCGGGACGCACCCCCGCGCAAGGATCTGGCATTCAGGCGCAAGCAGGACGATCTCAACTTTCTCGTGCGCCTGCCGTTCGGGCTCAAGCACTATGAGGTCTTGCTGCCGCGCGGCCTGATCCAGGGCGAGAAACTGCAGCAAATGCTGCGCTCGCAGACGCCCACCTACGGCAATACGCCGAGCTTCGACGATCTGCCGACGCCATTTCGAGCCGTCGCGACGGATTTGGAGACCGGACAGGCCGTTGTCATGGACAAAGGCGATCTTGCGCTCGCAATGCGCGCGAGCGCGTCCATTCCCGGACTATTCGCGCCGGTCGAGGACCAGGGGCGGCTGCTCGTCGACGGAGGCCTGACCGAGAATCTGCCGATGGAGGTGGCGCGTGCGATGCACGCGGATGTGCTCATCGTCGTCGACGTGACCTTTCCTCTGCTGCCGCGCCAGCAGCTGAGCACGGCGCTGTCGATCTCGAATCAGATGCTCGCGATTCTCGTGCGCAGGGACGCGGATCGCCAGAAGGCTACGCTGAAGCCGGGTGATACCTTGATTGCGCCGGAACTCGGACTGAGCTCGGCAACGGATTTCGCCTCGGTCGCCAAGACGATCGAACTCGGCGAGCGGGCCGCCATGGGCGAAGCGGCAAAGCTCGCCGCGTTGAGCGTCGAGGACGAGGTCTACCGGCAATACCTCGAGGCGCGCGCGCCGCACGGGTCGAATCGGCCCCTCGTGCAGTTCGTGCGCGTCGACGATCCGTCGAGACCGTATGAAAAGACGATCCTGGCGGCCATGCAGCCGCTGTTGCAAAAGCCCCTCGACCTCGACGAGGTGAATGCACGCATCACTGAAATCTACGGTCTCGGCGACTTCGAGACGATCGATTACGGCGTGGTCAGCGAGGGCGAGGATGCGGACCAAAGAACCGGCATCGAGGTGCGGGCGCGGCGCAAATCCTGGGGCCCGAACTATGTGCGTTTCGGTCTGAATCTTCAGGATGACTTCCAGGGCAACACCCGCTACAACGCGGCGGCGCGGTTTCTCTCGACGGAGATCGACAGCCTCGACGCCGAATGGCTCACCGATCTGCAGATCGGCGACAACCCCAAGGTGTACACCGAGTTCTATCAACCGCTCACCGCCGAGCGCACCTGGTTCGTCGCGCCGAGTGGGCGCATCGAGAGCAGCGATTTGCCCGTCTATCAGAATTACGTGGAAATCGCGGACTTTCGCATGCGGCAGGCGGAGGCCGACCTCGATATCGGCCGTGAACTCGGGAATTGGGGGGAAATCCGCACGGGTTTTCACCGCATCAACGGGGCGACGAGCCTGCGTTTCGGCGCCGCAGATCTCGTCGAGCCGCAATTCAACGACGGCGAATATTTCTTCAAATTCAGCTACGACCGACTGGACAACGTGCATTTTCCGCGCGACGGACAAACCTTCTCGCTGCGCTGGGATGCCGATCGCCATAACATCGGCTCGAACGCCACTTCCGATCGATTCAGCGCCGATTGGCTCATGGCGCGCTCGCTGGGCCGCAACACCCTCATGCTCTGGACTTCAATGGGCACGCGCCTCGACGGCAAGATTCCGCCGACCGCGCTGCAGGAGTTCTACACGCTCGGCGGGTTCTTGAATTTGTCCGGCCTCGCGCCGCAGTCCCTGACGGGACCGAACTATGCGATTGTGCGCACCGTTTATTTTCGGAAGATCGGCCGAGGCGGAGAGGGTCTGTTCGATTTTCCGACGTATCTCGGCGCGTCGTTCGAGGTGGGCAACACCTACGCGCAGCGTGGAGACATCGGTTTCAATACCGCGCACAAGGACGCGTCGGTGTTCTTGGGGCTGGACACGCTGCTCGGACCGCTCTACATCGGGACCGGCTACGACGAGATCGGGCACAGCGCGTTTTACTTGTTTCTTGGGCGCACTTTTTAGGAGCGCGCGAACGCGCCGGCAGCTCGTCGCGCCGAGGCAGCTAGAGGCCGCGGCTTTCGGCGAGTTTCTCGACTTTCTCGAACACCAGCGCCGGCTGGTCTCCGATCCGCGAGTATTCGTGCTTGCGCGACATATCGCCGAGCGCTCGGTCGCGCTCGGGCGCGGTAAAATACCAGTGCGTATTTTGCCAGTCGGCGCCGAGCAATTTCGCGAACGGATCGCCGGGCCGCAGGCGCACGCGGACCCCGTATGGGCGCGGCAGCTGCGGAATCCCGTGAGTCATATTTTGAGCGTTGGCGATTCCCATGTCTCGAACGATAGCGCAATCGCCGCGCGGCTGCCAGCCGGCACTGCGAGCGGCGAGTGCGTGGTAGACTCCGCGGCCTTCCCGAGAGGTGTTTGATGGCATCGTCTTATACGGCGTCGGATATAGAGGTATTGAGCGGCTTGGATCCGGTGCGTCGCCGCCCCGGCATGTACACCGACACGACGCGCCCGAATCACCTCGCGCACGAGGTCGTCGACAACAGCGTCGATGAGGCCCTCGCAGGGTACTGCGAGAACATCCGGGTCACGGTATTCAAGGACGGCTCCCTCGAGGTCGAAGACGACGGGCGCGGCATGCCGGTCGACGTGCATCCGAAGGAGAAGATCAGCGGCGTCGAACTGATCCTCACGCGCCTGCACGCGGGCGGCAAATTCAACGACAAGACCTACCAGCACGCGGGCGGCCTGCACGGCGTCGGCGTCTCGGTCGTCAACGCGCTCTCGAAACGCCTCGAATGCCGCGTGCGCCGCGGCGGCAAGGAGTACCGCATCAGCTTCGCGGGCGGCCGGCTCGCCTCGAAGCTCGAAGTGGTCGGCGAAGTCCCAAAGTCGAGGACCGGCACGACCTTGCGGTTCTGGCCCGATCCGCAGTATTTCGACACCGATAAATTTGCGGCGCCGAAATTACGGCAGGTGCTGCGCGCGAAAGCGGTGCTGTGCCCGAAGCTGCGCGTGACGCTGAAGAACGAAGTCACCGGCGAAAGCGACGAGTGGTTCTATACCGGAGGCCTGCACGAATACCTCGCCGAGCAGCTCGGCAAAGGCAGCTGGCTGCCGGCGGAAACCTTCTACGGCAAGCGTGACATCGACGGCGGCTCGCTCGACTGGGCGCTCGCATGGGTCCGGGAATCCGAGCAGAGCGTCGGGGAAAGCTACGTCAATCTGATCCCGACGATCGAGGGCGGCACACACGTCAACGGCCTGCGGGTCGGCGTGAGCGATGCGGTGCGCGAGTTCTGCGAGTTTCGCAATCTCGTTCCGCGCGGACTGAAGCTCGCGCCCGAGGACGTCTGGGACGGGGTCAGCTACGTGATGTCGATGAAGATGCGCGAACCGCAGTTCGCGGGCCAGACGAAGGAGAAGCTTTCGTCGCGCGAGTCGGCGGGCATCGTCCAGGGCGTCATCAAGGACGCGTTCGCGCTCTGGCTCAACCAGCATCCGGATCAGGGAGAGCAGATCGCGCAGCTTGCGATCGCGAACGCTCAGCAGCGCCTGCGCGACAGTCAAAAGGTCGCGCGCAAACGCATCGTCGCGGGGCCCGCGCTGCCGGGAAAACTCGCCGATTGCGTTTCGCAGGATCCGGAGCGCGGCGAGCTGTTCCTGGTCGAGGGCGACTCGGCCGGCGGTTCGGCAAAGCAGGCGCGCGATCGCGTCACCCAGGCGATCATGCCGCTGCGCGGCAAAATCCTGAACACCTGGGAATCGCAAGCGAGCGACGTGCTGCAGTCCCAAGAGGTGCACGACATCAGCGTCGCGATCGGTGTCGAGCCGGCATCCAGCGACATCACCGGTCTGCGCTACCACAAGGTTTGCATACTCGCCGACGCCGACAGCGACGGGCAGCACATTGCGACGCTGTTGTGCGCGCTGTTCCTGCGCCACTACCGGCCGCTGGTGCTCGCGGGCCACATTTACGTTTGCATGCCGCCGCTGTTCCGAATCGACGCGGGCAAGCAGGTTTACTACGCGCTCGACGAGGCCGAGCGCGACAAAACGCTGGCGCGCGTCGCCGCCGAGAACGCGCGCGTCAAACCGGTCGTAACGCGCTTCAAGGGGCTCGGCGAGATGAGTCCCCTGCAGCTGCGCGAAACCACGATGGCGCCGCAAACGCGGCGCCTCGTGCAAATGACGATCGACGCCAAGGACAACCCCGATCAGCTGCTCGACATGCTGCTCGCGAAGAAGCGCGCCGGCGACCGGCGCGAGTGGCTCGAGACCAAGGGGAACCTCGCGCGCATATGAAGGAACAAGAGCTGAATTTCGAGGGGGTCGAACGCGAGCCACTCAAGGTGTTCGCCGAGCGGGCCTACCTGGATTACTCGATGTACGTGATCCTCGATCGCGCACTGCCGCACGTCGGCGACGGACTCAAGCCCGTGCAGCGGCGCATCGTTTACGCGATGAGCGAACTGGGCCTTGCGGCCGGCGCCAAGCACAAGAAATCGGCGCGCACCGTCGGCGACGTCATCGGAAAATTTCACCCGCACGGCGATTCGGCCTGCTACGAGGCCATGGTGCACATGGCCCAGGATTTCGCGTACCGCTACCCGCTCGTCGACGGCCAGGGCAACTGGGGCTCGACCGATGATCCGAAGTCATTTGCAGCGATGCGCTATACGGAATCGCGGCTCACGCGCTATGCGGACCTGCTGCTGCAGGAACTCGGCGACGGCACCGTCGATTGGGCGCCGAATTTCGACGGCTCGCTCGAGGAGCCGACGATGCTGCCCGCGCGCGTGCCGAATCTGCTGCTGAACGGCGGGTCGGGCATCGCGGTGGGCATGGCGACCGACATACCCCCGCACAACTTGAGCGAAGTGGTCGCCGCTTGCATCGCGCTGCTCGACGACCCGAATCTCTCGACGCGAAAGCTGATGAGCCACGTCAAGGGGCCGGATCTGCCGACCGGCGCCGAAATCGTCTCGCCGCGCGCAGAGCTCGTGCAGATGTACGAGAGCGGCGCGGGCAGCTTCCGGGCGCGCGCGACTTACGATCTCGAGGACGGCGAAATCGTCATCGATGCGCTGCCGTTCCAGGTGTCCGGCGCGAAGATTCAGGAACAAATCGCCGCGCAAATGCAGCAGAAGAAGCTGCCGATGGTGGAGAACTTTCGCGACGAGTCCGACCACGAGAATCCGACGCGCCTCGTGATCGTGCCGAAATCCAACCGCGTCGATATTCCCGCGTTGATGGCGCATTTGTTCGCGACGACCGATCTCGAGCGCAACTATCGAGTCAATCTCAACGTCATCGCCCTCGACGGCCGGCCGCGCGTCATGGGTCTGAAGGAAATCCTGCTCGAGTGGCTCGAGTTTCGCAAGGCGACCGTCACGCGACGGCTCGCGCACCGCCTCGCCAAGGTCGACGCCCGACTGCACATCCTCGACGGCATGCTGATTGCCTATCTGAATCTCGACGAAGTCATTCGGATCGTGCGAACCGAGGATCAGCCCAAGCCGGCGTTGATGCGCCGCTTCAAGCTGTCGGACGCGCAGGCCGAGGAGATACTCGAGACCAAACTGCGGCGTCTCGCGAAACTCGAGGAAATGAAAATCCGCGCCGAGCAGAATGAACTCGCCGAAGAGCGCGCCGATATCGACAAGACGCTCAAGAGCAAGGCGCGCCTCACCAAGCTGGTGCGCGAAGAGCTGCAGAACGACGCCGACGAATACGGCGATGCGCGGCGCACGCGCCTCGTGGAACGCGAGGCGGCGCAGGCGATATCCGAAACCGAACTGCTCTCGAGCGAACCGACCACGGTGGTGTTGTCGCGCTCGGGGTGGGTGCGTGCTGCCAAGGGCCACGACATCGATGCGCGCGCGCTCAGCTACAAGAGCGGCGACGAATTTCAGGCCGCCGCGAAGGGCCGGAATCTGCAGCAGGCCGTGTTCATCGACTCCACGGGTCGGGCTTACAGCTTGGATGCGCATCAATTGCCTGCGGCCCGCGGCTACGGCGAACCGCTCTCGGGCAGCGTCGATCCGCCCGACGGTGCAACCTTCGCGGCCGTGTTGATCGGCGAACCCACCGATTTGTGGCTGCTCGCGAGCGATGCGGGCTACGGGTTCAAGGTGAAGCTCGGCGAATTGTATGCGCGCAACAAGAAGGGCAAATCGGTGCTCAAGGTGCCGGAAAATGCGCTCGTTCTGCCCGCGCAGCCGATCCCGGACGAGCTGGCGCTCGTGATGCTCGTCAACAACGACGGCGAAGTGCTTGCGCTGCCCGCAGCGCAAATCGAGGAGATGAGCGCAGGCAAGGGGCAGAATCTCTACGGCATTCCGGGCAGAAAGTCGGCCGAGCGCGACGAGTTCCTGGTTGCGATCGCGGTCGTCGCACCGGGCGAGCAGCTCACGATCTACAGCGGCAACAGCGCGCCGATGCGGCTGCGCTACGAAGAGCTCAAGCAGTTTCAAGACAAGAAAGGCCAGCGGCGGCAGCGTTTTTCCCGGGCCTACAAACAGGTCGATCGGCTCGAAGTCTCGCCGTTCTGATCTAGCGCTCGCCGGCGATCGTCACATCCTCGGGCGCGTTGACGAAATAGCCTTGGATGAACTCGATGCCCAATTGCCACAGCACGGCCATCGTGTTGGCGTCCTCGACGCGTTCCGCGACGGTTTCGACCTGCTTGCGCTTGGCGGCATCCACGAGGATCTTGACGCGTTGCTGCTGCACCTGACTCGTCGACAGGCCTTGCATC
>Ga0209040_10001481_pt1 | contig 18601 bp, 20 predicted proteins | sample BogFormECP12_OM3_FD_188240 | JGI IMG/M metagenome (GOLD analysis project Ga0209040, IMG submission 188240) | Bog forest soil microbial communities from Calvert Island, British Columbia, Canada - ECP12_OM3 (SPAdes) (version 2) | ecosystem: Environmental > Aquatic > Freshwater > Wetlands > Bog ...
TTGCGCGAATTTCGTCCGCGTCATCGACATAGAGCTGCGGCCAAGTCTCGAGCATCGGCAGCTCGCCCATCGCGCCCGCGAGGTATTGATTGCGCAGTTCGCTATCGATGCCCGCGGCGAGCAGCAAGTTGCGCGCGTGAGCGACTTGGATCAGCGATGCGGCGCGAAACACCCGCTTCACGCGCCAAGGCCCTCAGCGCAACGAGGCGAGAAAGGCGCCGACGTCTTCACCGCGCTCGAGAGCCTCGACCAGGGCGGAGCCGACGACGACGCCGTCGACGTGCGCACCGAAGCGCGTGACCTGATCGCGCGATCGGATTCCGAAGCCTGCGCACACCGGAATCTTGGAAACGCGCTTGACGCGATCCATGTACTCGAGCACGTCATCGGGCACGGCGACCGACTTGCCGGTCGTGCCCGTCATGCTGACCGCGTAGACGAAGCCTTGAGCGGCGCGGCACAGCATTGCGAGCCGATCCGCCGGCGTCACGGGCGTGACCATTTGAATGAGCGCGAGCCCCTCGCGGTCGAGCGCCGCCTTGAGCTCGCCGCTCTCCTCGAACGGCAAGTCCGGCACGATGAAACCCGCGACTCCGGCGGCCGCGGCATCGTGCGGCAGCCGCTCGAGCCCGTAGGCGAGCAGCGGGTTCAAATAACTCATGAGCAGGATCGGCGCCTCATGCCGGATCTCGAGTGACCGCAGCTCGCCGATGATCCACGGCAGCGTGACGCCGTCGCCGAGCGCCACGAAACTGGCGCGCTGGATCGTCGTGCCGTCCGCCATGGGATCGGTGAACGGAACGCCGATTTCCACGACGTCGCATGCACGGGCCACGGCGGCAAGGTTCGCCTTGAAGCTCGCGCGCGTCGGGAATCCGCCCGTGAGGAAACCGACGAGCGCGGGGCGGCCGCGGCTCTTGGCGCGCTCGATCGCGGCCGAAATCGTCTCGCTCGGTTTCATGATGCCGACAAATCCTTCAAGACGGTGCGCTGCAGAATCGGCATGTCCTTGTCGCCGCGTCCCGAGCAGCCGATCAGAATGCGCGCGCCCGGATGCAGAGCGGCGTAGCGGCGCGCGCCGACGAAGGCGTGTGCGGTTTCGATTGCGATCAGTATCCCCTCGGACCTCGCGCACTCGGTCAGCGCATCCAGCGTTTCGGCGTCGGTCGCGGATTCATAGTGGACGCGACCGCTTTGCATCAGGAACGCATGCTCGGGTCCGACGCCCGGATAGTCCAAGCCCGCCGATACCGAATGAGTTTCTTGAATCTGGCCGAACGCGTCCTGCAGCAGCAGCGAATAGCTGCCCTGCAATACGCCGGGCGTCCCGAAGGTCAGCGAAGCCGCGTTGTCGCCAAGCCCGGGTCCGCGGCCGCCCGCTTCCACGCCGATGAGCCTCACCTGCGCATCGGCGATGAACGGGTGAAACAGGCCGATCGCATTCGAGCCTCCGCCGACGCAGGCGATCGCGACATCGGGCAGGTCCCCCGCGGACTCCAGCATTTGCGCACGCGCCTCGCGGCCGATCACGGCCTGCAATTCGCGCACGAGATAGGGGTAGGGATGAGGGCCCACGGCGGAACCCAGCACATAGTAAGTGCCGTCGGGATCCGAGACCCAGTCGCGCAGCGCCTCATCGATCGCCGCTCGCAAGGTCTTGTCGCCGCTCGTGACCGGCACGACGGTTGCGCCCATGAGTTTCATGCGGCCGACGTTCGGGGCCTGTCGCTCGACATCGACCGACCCCATGTAGACGACGCACGGCAATCCGAGCCGAGCGGCTGCGGCCGCACTCGCGACGCCGTGTTGTCCGGCGCCGGTCTCGGCGATCACGCGCTTGGCGCCGAGCCGTTTGGCGAGCAGCGTTTGGCCCAAGGCGTTGTTGATCTTGTGGGCGCCCGTATGCGCGAGGTCCTCGCGCTTGAGCCAGACCTCGGCGCCCCAGCGCGCGCTTAAGGTGCGCGCATATGAGAGCGCGGTCGGACGACCGACCCAGCTCTTGAGCTCCTGCTTGAATTCGGCGAGAAAGTCCGAATCGCCCAAATAGCGGTCGACACCGGCTTGCAGGCGATCGAGCGCCGGTACGAGAGTTTCCGGCACATAGCGCCCGCCGAACTTTCCGTAGCGGCCCTTGGCGTCGGGAAACTGCGCGCTCGGGCGGACACTCGCTGCGTCGGTGCTCATGAATCATGCTCCAAACTTGCCGCGGCGGCGCGGACCGCGTGCACGAATGCCAATATCTTCTGCGGGTCCTTGATTCCCGGGCTCTCCTCGACACCGCTGCTCACGTCGACGCCGAACGGTCGAACCGCTTCGATGGCCTCCGCGACGTTGTCGGCCGACAAGCCGCCCGCCAATATGAGCTCCGTTTGGCGCGCGAGTTCGGCAGCGCGCCCCCAATCGGCGAGCTCGCCGATGCCGCTCGTCGGCCCCTCGAACAACATGCGCGCGGGCAAGGGATGCGGCGTCTTGCGGCCGAAGCGCACGACCGGGAGCAGTTTGATGTGCGTGGGAATCTTGAGCTCGCGCAAATCCTCGACGTCGGTCTGAAAGTAGTCGGGCTTGAGGGTGCGGCAAATCTCATCGACCTTCATCTGCAGCGGATGCTGCGCGACCGCGATTCTCAAGATTCCCGGCGGCACGAGCGCCGCAAGCTGAGCGGCCTGTCCCGGCGTGACCTGCCTCGGGCTCGGCGCAAACACGAAGCCAACCGCATCGACCTGGGCTTCGGCGGCCGCCGCCACTGCATCCGCACTCGTAATGCCGCAAATCTTGATCCACATGAGTCCGAGTTTAGCCATTTACGATGACCCTGTGCGCGTCGCTGCGAAAATGTTCTTGAGCAAAAGGGGCGGGTCGTCGTGGACCATCAAGGCCGTTCCGATCAGCGCCAAGCGATAGCCGAGCTTGCGCATCGCGGCGGCTTCGGCCGCGGTGCCGACGCCGCTTTCGGCCACTGCCGGCCAAGCGCGAGGCAATCGCGGCGCGAGCGCCGCGAATCGCTCCTGAACCACCTCCAGCGTTTGCAGGTCGCGGCTGTTGACGCCGATCAAGACGGGCGGAGCGTGCCCCTTGCGCAGCTCGAGCAGCTCGCCCGCGAGCTCGAGATCGGCGGAGTCGAACGCTTCGAGCAGCACGAACAAGCCGTGGTCGGCGGCAACCTCGAGCAGCTCCAGGATTTGCGCGCGCGGCAGCATGCGCAGGATCACCAGTACGCCGCCTGCGCCCTCGGCCCGCGCTTCGAGGATTTGATAGGGGTCGACGAGAAAATCCTTGCGCATCGCCGGCACGCCCAGCGGCGCGAGCGTCGCCGCGGCCATGCGCAGATGCTCGAGCGAGCCGTCGAAGCGCGACGGCTCGGTCAGCACCGAGACCGCGACGGCTCCGGCGCGCGCGTAAGCGGCGGCGCGGCTCAGCCAATCGTCGCTCGAGCGCCCAAGCACGCCGGCGGCCGGCGAACGCAGCTTGATCTCGGCGATGACGTCGAAGCCCTGCGGCGATAGGCGCAGCATCGGGGCCGGCGGGCATGAGCGTGCGCGGCGCTCCAGGGCGCCTACGGGCTCGAATCGCGCGGCGTTCGCGGCCCGCTCGGCGCTGCTGCGCGCCATTTCGTCGAGAAAACGGCTCACGGCGTCCTCGGCGGCGGCGGGGCCGCGCCGGGCGCGGCGGCGCCTGGTGCACCGTCCGGCATCGAATCGCGTGCCTCGTCGCGCGCGAATTGGCGCAGGCGCTCGAGCCACGCCTGCGCGCGGCCGGTCTCGACCGCAGCGGTGGCCGTCGCGATTCCCTGCTCGATGCTCGATGCACGTCCCGCGATGTGCAGCGCGAGACCGCTCTGCAGCGCCAGCGCCGCCAGATGCGCACCGCGATCCCTGCGCTCGAACACCGCGCATAGCGCCGCCGCATTGACGGCGGCGTCGCCGCCAGCGAGCGCAGCGGCGCCGCATGATGCGAGACCCAGCGACTGCGGGTCGATCACGGAGCGCTGCACATTTCCGGGCGTGATCTCGAACGCGAGAAAGGGTCCGATCGGCGTGACTTCGTCCCATCCGCCGGCGCCGTGCACGACCCACGCCCTCGCGATGTCCATGCCGGCGAGCGTCTCGGCCATGAGTTGCGCCGCCGCCGAATCGTAGGCGCCGATCAGGCGATAGCGCGGTGAGGCCGGGTTCGTCAGCGGCCCCAGCAAATTGAAGATCGTTCGAACACCCAAGGCCGTGCGGATCGGCGCCAAGGCGCGCATCGCGGGGTGATAATACGGCGCAAACAAAAACGTGAAATCGGTCGCGGCGAGACAGCGCGCCGCGCCGGTCTCGTCGAGGGGGAGCTTGAGCCCTAACTGCTCGATCAAATCCGCGCTGCCGCTGCGGCTCGAAATCGACCGGTTGCCGTGCTTGACCACGGGCATGCCGCAGGCGGCCGTCAAGAGCGCGGCACCGGTCGACAAATTCAGGCTGCCGGAGGCGTCCCCGCCGGTCCCGACGATATCGATCGCATCGGGCGAGTCGGGTAGTGCGGGTTTGCGCGCCAATGCGCGCATCGCGGCAGCGAAGCCGCGCACCTCTTCGGCCGTGGTTCCCTTGGCGCGCAGCGCCGCGAGCAGCGCGCCCGCGAGCGCAGGCTCCAGCGAGGGGTCGGTCAGCAATCCGAGCAGCGCGTAGGCCTGCGCTTCCGCGAGGTCGCGGCGTTCCAACAGTTGCTCGAGCAGTTGGCGTGCAGTCTGCATGGTCTCGCTCAAAGCTTGAGGAAATTGCCCATGAGGATCGGTCCCTGCGGCGTCAAAACGCTCTCGGGGTGAAATTGCACGCCTTCGATCGGCAGGCTCGTGTGTCGCACGCCCATGATCTCGCCTTCGGCGGTCGTCGCCGTCACCGTGAGCGCGTTCGGCATGCTGGTCGCCTCGGCGATCAAGGAATGATAGCGGCCGGCGGCAAACTCCTGCGGCATGCCGGCGAACAATCCCTTGCCGTCATGGCGTACCGGCGAGACCTTGCCGTGCATCAAGCGCCCCGCGCGCACCACCTTGCCGCCGAATGCCTCGACCAAAGCCTGATGCCCGAGACAGACGCCGAAGATCGGCACGCGGCCCGCGAATGCCTCGATCAATTGCATCGATATGCCGGCGTCCTCGGGCCTGCCGGGTCCGGGTGATATCACCAGATGCGTGTGATGCATCGCCTTCGCCTCCTCGATGCTGAGCGCATCGTTGCGATAGACGTCGACCTCGGCGCCGAGCACGAGAAACGCCTGCACGAGGTTGTAGGTGAAGGAATCGTAGTTGTCGATCAGCAGCAGTCTTGGCACGGCCATGGTCTAGAGGCCCTCCGCCGCAAGTTCGAGCGCCCGGCGCAGCACGGCGCTCTTCGCCATGAGCTCGGCATATTCGGCCGGAGCGGCGCTGTCCGCGACGATGCCGCCGCCGGCCTGATAGCTGTAATCGTCGCCGCGGAACACGAGCGTGCGAATCGTGATCGCTTGATCCATGTCGCCTTCGCGCCCGAAATAGCCGACCGTGCCTCCGTAGAGCTGGCGTCCCACGGGTTCGAGTTCGTCGATGATTTGCATCGCGCGCACTTTCGGCGCGCCAACCAGCGTGCCTGCCGGGAAGGTCGCGGCAAACAGATCAAACGCGTCCCTGCCCGCCGAGAGGCGGCCATTGACGCCGCTGACGATATGCATGATGTGGCTATAGCGCTCGATGACGCGATACGGGTCGACGCGCACCGACCCCGCGGTCGCGACGCGGCCCAGATCGTTGCGCGCGAGATCGACGAGCATGACGTGCTCCGCGTTTTCCTTCGGGTCCGCGAGCAACTCGGCTTCGAGCGCAAGGTCGCTTTGCACGTCGGTACCGCGCGGCCGCGAGCCCGCAATCGGCCGCAATTGCGCATAGCCGTCGTGCAATTTGACGAGCGCTTCCGGCGAGGAGCCGACGACCGTGATGTCGCCGAGTTCGCAGAAATACATGTACGGCGAGGGATTGAGCATCCGCAACGCGCGATAGACCTCGAACGGCGACAAGCTATGGCGGCCTTCGAAGCGCGCCGCGAGCACGAGCTGGTAGACATCGCCCGCGCCGATATAGTCCTGCGCCTTGCGTACGCCGGCCGCATGGCTCGCCGCCGAGAGCGACGGAGTCGCGGGCGAAAAGCCGCCCGGCGAGAGGATCGCGGGAACCGGTCCGCGCAACGCACGAATGACTTCGCGGCGCAGGCTCTGCCGCTCACTGTCGCTGCCGTCGTGGAGCAGTGCGACGCCGCGCGTCAAATGGTCGAAGACCAGCATCGAACGGGGGGCGACATAGTGCGCGTGCGGGGCCTTGGTGTCGCTCAAGGCGCGTGCCGGCAAGCGCTCGAAGTAGCGCACGGCATCGTAGGAGGTATAGCCGACCAGGCCGCCGGACAGCGGCACCCCCGGGATCGCGGGCAGCGGCCGCGGCGCTTGAGCGAGCGCGCCGCGCAGCGCATCCAAGAATTGCGCCCGGGTTGCAGGCCGCGGCGACGTGACCCCGTCGACGTTGAGGCCCGCTGCATCGAGCCTCACCTCGAGACAGTCGCCGAAGCCGATGAAGGAATAGCGCGCGAGGCGCTCGCCGCCCTCGACGCTCTCGAGCAAGAACCGCGGGCGAAACGGCGCGAGTTTCAGATACGCCGAGACCGGCGTATCGAGATCCGCTGCGATGTCGAAAGGTGACTTCATATACTCCGGCTACAAAGATGACGGACAACAAAAAACCCACTCCGGCTCGTGTGTCGGAAATGGGTTCTGGATATTCGGATGATCAATATGGAACAGCGGCCAGCGCCCATCTCCTTAGGAGGATTTTCGCCACCACCAACATGCGTTGCGGATCTGATTTGAGGTCGACATGGACGGGAGTATCGCCGTCTTGACTGAGCAGCGTCAAGCCGGCTATTTCCTGGGCGAGGCCTGTGCGTCGGCGGGCGCGGCTTGGAGTTCCTTGCGATATTGGCGCGTCAATTCGACGAATCGAGGCGTGAGGCCGATGTCCTCGTACATGGGGTCGCCGTGATCGTCGCGCGAGATGATCTTGGGTCCGGGCTCGTAGGGCATCGAGGCCGCGACCTCGTCGAGCGCGACATGCAGCAGATCCGTGATGATTTCCGCAGGCGCACGCCCCGGAAACAGCCCAACGAGCGCATGCAGCCGCGAGGCATCGTCGATCGGTAGGCGAACCGAATACTCCTGCACGGTCAGCGCCGGTCCGGTATCTTTCTTCCAACGATCGAGTAAAGGCTTGAATTTCACTGCGGACTCCGCCATACGGGGGCTCTGATCCAAAGCCCATTATAAACCCTCGCACCCCAAATGGCGCCGCAACCGACCGTGACCACGAGCCCAGCCAGCGGATTCTTGAGCGTATTTGCTTACAGCAAGCGCGCGCTCGACCTGGTCTGGACAACCAACCGCGCACTTTCGATCGCGCTGGTGCTGCTCACGGTGCTCGCCGGCGTGCTGCCCGCGGGCGTTGCCTATACCGGCGCGCTGATCGTCGATGCGGTCGTCCATGCCGCGGATCTGCACAGGCGCACGGGCGTGGTCGGGCTGCGCGAGATATTCACCTATGTCGGGATGGAAGCGCTCTTGATCGCCGGCTCCTCGACGGCGCAGCGGGGCATTTCGCTCGCGCAGTCGCTGCTGCGCGCGCAGCTCGGCCAGCGCGTCAACGTGATGATACTGGAGAAGGCGCTCACGCTCGACTTGACCCAGTTCGAGGACTCGGAGTTTTACGACAAGCTCACACGCGCGCGGCGCGAAGCCTCGAGCCGGCCCCTGTCGCTCGTGATGCGCACCTTCGGCCTGCTGCAAAACGCAATTTCGCTGATTTCCTTCGGCGGGCTGCTGATCAAATTTTCGCCGTGGGCCGTCGTACTGTTGGCTTTCGCCGGTCTGCCCGCTTTCTTCGCGGAAACCCGCTTTTCCGGCGAAGCGTTTCGACTGTTTCGGTGGCGCGCGCCGGAATCGCGCATGCAGATTTATCTCGAATCGGTGCTCGCGCGCGAGGATTACGCCAAGGAGGTGAAGCTGTTCGATCTGGGGCCGCGGCTGCTCGATCGCTACCGCGATATCTTCACCCGCCTGTATCGCGAGGATCGGGACCTCTCGGTGCGCCGCGACGCATGGGGCTTGGGGTTGGGCCTGCTCGGCACCGCCGCACTTTACGGCGGCTACGGATGGATTACCGTCGAAACCGTCATGGGGGCGATCACGCTCGGCCAGATGACGATGTACATGATGCTGTTTCGCCAGGGCCAAACGGCGGTCGGCGCATCGCTGTCGGCCGTCGGCGGCATGTACGAGGACAACCTCTACCTCTCGAATCTCTACGAGTATCTCGAGCAGCCCGCGCCGCTCTCTGGCGGAGAGGTTCGGCAAGGCTCCGCTCCCGGCGACGGCATCCGCTTCGAGGGCGTCGAGTTCATCTATCCGGGGGCGAGCACCGCGGCGCTCTCCGAGATCAATCTGCATGTGCGGCCGGGCGAGAGTCTCGCTCTCGTCGGACAGAACGGCTCGGGCAAGACGACGCTGATCAAGCTGTTGACGCGCCTGTATCGTCCAACGAAGGGGCGAATCCTGCTCGACGGCGTCGATCTGCAGGACTGGGACGAGACGACGCTGCGCCAGCGCATCGGCGTGATATTCCAGGATTTCGCGCGTTACCAGATGCTGGTCGGAGAGAATATCGGCGCCGGCGACGTGCGCGCGTTCGACGATGAGCAGCGCTGGAGCCGCGCCGCCGCCCAAGGCCTCGCTTCCGAATTCGTCGAGCAGCTTCCCGAGCGCTACCACACGCAGCTCGGCAAATGGTTCAAGGACGGCCGGGAGCTCTCGGGCGGACAGTGGCAGAAAATCGCGCTGGCGCGCGCGTTCATGCGCAGCGATGCCGATATTTTGGTGCTCGACGAACCGACAGCCGCGATCGATGCCGGCGCCGAGGCGGAGGTCTTCGAGCACTTCCGGGAACTGACACGCAATCGCATCGCGATCGTCATTTCCCATCGCTTCTCGACCGTGCGAATGACCGATCAGATCCTCGTGCTCGACGACGGCCGGATCGTCGAGCGCGGCAGCCACGAGAGCCTCATGGCCGAGGGTGGGCGCTACGCCAAGCTATTCACGCTTCAGGCGCGCGGGTATCGTTGAGCCTTTGAGCATTCCTTGAGGGAGTTCAGCCATGCCTTCTTTCGACGTCGTCTCTGAAATTGACACGCACGAATTGACCAACGCGGTCGATCAGGCGAGCCGCGAACTCGCGCAACGCTTCGATTTCAAAGGAACGGGCGCGCGGTTCGAACTTCTCGAGACGACCGTCACGATGATCGCGGAGGCCGAGTTTCAACTCAAACAAATGCTCGAGATTCTGAAGCTGAAAATCGCCAAGCGCGGCATCGATATCGTCTGCCTCGATGTCCAAGACCCGACCGTCAATCTCGCGCGCGCGACCCAGCTCGTCGTGCTCAAGCACGGCATCGATGCCGAGACCGGCAAGAAGGTCTCGCGCCTGATCAAGGATTCGAAGCTCAAAGTCCAAGCGCAGATCCAAGGCGACAAGGTGCGAGTCATCGGCAAGAAGCGCGACGATCTTCAGGGGGCGATCGCCCTGCTGCGCAAGTCCCCATTCGACGTTCCCCTGCAGTTCAACAATTTCCGGGATTGACTCGGCCGCATGGCCGAGTAAAAACGCCCGAAGGGCGGCCCGCAGGGCGAGGCGCGCCAGCGCCGAGTACTAATTCGGCCGCATGGCCTTCTCGAACCCTAGGGCTGCTGCGCCGGGAGCGGCGATGCCGGCGGCTGGCCTTTCGGCCTTGGCGCGTCCCTCGCGCGCTGCATGCCTTTCGAGTAGACCACGGTGCCGTCGAGCTTGACGATGATCGCGTCGATGTCGTCGATGCGGTTATAGATTTCCATGGCCTTGTCGGGCCCGAGCACGAACGCGGTCTTCGACAATCCGTCGGTGCGTGTGGCATAGGGTCCGATGACCGTCGCGCTGCGCACTTTGCTCGCGGAGTGGCCGGTATGAGGGTCGATGATGTGGTGATAGCGCACGCCGCCTTCGTCGAAGTACCGTTCGTAATCGCCCGAGGTCGAAATCGCGGCATTGACGAGAGGCACGCGCAGCATCACCGAGTCGGGCCCCTTTCTCGGATCGCGTATGCCGACGACCCATGGCTTGCCGAACCGGTCACCGATGATGCGGCTATCGCCGCCGGCGGAAACATAGGCTCGCGTGAAGCCGAACGACTTGAGCACATCGATTCCGCGGTCCACGGAATAGCCCTTGGCAATTCCGCCCAAGTCGATGCGCACGCCCTTCTGGGAGAACTGCACGGTCTGCGCATTGGGATCGAGCAGCAGATGCTCGTAGTTGACGGCGGGCAGCGCCTTGTCGATTTGCTCCTCGCTGGGCCGAACGCGTTTTCGAAAGTCGTACATGTAGCCGACGCTCGCGTAGGTGATGTCGAACGCTCCTTCGGTCAGCACCGAATACTCCTTGGCCGTGACCAGCAAATCGAACAATTCCTTGCTGATGTGCACGGGGCCGTCGGCCGCCGTGCCATTGACTTGAGACACCTCGCTGGTGGGCTTGTAGGTGCTCATCGATTCGTCGATGCGGCGCATTTCGTCGAGCACGGCGTCGATTGCGGGGTCGGCCTTGACGCCCTCGTCAGCCCACAATTCCACGGTAATCCGCGTGCCCATGATGCCGTCGGTGATGCGCGTGATCCACTCCGCGTGCACTGGATTTGCGAGCGCGAGGATCGCGAAGAGGCAATGGAGCCGGCGCAGGACGAAAGCGGGTGCGCCGCGGGCGGGCAGTCTCTCGAGGATGGGTGGTCTCATGGAGCGTAGGTTAGCCGGTTCCGCGCTCCTGCGGTATCGGTGCCGGCCGCGGGATTCGATTGGTTCACCCGCGGCGTATGCGCCATTGCATGATCACGATCGCGCTGCCGATCATGCCGCCGAGGTGCGCGAAATGGGCGACGCTCGCTTGCGAGCCGGTCACGCCGAGCCAGAGCTCCAGGCCGGCATAGAGCGCGGCGAACAGCCAAGCCGGCATCGGAATTGGCGGGAACAGCGGAATGATCTTGCGCGTGGGAAACATGAACGCGTACGCGAGCAGCAGGCCGAACACGCCGCCCGAAGCGCCGATCGTGGGGCTCGGCTCACCTCCCAACAGACTCGGAATCATCAGCTGGGTCAGCGCGGCCGTGACCACCGACGCGAAATAGCAGTGCAGCAGCCGTTGCGGTCCGACGACGCGTTCGACTTCGGCGCCGAACATCCACAGGCCGATCATGTTGAACAACAGGTGCGTGATGTGGGTCGGATCGTGCAGAAACGCGTAGCTGACGATCTGCCAGACGTGAAAATTCGCGTAACCCCTGATCGATTGCAGCGGCCACAGCGCGAAGCGGTACTCCATGAGATCCGGCGCCATGCTTTGCACCAGGAACGCGACGACATTCGCGACAATCAATGCTCGGACGGCGGAAACCTTCATCGCGCGGTTGATGCCTTGGATTTTGATGCGGGACGGGTATTCTAGCGCGCTATGCGCGCGGTATTTCTAGATTACGAAACGGTCTCTTATTCGGATCTCGTCACCGCGAGCTTGATGCGCGTGATGCCGACGCTGCGGCTCTACGACAATACCGCGGATTCGCAGCTCGTCGAGCGCATCGAGCATGCCGAGGTCGTACTGCTCAACAAAATCGGGTTGGCGCGTGCGGCGCTCGAAGCAGCGCCGCGGCTGCGCCTGATCGCGGTTGCCGGGACCGGAACCGACCACATCGATTTGGAATGCGCAGAAGAGCGCGCGATCGGGGTATGTAACGTGCGCGGCTACTGCACCCAATCGGTCGCGCAGCTCGTCTGGAGCATGATCTTGTGTCTGACGCAGCATCTGCCTGCGTATCATCGGCTCGCGATCGCGGGCGCCTGGACCGGCGGCGCCCGCTTCGGGGGCGCCGCGCACCGGATCCGCGAGCTCGACCGCCTCGTCCTCGGCATCGTCGGTTGGGGCGAACTCGGACGCGCGGTCGCGAAGATCGCAGAGAGCTTTCACATGCGCGTGCTGGTCGCGCATCGGCCCGGCGGCACTCTGCCTGTCGACGGAAAGGCGGGGCCGCAGCGCCTTGATCTGCGCTCACTGCTGGCGATCGCGGACGTCGTATCGCTGCATTGCCCGCTGACCGAGCATACGCGCGGCATGATCGGCGCAGCGGAACTGGCGCTCATGAAGAAAGACGCGCTGCTGATCAATACGGCACGCGGCGGACTCGTCGACAGCGGCGCTCTCGCCGAGGCGCTGAAGTCCGGCCGACTCGGCGGTGCCGGCATCGACGTGCTGACTCAGGAGCCGCCGGTCGACGGGGATCCGTTGCTCGATGCATCAATACCGAATCTGGTCGTGACGCCGCACATTGCCTGGGCCGCGCGAGAATCGCGCCAGCGTTGCCTCGATGAAATGGCCGCCAATATTCAGGATTTCCTGAGCGGCGGCCGGCGTGGGCGCGTCGTCTAGCGGATCGGCCCGCCAGAGCGCCGCACCCAAGGCGACCTTGAGCGCTTCGGTCCTAGATCCTTCGGTTCGTTCAGCCTCTCTCCGCCTTCTTCGCACGCTTGGCGGCGCGCTTTTCTTCGAGCGTTTTGGCCGGCTTTTTCTTGTCCTCTTTCTTCCGTTCCATACCCTTGCCCATGACTTCCTCCTCTGTTGTGCGTTGACGTTCAGACTCTCGAGCATTCAACGGCGCGTGAGCACTTTGCGCTCCGTGTGCCGCCCGGCCGGATTTCGCGGCGGTTTCGGCGGTTTTTCGGTGACGCGACTGATCCGAAGTTCCCGACCCGCGACCCTCACTTTCTGCAGCCCCTTGAAGATAGGCGTTGGCATGCCTTCCGGCAAGTCGACAAAGCTGTGATCCTCGCGAATATCGACTCGCCCGATGTGCACGCCCTCGATACCCGCTTCGTTGGCGATTGCCCCGACGATATTCCCCGCCTTGATGCCATGAACAGAACCGACTTCGATGCGAAAGGTTTCCATTTCGCCGGCCACGGGTCTTGATTTCGAGCGAGCCGTGCGGATTGGGGCGGCCGAGTCGCGCGGGAACTCCGGCTGCTTGGCGCGCGCCGCCGGTCTCGGCGGATCGGCGTCCGCCTCCGCAGGCTTCTCCGGCTTCGTCGCGAGCAGCAGCGGGGTGGCACCTTGCGCGAGACTCGCGAGCGCCGCCGCGATGTCGATGAGATCGACGCCGGTTTCCGCTTCGAGCTGCTGCAGTACCGGCCTGTAAGCACCGGCCTCGCCCTTGGCGATTTTTTCCATGACCCGCTGTTTGAACTTCGCGATGCGCTGCGCGTTGACGGCATCAACGCTCGGCAGATTCATCGGTTCGATCGTCTGGCGCGTGGCGCGCTCGATCGCGCGCAACATGTTGCGCTCCCGCGGAGCGATGAACAAGATTGCCTCGCCCTTCCGGCCCGCGCGTCCGGTGCGGCCGACTCGATGCACGTAGGACTCGGTGTCATAGGGCACGTCGTAGTTGACGACATGCCCGATGCGTTCGACATCGAGTCCGCGTGCCGCGACATCGGTTGCGACCAAAATGTCGATCTGCCCCGACTTGAGCCGTGCCACGGTGCGTTCCCGCAGCGGCTGCGGGATGTCGCCGTTCAAGGCTGCCGCGGCGAAGCCGCGCGCCTCGAGCTTCTCGGCCAATTCGACGGTCGACTGTTTGGTGCGCGTGAATACCAGCATGCCGTCGAAGGTTTCGGCCTCGAGTATCCTGGTGAGCGCGTCGAGCTTGTGAACGCCGCTGACGACCCAATAGCGCTGGCGGATGTTGGTTGCAGTGCTGGTCTTGCTCTTGATCGTCACTTCGACGGGCGAGCGCAGGTGCTTTTGCGCGATGCGCCGGATCGGCGCGGCAAGGGTCGCCGAAAATAGCGCGACCTGGCGTTGCGGCGGCGTCTTCTCGAGGATGCTTTCGACCGCATCGACGAAGCCCATTTGCAGCATTTCGTCGGCTTCGTCGAGCACCAGCAGCGTCAATCCCGACAGCTTGAGCGTGCCGCGGTCCATGTGATCGATGATGCGGCCCGGAGTCCCGACGACCACGTGCACGCCGCGCCGCAGTGCGTTGAGCTGCGGTTGATAGCTCTGGCCGCCATAGATCGGCAGCACGTGAAAGCCCTTCAAGTGAGCGGCATAGCGCTGGAAAGCCTCGGCGACCTGCAGCGCGAGTTCACGCGTCGGCACCAGCACGAGTACCTGCGGCTCGTGACGCGTCAAGTCGATCTTGGTCAGTGCCGGCAGCGCGAACGCCGCCGTTTTTCCGGTCCCGGTTTGCGCTTGCCCGAGCATGTCGACGCCGGACAGCAAGACGGGAATCGTGGCGGCCTGGATCGGCGACGGCGACTCGTAACCGACGTCGGCGAGCGCCGCCAAGACGGGTTCGGACAGCGCAAGTTCGCGGAAGCTCAGCGAGGTCGGACTCGCCGCGGGAGGGGTTTCGCTCATGAGTAATACCTTAGGGGAGTAATTGCAAGTCTAGCTGTTTGAGTGGGTATTGCTACCATGTGCGACATGGGACGCATATTCGAAGTCAGAAAACACGCGATGTTCGCCCGCTGGAACCGCATGGCCAAGCAATTCACGCGCGTTGCGAAGGACATCGCGATCGCCGTGCATGCCGGCGGCCCCGACCCGGCCTCGAACCCCACACTGCGCCGGGTTCTGCAGAATGCGCGCGCGGTCAATATGCCCAAAGACAAAACCGACGCGGCGATTCGCCGCGCCTCGGGAAAAGAGGCGGCAAACTACCAGGAAATCATCTACGAAGGGTATGCCCCCCACGGAGTCGCACTGCTCGTCGAAACGGCAACCGACAACCCCACGCGCACCGTCGGTAGTCTGCGCAACATTTTCACGAAGAATGCCGGCAATCTCGGTACGACCGGCAGCGTGAGCTTTTTGTTCAAAAAGATGGGTGTCTTTCGCTTGGATCCGGCCGCAGTCAAGGATCAGGACGAGCTCGAATTGGACCTCATCGACCATGGCCTCGAGGAAATGGGCGAGAGCACGGGCGAGAAAGGCGAGCCGCAGCTCGTGATCCGCTGCGCCTTCCTCGATTTCGGCAAGCTGCAGCTGGCGCTCGAAGCGCGCGGGATCACGCCCCTGTCGGCCGAGCACGAATACATCTGCTCGGTGCCGACCGAACTTCCCGAGGCCCAGGCGACCGAGGTTCTTGCGCTGATCGACAAACTCGAACAGGACGACGACGTGCAGAAGGTGTTCCACACATTGGCCTGACGCGCCGATCCCGCCGTTATTGATGCACGTCTTCTGTCGGTTCCCCTGCGCTGCGGCGGCGCACCATCATTGCTCGTGCGCGTCTCGATGCAGCAGGGCCGTGAAGCTCGTGTTGCTGACGACCACCGGGTTACGGATCGTTCATGCTGTCATCCGCTGGCCCGGCTACCGCGTTGTCTCTCCCGTGGTTCACTCATAGTGCCGGAGATCGCCAACATGAAGACCCTGATGAAAATGATGATCGCGATGGGATTGCTGAGCATGGCTGCCTGCGTGGTCGTGCCCGGTCGGCCGTATCACCCCTATTATGGTTATGGCTATTACGGTCCTCGGGTCGTAGCGCCGGCTCCCGTAGTGGTCGTTCGCCCGTAGGATTACACTGCGCCGCAAATGGCCGATCACCGATATCGCATCCTCAACGTGTTCACACAAGAGCGGGGGGCCCTGACCGGCAACCCGCTCTGCGTTTTCGAAGACGGTTCGAGTTTCGATACCGCTACCATGCAGGCGATCGCGCTGCAGTTCAATCTGTCGGAGACGACCTTCATTTTGCCGTCCTCCGTCGCCTCGGCGCGTGTGCGCATCTTTACGCCGCGTTATGAAATGGCGTTCGCCGGCCATCCGACGCTCGGGACCGCGCAAGTCTGCCGCGCCTTGGGATTGGGCGGCAACTCGCTGCGGCTCGAGATGAATGCGGGGCTGATTGCGGTCGAGGCCGACGGCGCCCGTTGGACGCTGACCGCACCGGCTCAGACCTCGCGCGAATTTACCGGCTCAAGCGCCGATCTCGCGGCGGCCCTCGGACTCGAGCAGCGCGATATCGGCATGCGCCCTCTGTGGGTGCGGGCCGGTACCGAGCAGCTGATCGTGCCGCTTGCGACACCGGAGGCGGTGTTGCGCGCCGTGCCGCGCGCTGAAGCGTTCGCGGGATTGCAAAGCGCGGACGGCCCGGCGATGGCCTACGTATTCGCGCCGTCCGGCGCCGATCGGGTGTTGTCGCGATTCTTTTTTCCGCAGGGACCCGCGATTCTCGAGGACCCGGCGACCGGGTCGGCAACCGCGAATTTCGGCGGCTGGTGGCTCGCGATGCAACGCCCCTTGCCGGCGGCGCTGAAAATCTCTCAAGGGCAATTGACCGGCCGGCCCTCGACGCTGTACTTGCAGATCGACGCCGAGCGGCGGATCCGCGTCGGGGGCGATGTCGCGCAACTCGGCAGCGGCACCATTCGCCTGGCCTAGAAACTGAAGGCCTCTCGCCTCCGACATTGCGCTCACCACGCCGCGCCTCGCGCGCGCTCAAACCGCGGTTGGCGCGGTCGACGATCCGTGCGTGATGATGCCGTAAGACCATCGCACGACCGGCTTCAATCGGGCCGTGACCATCTCGAGAGCCGTTTGGACGCTGACCCAACGCGCTTCTTGGTGCTCCGGCACACCCAGCTCCGGATTCACGGGCAGAACGATCTGCTGTTCTTTGCTGCGAGCGATGTAATAGCGAGAAATCTTTCCCTTGTTGTACGGCCCGGTTTCCATGTAGACGAGACCCCAATCGAACGAGATGTCGTCGAGCATGGTTTCCTCGCGCACTTCGCGCAGTGCCGCGTCGATCGGCGCTTCGCCGGCCTCGACGATGCCCTTGGGGAAATCCCAGTTGCGATAGGCGCGCAGCAGCAAGAATTTCAATTTTCGCTCGACCAAGCTGACGATCACGACCCCGGAAGACAGTCGCGTTGGTCGTGCCGCAGAAGCCATTGGGGGTCCTTTCGTGAGTGATACGCGCTTTATTCTATCGCGCTGCGGGCATCGATACCGGCAATCGTCCAAAACGATTATAATAAAATGATTGATAGAGAGTTTCTATCGAGACGCGTGTGAATCTCAAGGACCTCAAATATTTGGTGGCGCTCGCCGATACCGGGCATTTCGGCAAAGCGGCCGCGCGCACCTTCGTGAGCCAGCCGACGCTGTCGGCGCAGCTCAAGAAGCTCGAGGAGTATCTCGGCGTGAAGCTCATCGAGCGCCAGCCGAAGAACGTGCAACTGACCGAAGTCGGCAAGCAAGTCGTGGTGCGCGCGCGTCGGATGCTCGACGAGGGCGACTCGATCGTCGCGCTCGCGCGCAGCAACACCGATCCGTTGGCCGGCAAACTCAAAGTAGCTCTGATCCCGACGATTGGACCCTACTTGCTGCCGCGCATCATGATGAAGATCCGCAAGTCGCTGCCCCACTTGAGTCTGATGCTCTACGAATACCAGACGGAGCCTCTGCTCAAGCGGCTGCGCGACGGCGAGATCGACGTCGGAATCCTGGCGCTTCCAATTGCGCAAGATGGCGTGGAAACGCAAAAACTCTACGAGGAGGCGTTTACCGTCGCAATACCGAATAATGATCCGCTCAGCGAGAAATCATCGATCAAGGCGCAGGACCTCAAGGGACACACCTTGTTGTTGCTCGAAGACGGCCACTGCCTGCGCGATCAGGCGCTCGAGATCTGCAGCCGGGTCGACGTGCGCGAGGCCGAGGATTTTCGCGCGACGAGCCTCGAGACGCTGCGGCAGATGGTGGTCGCCGGACTCGGCATCACGTTATTGCCCGAATCTGCGGTTGACGCACCGTTCGGCTCGCAGCGCGGCTTGACAATCCGTCATTTTGCGAAGCCCGCGCCGACGCGCACCGTAGGCGCGGTCTGGCGCAAATCGAGCACGCGCACCGCCGCGATCTCGGAGCTCTGCAAGATCGTGCACACTGCGATGAGCGCGAAGAGCTGAGGCGGCCCCGTTGTCTGAATGGGTGTTTCGCGCCGAAGAATCTGCCGTGCTCAAAGCCTTGGGCAACGGCACCCATGCGTCGGACCTGCGCCATTACTTCGGGGAAAGCGCCTATGCCGAGCTCGCGCAGCTGGCACGCTCGGCTGAGTCGGCGCGCGAGCCAAGCGGCGTGCCGGTATTCGTGCTGCCCGGAATCATGGGATCGAGGCTCGGATCTGTCGTTCGCGGCAAGTCTTCAGCGCAATTGCTCTGGATCGACCCAGAGGCGATTGCTGCGGGCGGCCTCGAGAATCTCGTGCTGCCCGCCGGTCGACGCCTGCAGCCCATGGGAGTTTTTCCGTTCGCCTACGCGCGCCTGCAGCTGGAAATGCGGCGCCAGGGTCTCGATGCGACGCTCTACCCGTACGATTGGCGTCTCGACCTCGAGGAACTCGGCGCGGCGCTGGCCGCGCGCATTCGCAGCGTCGGCGAACCCGTCGTTCTGGTCGGTCACAGCATGGGC
>Ga0209040_10001482_pt1 | contig 18594 bp, 16 predicted proteins | sample BogFormECP12_OM3_FD_188240 | JGI IMG/M metagenome (GOLD analysis project Ga0209040, IMG submission 188240) | Bog forest soil microbial communities from Calvert Island, British Columbia, Canada - ECP12_OM3 (SPAdes) (version 2) | ecosystem: Environmental > Aquatic > Freshwater > Wetlands > Bog ...
AAGGTTTCGGGAACGAAGAATCAACAACTTACAGACACGTGCCGACTTGCAAGTTGTTGATTCTACGTAATACAAATTCTATTCCCGACAGACTCCTAGCGAGATGCGATCACTCGATGATCGCCAGCGTGTCTCCGGGATTCACCGTCGATCCCTCCGAAGTCAGGATCTTCTGCACGCGGCCGTCCTTGGGCGACTTCAGCTCATTTTGCATCTTCATCGCTTCCATCACGATGATGCCTTGTCCCGCCTTGACCTCGTCTTTTTCGGCGACTAATATGCGCACAATCTTTCCGGGCATGGGTGCAGTCACTTTTCGCGGACCGGATTCGGTGCCCGCAGCGCCGCGGCGGGTACGCAGCGAGCGTGGGTCCTGCACATCGACGGCGTAGCGGGCGCTGCCGATGATCATGTGCAGATCGCCCTGCAGCGAGCGTTCGCGCTTGACCTCGTAGGCCTTGCCGCCGACCAGCACCGAGAGCACATCGCGCGCGGTCAACGCGGCATCGACCTCGATTTCCTGGTCATCCACCTTGCACAGCCATGTCTTGTCGCCGTGGGTCAGTTCCAGGCGATGGGTCTTGCCGTCCACGATTACGTCGTAAGTCATAAGAAGCAATTAGCGTTGACATTGTCTAACCCTGCGAAGAACGAACTCCCGCAGGGGCTGAAGAGGCTGCTGAAAAAGCCGTAAAAACAGATTCCTCGCGGACTAAAGTCCGCTCGGAATGACAAAAATGAAGGACTTTTGCGGCACGACTAAAGTCGCGCCCTTTCCAGACTTTCCCGCCCGCAGTGTTCATCGCGCGCGCAACCCTTCTTCGCGCGCCGCCCGTCGCCAGTTGCTGGCCTCTCCTGACGGCGCTGCTCCATTTCCTGGTGCCGGCAATCCATCGGGGCCTGGGAACGTAGCCTTGGGATCCATGGATGCGAAAATTCCCGCCGCCAGCGCAGCGACCACCGGACGACGCTCATCCGTCTCCGTCGCCGGATTCGCCAAGAGGCGCTCCAAAAATCCGGTGTCGATTTTGCCAGCCCGGAAGTCCGGGTCCTTGAGAATGCGCCGGAACAGCGAGATATTGGTCTTAATCCCGCCGACAAAATACTCATACAGCGCCCGCAGCAGGCGGTTGATGGCGTCATCGCGCGTTTCCCCGAAACCCACCAGCTTGGCCAGCAGCGGATCGTACTCCATCGGTACGGTCCAGCCTTCATACATGCCGCTATCGCGTCGGATGCCAGGCCCCGACGGCGATATCAGCCGCGTGATCAGTCCCGGCGAAGGAAAGAAATTATTGTCCGGGTCCTCGGCGTACACGCGGCACTCAATGGCGTGCCCGCGCAGCTTGATGTCCTCCTGGCAGAACGGCAGCTTCTCGCCTGCCGCCACCCGAAATTGCAAATGCACCAGGTCGATCCCAGTCACGAACTCTGTGACCGGATGCTCCACCTGCAAACGCGTGTTCATCTCCAGAAAGTAGAAATTGCGGTCCTGATCGACCAGGAACTCGACCGTTCCAGCGTTCTGGTAATTGGCGGCCTTGGCCACGCGGACCGCGATCTCGCCCATCTTGCGTCGCATCTCCTCGTCTACGATCGGCGAGGGCGACTCCTCCAGCACTTTTTGATGGCGGCGCTGCACCGAGCACTCGCGCTCGCCGAGGTACACCACGTTGCCATACTCGTCGCCGAAGACCTGCATTTCGACATGTCGCGGATTGACGATGGCCTTCTCGATGTACACCTCGTTGTCGCCAAACGAGCGCTGCGCCTCGCTGCGCGCGCTTTCGTAGGCGGACCGCAGATCATTCCGCGACATCACCAGTCGCATGCCTTTGCCGCCGCCGCCTGCCGCCGCCTTCAGCATCACGGGATAACCAATCTGCTCCGCCAGCCGTTCCGTGGCCTCATACTCCAGGCCGTGCTCGGAGCCCGGCACGAAGGGCACTCCCGCTTTCTTCATGTTCTGGCGAGCCCGGGTCTTCGAGCCCATCATCTCCATCGACTCCGGCGTCGGCCCAATGAACTTGATCCCAGCATCCCGGCAAGCTGTGGCAAATCGCGCGTTCTCCGACAGAAATCCGTAGCCGGGGTGGATCGCTTCCGCCCCGCTGCGTCGCGCCACGTCGAGGATCCTGTCGAAGTTGAGATACGACTCGCTGGCTGTCGCAGGACCGATGTGGTAGGCGTAGTCGGCCTTGCGCACATGCAACGCCTTGCGGTCCACGTCGGAGAATACGGCGACCGATTCGATCCCCATCTCACGGCAGGCCCGGATGATGCGGACGGCGATTTCGCCGCGGTTGGCTATAAGAATTCGTTTGAACATGAGAGCGCCTTCGGCGCGATTGCGAACTTGCGCAACGCAAGGACAACCCGCGTCACGCGACGGCCGTCGCGCCAAAGCAAGCATTGTAATGCATGGATTCCAATCACTCAGTGATGCCGTCACAGACTCCGGTGAGGAGGCTGATGAAGACGAGCGATAGACGCGACCTGGCAGATTGGGTCCTCATGGAGGGAATCGTGGCGGAAGCGTGGCGGCAGAAAAACAAACGCCCTCCCAAATCAGGGAGGGCGGTGGATAGGTTCAGCCCGAGTCCGGCGAGTTGCGGCTACTTGGCTGGCGTCTCCGTCGTAACGACGCCCGAAGGGCCGGCCTTCTCGGCCTTGGCCTTCTTGGTGGCCATGGTCTTGTCGACCCAATCATCCGCTGACTTCAGATCGGCCTTGCGCGCGTCTGGATTGTCGCATTCCAGGTCGGCCCGTTCGCGGTACATCAGGTTCAGGTATGCCATGGCGTCGTCGTAGTCAGGACGCAGCTCAATCGATTTCTGTAGCTTTGCGATCCCATCCTCCACGACCGCCTGGTTCATGTTCTTGATCGCCTTGAGCAGCTCGGCGCAGGTCTTTTTGTCCTTGACTTCGTCCGTCGGCTTCAGCCCCAGCTTGGCGCGGGCTTCCAGGCGAGGCTGGTAGGACTGCGTCCAGTCGATTACGGCGATCGAGTAATACGTCTCTGGATCATTCGGGTCAAGCTCGATCACCTTTTCGTAATACTGCTTCGACAGATCCATTTTCTTCATGTTGAAGTACAGCGAAGCGATGCCTTTGAGGCTGTGGATCTGCTGCTCTTTGGGCGGATTCGTGTCCAGGACCTTTTTAAATTCGTCGATGGCCTGTTCCGCATACTGGTTGTTCTCGGGCGAATCGGCGCCGGGGATATATTGCTGGGCATACGCGGTTGCCAGATAAAGACGGGCGTTGGTCAGGCTCGGGTCCAGTTGTACCGCGTTTTTGAAATGTTCGATCGCCTCTTCGTAGCGTGCGTTCTTGTACGACTGAACGCCTTTGTTGAGTTGGTCGCGTGCTTTCAATTTGTCGCAGCCTACGGCCGAAAGCAACGCGAGCAGTACAGCAAGGATCGTCAGTACACGTCCGCTTTTGTTCATATCTGGTGTCACTCTCCATTGCGCTTCTTCGGGTCTCATGGCACGGCGGGACACCGCTCTGCGATGCCCCGCCTTCCCTGAAGGAGGAGTGCTTCCCGAATCACGTTCCTGTTGCAAGGCTCACTACTGGCCGGCTTCGATCTTAGCCGTGATCAATCCGACCTTGTCGACACCTGCCGAATGCGAAATGTCGATGACTTGCGCCACTTCGTTGAATGTCAGGTCCGGATCAGCCTTGACGAACATCACCTTCTCAGCGCGGGTCTTGAAGATGTCGTTGAGACGTCCCCCGAGATTCTCCCACGTTACGTCGTCCTGGTTGATCTTTAGCGACGCCTTGTCGCCGCTCCCCTTGAGAAGCTGCACGACCACCGTTCGATCGCTCGGCTCCACCTGTTTGTCCTTGTCCTTGGGCGGCTGGGGAACCAGCGCGTCCAGACCCTTCGGCGTCAGCGGAGTGATCACCATGAAGATGATCAGCAGCACCAGGAGGATGTCAATCATCGGCGTTACGTTGATATCAGCCGCGGGGCCGCCTTTGCTGCCCCCCATTTGCATTCCCATAACTGACTCCCGTTACTGCGCAGGGGTTGCGGCAGGAGGCGCCTGCGCAGCCGCCCCTGTCTTCTTCTGGTCGGTCAACAGACCCACATCGTCGACTCCCGCCGAACGAACGTTATCCACCACGTCGACCACGTTCCCATAGCGGGCGCGAGCGTCCGACTTGATGAAGACCCGCTTGTCCGCCTTATTGGCCAGGCGGTCCTTCACCTTCTGCGTGAGCTGGTCCGGCTCGACCCGGTCCGTGCCAAAGAAGATCTTGCCGTCGCGCATGACCGCGATCAGCAGGGCATCTTCCTTGTCGGCATCCGGCATGGGTTCCGGGCTGTTGACCTTGGCCATATCCACGCTGACGCCTTTTTGCAGCATCGGTGTGATGACCATGAAGATGATTAGCAGTACCAGCATCACGTCCACCATGGGCGTGACATTGATGTTGGAGTTTACTTTCGAGCCTTCGTCGCGTTTGGCTAACGCCATAGTTCAACCTCCCCGTTCGATCGGAATTCGGTGTGGTACGGCTGCACCGGACCCCGTTTACCGGCGGACGACCCCACGACGCTTCAGGAAGTAGTCAATCAGCTCACTCGAGCTGTTGTCCATTTCCACGTCGAAGGCCTCCACCTTGCTGGAAAAGTAGTTGAACATCATGACGGCCGGAATCGCCACGAACAGTCCGATAGCGGTGGTCACCAGCGCTTCCGAAATACCGCCCGCGACCGCGCCCAGACCGGTGGCCTTTTGCGTCGAAATTTCTTTGAACGCATTCAGAATGCCGACCACCGTTCCCAGCAGCCCGATGAAGGGTGCCGTCGAACCGATCGTCGCCAGTCCGCTCAGTCCGCGCTTCAGTTCGGCGTGGGTGATGGCTTCGGCGCGCTCCAGGGCTCGCTTCGAGGCTTCAATCTGTTCGCCTGGAATGTCGGCCGATTCGCCGTGCGCCCGGAATTCCTGCAAGCCGGCCGTGACGACCTTCGCCAGGTGGCTCTTCTTATTGCGCTCGGCAATCTTGATGGCTTCGTCGATCTTGCCTTCGCGCAGCGCGCCGGCCACGGCGGGTGCGAAAGCGCGCGACTGTTTGCGGGCGGCGCTGAACGCCATCGCGCGGTCAATCATCACGCCGATCGACCATCCGGACATGATGAACAGAATCAGCACAACGATCTTCGCCAGGACTCCCATCTGTTTCCAGAGGGAGACCGGGTCCCATCCCACGGCGCCTTCCTGGAACATCCAGACGGCGACCGAGGGTACGTGGCTGAGAGCATAGGTTGCAACATTGGCTAGAAGCATGAGTCGAATTTTCCTCCTCAGGAACTTTCGTTACAGCAGAACGTATTCGTTACTGCGGGTGATTCAGAACCATTGGCCGATTCCGTCCGGCCAGGGAAGCCTGCCTGCGTTCTTACGTCGGCGGGCCACTGCAGTGCCGCAAAATCTCGGCCGGAACCACGGCCGCGTGGCAATTCAGGCGCGGCCGCCATCCAGCTTCGACACACCATGCGCCGGAGCGCTAATTTCTATCCGCCTGCCAGCGTGAAATTCACGTTGATCGTGGTTTCCACCTCGACTGGCTCGCCGTTCAGGAAGTAGGGCTTGTACTTCCATTGTTTAACAGCATCGATCGCCGCCGGAGCCAGCATGGGATGTCCGCTGACCAGGTGCAGGTTCTCGATGGAGCCGTCCTTGCTGATCAAAGCCTGGAGAACCACAGTCCCCTGGATACGCGCAGCTCGCGCCAGCTGGGGATAGACCGGCTTCACCTGCCTGATCAATAGACCTTGGGAGACGCCCTGCGATACACGCACGCGTTGCGGCGTCGCTGCTTTTGGCACGACGGCAGGGGCGTTGCTGATAATGCCACCCAGCACGCCGCCCATCGCGCCACCCGGTACTCCGCCCGGCACGCCACCCACCACGCCAGCCACGCCTGTCGACGGCGGCGGTGCTTCGTCTTCCTTAATCATGGCAACTTTTTTCGGGATCGCTGTCGGGGTGCGCAACTGGCCGTTGTCCAAGTCGCTCTGCATCTTCCTCACGATCTTGATTTCCGGCACCGCTGCCGGCGGCGGAGGCGGCGGAGGCGGCGGAGGCGGGGCAACCAGGAAGGTCATCAGTTGCTGTTTCGGCAACGCCTCGGTGAATACTAGTGGTAGCAGAACCAGCACGCCAATCAGAATGATCTGGAGGATGAACGAAACGGCGGTGGTTGCGCCTTGTTTCGACTTAAGCTTGCCTCCGGATTCCATGAGGCTGTCTTCAAACATAGCCCTATCTCCGTCGAACGCTTTTATTACTTAGACACCACCCTGCTATTATTTGCTCCCAAAATCTCAATCTAGCTGCCAGCCTTTTTAGGCCACCGCTCGTCTGCCAGGCGCATGAAAACCAGTCGCCCAATCGAAGGACTTGAATATACACCTTGGAAGCCGATTTGTGCTCCCTGCAAAATCGATTATGCCTTGACCCTAATCTTTTCCCGGGCGGAACTCGCGGCAGGCAGGCTGGCACGCCCAGTCTTCCTGGCCCGCCACTCCTGGTATGCCACCAGCATCGGAGCCGCCACCGCAATCGAAGAATACGTTCCGATCAGGATTCCGATCACCAGTGCCAAGGAGAAGCCTCGCAGCACTTCCCCCCCGAACACATACAACGAGAGTACGGTGAGAAATGTCAAGCCCGAAGTTAAAATCGTCCGGCTTAACGTCTGATTGATGCTCTTGTTCACCACGTCGGCCAGTGCCTCCCGGCGCAACAGCTTGATGTTTTCCCGGATGCGGTCGTACACAACAATGGTGTCGTTCATCGAGTATCCGATCAGGGTCAGGATGGCTGCGATCACCGTCAGGGTGATGTCCTTGTTCAGCAGCGAGAAGAACCCGATCGTGATGATGGTGTCGTGGAGACAAGCCACCACAGCGCCTACGCCGTAGATCAGCTCGAAGCGGTACCACAGGTACACCAGCATTCCGCCTAGCGAATACAGCGTCGCCCACAGCGCCTGCTTGCGTAACTGGCCGCCTACTTGCGGGCCTACAATTTCCACGTTGCGCACCGCGAAGTTCGAGGTATAGAAGTCCTGCTCCATCACCGCGACCACTTCCGCCGGAGCCACGCCTCGCAACTCATCCACCGACTTCAGCACGCCTCCGCGCTGCTTGTTGCGGAAGTCGTCGATCTGCTGCGCGATCGCCAGATATTTCGGCGCCGCGTCGATGCCCAGGTGCAGCGGGTCTTTCGACAAAAGATACTGCTGCAGGCTGGATGGGCCGGTATTGTTCAGGTCCTGCTTGCCCGCCTGTTGCTGCTCGCTTGATTCCAGGGCCCGGATGATCGTGTTCTTGCCCTGATCGAGCGCCGACTCGCTGGTCTCGCGCTGCTCCAGTGCCACCAGGACCTCGTTAGCGCCAGCGTCGCCATAGCGCTGGATCTTTGGGTCCTTCAAACCGGCGCGATCCATGGCCGCGCGGATCTGGTCAAGGTTTGGTGTCTCGGCGAACTTCACGTACACCAGCGTGCCGCCCTTGAAGTCCACGCCAAACGGAATGCCGTGCCAGAAGAAAATCGAGAACAACCCGGCAATGCTGAAGATCAGTGAGAAGGCAAGGAAATACCACTTCTTGCCCAGGAAGTCGATATTTGTATTGCGAAAAAACTCCACCGCTAGCCCCTTACGAAAAACTCAATTTCCCTCCTGCTCGCCCACGGGGTAAAACATTCACCACGGAGGCACGGAGGACACGGAGTTCTATAAGATTCTTCTTACAATTCCTCGGCGAAGAGCCGGAACGTTGAAGTTAATCAACAGTCCCACGTGCACCCCGCTCAGCCTTAGGTACGTAATCAATTGCGCTTCATGCACTGGCTGGAAGCGCTCAATTGACTTCAGTTCCACAACCACCCTGTTGTCCACCAGCAGATCGATACGGTAACCACAATCCAGACGGACGCCCTTGTATTCGACTGGAATGTCCACCTGCGACTGGAAAGCGATTCCTCTTAGCGTCAGCTCGCGACACATGCTGACTTGATAAGCCGACTCCAGCAGACCAGGCCCAAGCTCCCGATGCACAGACATGGCCGCACCGATGATTTCACCGGTCAGATCTTCCTCAACAAGGCCGACCGAACCTGCCTTCCGATCCTCGCTGATCATCGACCCGTCTCCACTGCTAAAACCACCCTGAATTTCATTCCTCCGTGTCCTCCGTGCCTCCGTGGTGAACACGTACTTTGCACTGCGGCTGCGGCCACTTTCCCCGCCCACTCCGCCGCGATGACCTCGATTTCAAGACCTAATCTTTCCTCCGTGTCCCCGTGCCTCTGTGGGGAACACGTTCTTTGCACCGCGACGGCGGCTCCTTTCCGCTCACTCCGCCGCGACGACTTCGATTTCAAGATCTAATCTTTCCTCCGTGTCCTCCGTGCCTCCGTGGTGAACACGTCCTCCTAGATGCTCAAAGCCTCGCCACGCTGGTGGCGATTGAGGATGGCGTCAAAAATAACGCGCGATACAAAAACGGACGTAAACAGATTGGCCGCCAGACCAAAGCTCAGGGTCACGGCAAATCCGCGCACCGGACCGGTTCCAAACAGGAACAGGATGATGGCCGACACAATCGTCGTGACGTGGGTATCGACAATCGTGATCCAGGCCTTATCAAACCCCTGGGCCACCGCAGAGGGCGGCGTCTTGCCATGCCGCAACTCTTCACGAATGCGCTCAAAGATCAGCACGTTTGAGTCGACGCCCATACCAATGGTGAGGATCACTCCCGCGATTCCGGGAAGCGTCAACGTCGCTCCGGTGAATCCCAGGAATCCCAGCAGGATGACCAGGTTCAGGACCAAGCCAAGGTCTGCGTTGATCCCCGCAAAACGGTAATAAACCAACATGAAGACCATGACCGCGATCATGCCAAACAGCGCGGCACGCACGCCTGCACGGATCGAGTCGGCGCCCAGCGAGGGGCCCACCGTGCGCTCTTCCAGGTATTTGATGCCCGCCGGCAGCGCGCCCGACCGCAACGTCAGCGACAGGTCCTGCGTCTGCTGCTCGGTGAATGCCCCGGTGATGCGCCCCTCATCATGGATTTGCTCCTGGATGGTGGCCACTTCCATCACCTTGTTGTCGAGCACCACCGCCAGCCGCTCGCCCACGTGCGCGCCGGTAAACGCGGCAAACCGCCGTCCGCCTTCACCGGTGAGCGTGAACTTCACATCCGGACGCCCATTCTCATCGCGTCCCGGGTCGGCCGTGCGAAGGTCGCCGCCGCTCACCGCCGACGCCCGGCTGATCACCCAATACGCATCGGTGTTTTCCTGAGCATGCGCGCCGATGCTACGGCCTTTCATCAACACCGCATTCGCTGGAAGCAAGCCGCCGTTGGCCTGCATCGCCTCCTGCTCGCTGGTGTAGGGACCGCCTATGGCCTGCCGGATTTCCAGCATCGCGGTGGACTGCATGATTTCTTTTACCCGGGCTGGATCGTCAACACCCGGGAGCTGAACTAGGATCTGGTAATCGCCCAACCCGTGCTCCTGGATCACCGGCTCGCTGACGCCCAGTTGGTCGATTCGGTTGCGGATGGTCTCGATCGCCTGCAATTGCGCCTTGGTCTTGGTGTCTTTCACCACACTCGGCTTCATCGTCAGGGTGAACGAGTTCTCCGGGCCCGAGGCCAGATCGTAGTCCGGCAACCGGTCCGCCACCAAGCTGCGGAACTCGCTGATCGACTCGGGCGGAATGCCCTTGATCATGATCAGCTCCGGGTTCTGCTGCGGATTCGGCTTGGAAATCTCGGCGTAGTTGATGTTCTTGGACTTGAGATCGTCCTTCAGCCGCTCGATGGCGCGGTCCGAGTCGGCATTGATGGCGTCGTTTACCTGCACCTGCAGGATCAGGTGCGTGCCACCCTTGAGGTCGAGCCCCAGGTGGATGCGCTCCTGCATCGCGGCCAGCAGGCCGGCAGGCGTGAAACTCTTGGGAATGCCAAAGATGCCGAACAGGAAAAAGATCAGCACCGCAACAATCAGAATGGTTTTGGATAATGGCTTCTTATTCATGAGAGACTTCAATCCTGCTAGGACTTGAGCTTGTCCTCCGCGGTCGTGAGCGTCACAATCGAGGAGCGCGCCACCGTCAGCTTGAGGTTGTCGGGGGGCACGCGGAGCACCAGCACGTCGTCCTTATCGTCCTTGTCCTTGACCGACAGCACTACGCCGGTCAGCCCGCCGCTGGTGATCACCTTGTCGCCGGGCTTCACCTGCTTCAGCATCTCCTGCCACTTCTTCTGCTTGCGCTGCTGCGGCATGATGAGCAAAAAATAAAAGATTGCGAAAATCGCAACCATCATCACGATCGGCGCAGCGCCGCCGCCGAACGCCTGAAGGTAAAAGCCCGCCAGTGTAACCATATGTCGTCAACTTTCGGTGGTAGAGCCGACCTTTAGGTCGGCGTCCCGCCTGCCTGATGATCTGCTCGGGGCTTTAGCCCCGGAAAAACTCCGCTTTCCGAGCTCTTTGAAAGGGCACGGCTTCAGCCGTGCCGTATAAGACCTTTATTATTTTTGTCATCCCTCGTGGGCTTCAGCCCGCGGGGCCTTCTTCATAGACCTCGGTGGAAGAGCTGGCCTTTAGGCCAGCGTCCAGACCGCTATCAAATGTCCAAGGGGCTTTAGCCCCGGAAAAACCTGAATTCCACAGTCCTTGCGCGACGCACTCCCTCACGTTTGGAGCCAATCGTAAGCGGGGTTTACCGCAGGACGTCCAGGGAGCTCAAACCGAACACCAGAATCTCCAGCCAGCGTGCCGCCGTCCGCCGCAGCAGACCGCGACCATCCCTGACCTCTTTATCGCGCTGGGTGCCCCATCGTTGTCGCGCCGCGACCAGATGGGTTTCTAGGGGGCACTCAGATGCGCTGGTCTGACACCAGAAAGAAAAGTCGCAAACTCCCCAAGTAGTATAGCTTGCCGGACGCGCCGCATGGTGTCAAGGTAATAGGCCAGATTGTGGACGGTGTTTAACACCCGTGCCAGCAGTTCGTTAGAGGCGTACAGGTGCCGCAGGTACGCCCTCGAATACCGCCCGCACACCTTGCAGTGGCACTTCGGGTCAATCGGCCCCTCGTCGCGCGCGAATCGCGCGTTCTTGATGGTCAGCTTCCCCTCCGAAGTGAACAGCAGCCCGTGCCGCGCCGCGCGCGTCGGCAGCACGCAATCCATCATGTCCACGCCCTGGGCAACGTAATGCACAATCTCCTCCGGCGTGCCCACTCCCATCAGGTAGCGCGGCTTGTTCTCCGGCAGGTACGGCATCGCCGCATCCACCATCTCGTAAGTCATGGGACGCGGCTCGCCCACGCTCAGCCCGCCAATCGCGTAGCCCGGCAAATCGATCTCCACTGTCCGCTGCGCCGACTCCCGCCGCAAGTCGGGATACATGCCGCCCTGCACGATGCCGAACAACGCCTGTGTCTGGCCCGGCTCGACGCCGGCGATTTGGGTAGAGCTGGCCTTCAGGCCAGCGTCCGAGTCGTTGTTTTGAAGGGGCACGGCTTCAGCCGTGCCATAAAACTCTTTAGACTTGTCATCACGAGAGAGGTCGTCCGCCGCGGACGACCGAATCGAGGGATCTGCTTTTCTCCCGCCGTTGTACCACGGCACCTCATGCTTGTGCGCCTCAAAACAATCCTTGCTTCTCTTCAACCACCGCAACGTCATCTCCATCGACTCCCGCGCCCGCTCCCGCTCCGCCGGATGCTCGGTGCACTCATCGAACGCCATAATAATGTCGGCGCCCAGCCCAATCTGCGCCGCAATCGCGCTCTCCGGCGTGAACATGTGCGACGAGCCGTCCAGGTGCGAGCGGAACGCCACGCCGTCTTCGGTCACCTTGCGCAGGTCGCTCAGGCTGAACACCTGGAACCCGCCCGAGTCCGTGAGGATCGGCTTGTCCCACGCCATGAAGCGCTGCACCCCGCCCAGCGCGCGCACCGTCTCCACGCCCGGACGCAGGTACAGGTGATAGGTGTTATTCAGCAGAATCTCGACGCCCAGCTCTTCCAGCGTGTCCTGCGGCACGCCCTTGACCGATCCCAGCGTGCCGACGGGCATAAACACCGGCGTCTGCACCTCGCCATGCGGCGTGAAGAATCGTCCGGCGCGAGCCTTGACGTCAACCGCATCAATCTGAAATCGAAACGACATGAACGACGATTGTAAAGGTACCCGATGTTCCGGTGTTCAAATGTCCCTTGACCCCAATGTCGAATGGGGATAATGTTCAACACCACACGAGGTGTGGGGGACAACAAACCAGAGGCTATCGCCATGCGCGCAATCTTCGTTAGCTACCGTCGGGATGACGCCGAAGGTGAAGCGGGACGTCTATTCGATGATCTGGTTACCCAGTTCGGCGAAGACTCGGTCTTCATGGACGTCGCGGCCATCGAGGTGGGACGCGATTTTCGCAAAGCGATTGATGACAGCGTTGCCACCTGTGGTGTGCTGTTGGCAGTCATCGGTAAAGAATGGATCGATGCCAAGAATGAAGCTGGCCAGAGACGCCTCGACGACCCCTTTGATTTCGTCCGTCTGGAAACCGCCTCTGCGCTGAAGCGCGACATCCCTGTAGTTCCTGTACTCGTCCATGGTGCGAAAATGCCGCGCGCCGACCAATTACCGGATGACCTCAAGGAACTGGCGTTCCGCAACGGCGTTGAGGTGACTCACGCCCGCTGGAATTCCGATGTTCAATTGTTATTCAAGGCGCTGCGTCCGTTCGTTGGAGAATCAAAGGGAGCGCCAGCCGCCCCAAGCACGCCGGTGCCGCAACCAGCGGCGGAAGTCAAACCGCCGGTGCGAGTGGAAACCAAGGTTCCGCAGGTTGCGGCGGAAACGTCTCTAGCGCCGAAGAAGAAGCCCATGGGGATAATCCTTGCCGTGGTCGCAGCCGTTCTGGTGGTGGGCGCAGTTGGCGGATACATGATGCTCGCGTCAAAAAAGGCGCAGGAGGAGCAGAGGGCCGCGGCGGAGCAGAAAGCGCTTGCGGATAAAGCGGCGGCGGATAGGGCCGCGGCGGAACAACAGGCCCTTGCGGACAAAGCAGTTGCAGACAAAGCCGCTGCCGACCGAGCAGCCGCAGAGAGGGCGCTCGCGGAGGAGAAAGCAGTTGCAGATAAAGCCGCTGCCGACAAAGCCGCAGCGGAAAGAGCGGCGGCGCAAAAAGCGGCCGAGCAGAAGGCAGCGTGGGTACAGGTCCCTAACCTAGTTGGGAAATCCTTTGACCAGGCCCGAGCGCAACTCCAAACAAGTGGCCTTGCCTTAGGTAGCACGACCTCGCAATCAAAGCCAGGTGCAGGGCCCGGTACCGTTCTTAGTCAATCTCCAAGTTTTGGGCAGCAAGTCAACAAAGGCGCGAGAGTGGACCTTACGGTCGCATCCGCGACCCAGCAGAAACTGCCAAACTTTGCTGGAACTTGGGAAATGATCGGGCTCGTCAACAACGGCGTACCACAGACGATCCCGAAAGCCCAGCCGGTCGCGATCACACAGAATGGAGCGCTGGTACGCTTCGGCAATATGGAAGCTCAGATCACGAGCGCGGGCACCGTGACCTATAAGAATTTTTTTGCGCATAAGCAGCCGGTACAGACAGAAGCCCAGGCAGATCTCGTCGATACCGTCACGTGGAGAGTGGAAGGTTCGATCTTAGTCTGCGAACAAAATATTAACTATAAGACGGCCGATTATGGCCGTCCGCCGGGCACGGGCCTGCGTATTTTGAAGTACAAACGGGTGGCGCCGTAAGGACGGTGACATGCCATGACTCTAGAGCAGATCAGGAAATAGTGTGACCTCGAAAAAACAGCGGTGCCGCCGGCTGAAGCCGGCTCGATAGGTTGATAAGACCGCGTCGACGCCGCGCTGAAGCGCGGCTCTACCGCGGGTGGCCCAGAATTGCCTGCCTCTGGCAATTCTGGGGACTTCGCATCGAGACCCCGAGCATCCGCAGTGCGCAGCGCGTCAGAGCCCTCGTTCACTTGGTTACCTTCGTTCCCCTGGCCTGCCGAATTCTGTGGCGCTCCCGCCTCCGCCTCGTTTATCCGTAGAGCGTGAGCACCGCATTCGTGTGCCCACCGCCGCACCAAGGCTGCAGAGGCTCACCTGCTCTTTGACAATCGCCTGCAATCTCTCGCTCGCGGATTCTGCCTCGGGACAGGCCGTCGTCGGGCGCACCTACCAGCTCTTGCCATGCCAGCGGATCTGGCCGCCTCTATCCAAGCCACAGCAATCCGTTCGCTCACGCAGCGAACAGACAGCGAAAATAGGCGTAGCTAACTTCAATCCTGTGATATGGATACGTATAACTACATCTATAATCAATGGGTTGCCGACAATTTCCGCCCAACTGATTGATTCTAAACAATCATGAAAAAAGAAAATGTGGCAAAATGCCGTATTTCTCGGTTACCGAAGTAACCTCGTTGCTACCGCAACCCTGCCAACTCCGACTTCGTCCGCCGATACACAAGAAGCTCATAATCGGCGCTTTGCCGGAACTACCTCGCGAACCTTTCGGCTCCGCGGGCCTTCGCCTTGGCGGCTTCCTCGGCCCGATTTTTCGGCGGAGCATTCGATTCCAGCGCACCGAGAAGATTGATCGAGTTAGCGGCGATCTCATCAACCGCAGCCAGAAAGATGGCTTCGTTCGCCTTCGACGGCTTATTGAAGCCGGTGATTTTGCGGACGTACTGGAGTGCCGCGGCTCGAGTCTCTTCCTCCGTAACCGGCGGATCGAAGTTGAAGAGCGTCTTGATGTTCCTGCACATTCAATATGACCTCACGTATCAGAACTTCGATGCGCCTTTCACGCGGCTCGGCTTCCTTGTTTGCGTTATTTGCCGCCAGGGTGGGCCCTGAATCTCTGTGCCCAACTTCGATCCGTGCCCTACCGTGGAATCCTTGGTCGACTCTGGACTCCGCGCACTTGAATATCCGCGATATCCGCGACATCCGCGTAATCTGCGGTTGCTCTGCTTATCTGTCTTACTTAGTCTTAGTCCGTGTGGTCGTTGTTAATCGGAGGCTGCCGCATCCTGTCTCTGCTTCTCTTCGAACTTGGCCTCACTCACGATGGCGCTTGCGATCGTCCCGTGCCCGATGACCCCAATTCAGTCGTTCGCGCTCACTTGGAAGAAGAATAAGGCAGTCCTATTCCCGGGAAGTTCATGCGGCGCAGCAGGTCCTGAAAGCGCGGCTGCGCACGCAAATCATCCCAATGGGGAAAGACTCTTACCCAAACCAGAGACGAGGAGCGCTGCTGATAGGCCTCTTCCAGCGCCTGGAACACTCGCTCATCGCCCAGACCGCTGTAGATAAACGCCCTCGACGCGGGCGCCACATACCGTCGCTGGGAAAGTTCTTCCAGTTCCTCGAGCGCTCGTAGAGCATCGTCTTTTCTGCCTACTTTGGCGTAGGCGTATCCCAGGAGCCCTCTGGGATGGGCGACATTCCCGGACAACGCGATGGCCTTCTGAAGTTCCACGATGGCTTCGTCGTACCGCCCTATCGGAAGCAGGCAAAGTCCGCCCAGGATCCAGTGCGCGAACATGAAGTTCGGGTCGAGCTGCAGCGTCTTCCGTAATTGATCCTCCGCGGCCCCGAACTGCCGTGCAAAGCAATAGATGAGTCCCGCGATGCAATTCACGAGAAGTGCAACCGGGTCCGACTCCTGGGCACGCTTCGATTCGTGGATGGCTTCCGTGTGTCGCCCCAGAGCGCTCAGGAGCAAGGCATACACGTAGTGAGCGTAAGCGTAGTTCGGATTCAGCTCGATGGCGCGCCGGAAGGATTTCTCTGCGCCCACCCAATCCCAGTCAAAGTAGAACTTGATTCGGCCAAGGCTGATGTGCGCCTCGGCCAGCGTATCATCCAGCTCGAGGGCCTTCGTCGCCGCTGCTTTCGATCTCGGAATGATCTCGCCTTGCGGTACGATCTCCAGGATCGGGTTGCAGAGCTGGTTATAAGCATCTGACAGGCCGGCGTGTGCCAGTGCGCTGCGCGGATCTTTCACGATCGCCTCTTCAAAATACTGAATGCTCGTCCGCACGCCCTCTTCCGTGGCCCGCGCCCAGTAGTAACGGCCCTTCAGGTAGGCTTCGTGAGCTGCGGGGTTCACCGGCCGCGCCCGCGCCAGCCGCGCACTCTCCTGGGGTGTCAGTTTGGCCTGGACTTCTTCGGCTATGGCGCGCGCCACCTCGCTCTGCAACGCCAGCACATCACTGAGATCGCGCTCGTAGCTCTTGGCCCAGATGTGCTGATCCGTAGCGGCATGAATCAACTGCGCTGTGATGCGCACCCGATCGCCCGCGCGCATTACCGAGCCTTCCACGAAGCCATCCACGTTCAGTTCGTGCGCGATTTCCGGGAGCGGTTTGTCACTGCCCTTGTAGCGCATGGCAGAGGTGCGCGAGATCACGCGCAGCGCGCCGATTTGCGCCAGATCGGTGATGAGTGCCTCGGTCATGCCGTCGGCAAAATAGTCCTGCTCCGGATTATGGGAGAGGTTGGCGAGCGGCAGCACAGCAATAGACTTGATGCGGCTTGCGACAGCTTTGTGTTCGCGCCCGGAAACTTCACGCGATCGTGTTGCCTTGCCGACTCGCAGCCGCCCTAAGTCGAAATCGCGCTTCAGCCGCTTGAGATCCGCGCGAAGATCGGCAGCCGTCTGGTAGCGCATCTCGCGATCTTTTTCCAATGCCTTGCTGAGGATCTGCTCCAGCTCGACCGGCAAACCAGGATTCAGGCGGCCCGGTGGGATGGGTTCACGGTTCAGTATCGCGTCAAAGATAATCGCCGACGTGTTGCCGGAGAATGCTGGCCGCCCCGTCGTCATCTCGTAGAGCACCAATCCGAAACTGAACAGATCGGCGCGTTCGTCCACTTCCTCGCCGCGTGCCTGCTCCGGCGGTAGGTACGCCGTGGTGCCTATCGGGACCCCCGGTACCGTCAGATGCTCGCTGGCGACTGCGGTTACTGCGGTAGGAAGGCCCTGAGGGGGCAACGCCAACTTTGCCAAGCCGAAATCGAGAATTTTGGCCTGTCCGCGGCTGAGAACGAAAATGTTCGAGGGCTTGATATCGCGATGCACGATCCCTTTGCCATGTGCGGTTTCCAGCGCGTCGGCAATCTGGATGGCCAGGTTCAGCAGCTCGTCAAGGCGAAGCGGTCGGCCTGCGATCCGTTCTTCCAGCGTTTGACCTTCAAGCAGCTCCATGACAATAAACTGCCGGCCTGAGTGCTCGTCCACGTCAAAGATTGTGCAGATGTTGGGATGGTTCAGCCGGGAAAGAGCTATGGCCTCCTGGTGAAAGCGCCCGAGAGAAGTTTGGCTGGCTAGTTTTCCAGGCAGTAGTACCTTTATGGCTACTTCGCGATCAAGGTGCTCATCGTGCGCGCGGTAAACATCGCCCATCCCGCCGCTACCGATCTTCTCGACGATCCGATAGTGGCCTAGCGTCTGGCCGACAACCGCATCCCCGCTGACCACTCGGTCCGCCATTGGAGACAGCGCTCCTTCTCCCCACTCAATGGTGAGGCAAATCGTAGGCTTGGACGCAATGCAAGTCAACACAAACGAAGGCGTAGCTCGCATTTCCTTTTTGAACTCTGAGAAAGTGGTTGTATGATCGCGCCAACGCCAGTGTTCATGCGGCCTTGAGAGAAAGCGGGAATAAGGAGAGGTGTCGCAAAAGTGGCCGGCAAATGGTGCAACTTCGGCTGTGCTGGTTCGGGGATGTTGTACCGTAGGGAGCGATCCGGGTGAAAATTGTTTCACATTTGACACGAACCAGGATCGGGGGGACAATGGCCACCGTTCTTGGGGCCAAAAAGGAAATTCCGATTAAAACGTAAAGCCGTTATACGGCCTTAGGAGGCAAAATGAAGCGTTTACTCACAGTCATCGGCACAGCCGCTCTCGTGATTGCGACAATCGTGTGGGCTCAATCGAGGACTTCTGCTGCGGACGCTCCGAACCGCATCATTGGAACGTGGCAACTTGTCTCCGGTGAAGTGGGAGGTCAAGATTCGCTCGGCAACGGCACAGAGATCAAGATGATCTCCGCCAAGCACTTCATGTGGATTTCCTATGACAAAAGTAAAATGAAGACCACCGGAGCCGGGTCAGGTAGTTACAGTTTGAATGGAAACACTTATACGGAGCATATCGAGTTCATCGACGTGAGTGGTGGCGAGGGTCTCGCAGGCACCGACGCTGTGTTCACCGTTAAAGTAGACGGCAACACACTTACCCAGACTGGCGAGATCAAGGGGACGCCGCTAAAAGAGGTCTGGAAGCGAGTAGACTAACCCTTCTTCCGAAGCATAAACACGAACTCGAATTAAAACGATGCAGGATACTTTCTGCCCAAACCCCGCCTACTTTCGGGGGTAAGCGGAAGAGTGCGCCATATCCGTACTATTGAGAGTCGCACAATATAGTGACAGTCTTAAGGTTTGTCATCACGAGCGGAGCGAGGGATCTGTTCTTTGCCTGATCCCGCAAAAAGCAGATTCC
>Ga0209040_10001484_pt1 | contig 18577 bp, 17 predicted proteins | sample BogFormECP12_OM3_FD_188240 | JGI IMG/M metagenome (GOLD analysis project Ga0209040, IMG submission 188240) | Bog forest soil microbial communities from Calvert Island, British Columbia, Canada - ECP12_OM3 (SPAdes) (version 2) | ecosystem: Environmental > Aquatic > Freshwater > Wetlands > Bog ...
TCGCGACACCGCGCAGCGACGCACCCGCGGCACTGTTGCGCCGGCCGGTGATGCTGCCCGCCTTCGATGCCACGCGCGCGGCGCCCGACGACGTCATGAGCGAAATGGCCGAGCACTGGCGCAAAGCGACCGGCGGACTCGTCGGTGCGCCGGCGGCCGTCATGAAGCCGACGACCCAGGATGATGTACACCGCCTGCTGCGCAAACAAGTTGAAGTATTTCTCGAGGACCGCGCATTGCGCGGCACTCGCAACCATGGAGGTCCAACGATCATGAGCGTCAAGACCATCAAGCATCCGACGACCAATCGCAACTTCAAATTGGGGCGGACGCGCCCGATCTCCCGCGGCCCGCGATTCAGCCTGCATAACTATCTCATGCGCGGTCTTGCGGCGCCGCCGGCAACGATCGACTACACCAAGACCGCGTCCGATGCGCTCGCCAATATCTATGGGAACGACAAGCTCGGCGATTGCGTGATCGCCGGAATTGGCCATGTTGTCGGAGTGCTCACGGGAAATTCCGGCGGACCGCCGTTCATCTACACGAATGACCAAATCGTCGCACTCTACAGCGCGATCGGCGGCTACGTGCCGGGCGATCCGTCGACGGACAAGGGTTGCGACGAGGTGACTGCATTGAATTATTGGGAAAACAACGGCGCGCCGGCGGGCAGCCACAAAATTGCGGGTTGGCTGTCGGTCAATGCGGCAGACCCCGCCGAATTCCGAACCGCATTGTGGTTATTCGAGAATTTATATTTTGGATTCGAGCTGCCAGATGCCTGGATCAACCCCATGCCATCGGCATCGGGATTTACCTGGGATTCCGCCGGCAAGGCCGATCCGAGCAACGGTCACTGTTTCGTCGGCGTCGGCTACAACGCGGCCGGCGTGACGATCGATACCTGGGGAATGACCGGATTGCTGACCGACAAGGCCATTGCGAAATACGGCGCGCAAACCTCCCACGGCGAGGTTTACACGGTCGTGAGCGCCGACGGCATCAACAAGGCCTCGAAAAAGGCGCCGAACGGATTCGATTGGAGCCAGTTGATCGCGGACTTCGATTCGATGGGGGGCAGCGTCTCGCCGCCGACGCCAAGCGCGACGTCGCGCTGATCGGCTCGCGTCGAAGCCTGAACTCAGCGTGGACGGGTCGGCGTGCTCGGCGACGCCAGGGAAACTGCGGCCGCGCAAGATCTGCGCGCAGTGACCGGCGCCTGGATTCGGCGATTCGCGGCTTGCCCGCGCTGCGCGCCGCCGCGCCGGGCAACTCGGTCCAATTGCTGCATAATTGCCTGCGCCGAGCCTTGGTACCAGGCTTGCGGTCGGTGACGAAACTGCAACGGGCATGGGGAGAATGGCAATGCGACGATTCGACGCACTCATTGTCGCAGTCTCGCTTGGCGCTCTGACGATTCTCGGCGCGGCGCGCGCGCAGGCGACTCCAATGCCTGACTTGAGCCGTGACCCGACACTCTACGTGGTCGGCTATGCCCACCTGGACACCGAATGGCGCTGGGAGTATCCCCAAGTCATCGATGAATATCTGCGCAGGACCATGGAGGACAACTTCAGGCTCTTCGACCGCTACCCGCACTACGTGTTCAACTTCAGCGGCGCCAATCGCTACCGCTTCATGCAGGAATACTTCCCGGCGGATTTCGCCAGGCTCAAGGAGTACGTCAAAGCGGGCCGATGGTTTCCGGCCGGATCCTCGATGGAAGAGGGTGATGTCAACGCGCCGAACGCCGAGGGCATCATCCGCCAGATTCTCTACGGGAACGCGTGGTTCCGCCGCGAACTCGGCAAGGACAGCGTGGAATACATGCTGCCCGACTGCTTCGGATTTCCGGCCTCCCTGCCGACGATTCTCGCGCATGCGGGAGTCAAGGGCTTTTCGACCCAGAAACTCGTGTGGGGATCCTCTGCCGATGCCGGCGGTCCGGAATCACTCGAGATGACGCCCGCGGGGACGCCATTCAACGTCGGTGTCTGGGTCGGGCCGGACGGGGAGAGCGTTCTCGCGGCACTGAATCCCGGCGACTACAGCCACGGGATTTATACCGATCTGTCCAAGCCGCTGGCTCCGGCGGCAGGGAACGCGGCGCTCGAGCAGATGCAGAAGGGAATTTCCGATCGGCTCCAGCAGCTTCAGCAGGTTCTCGATGCGGCCGAGCAAGACCATCAATCCGCGGACCCGCGCGCGGTCCAGGAATTCGACGACTTGCGCCGCCGCCAGAACGGCTATGCGAATCTCGAGCGCGATGAGCAGCAGCGCCGCCTGCAAAACGATTGGGCAGCGCGCGTTGAACTCAACGGCAAGGTCAGCGGCGTGTTCGCCGATTATCATTATTATGGGACGGGCGACATCGGCGGAACACCCGATGAGGAATCGGTCAAACGCCTCGAGGCCATCGTGACCCGAGGAACAGCGAGCCTGGTGTCGCCCGATGAACCGTACACGCCTCGTGAGCCGGGCGCGTGGCCCTCGGTGCCGGTGGGCGACGGTCCTGTGCACGTGATTTCGGCAAATGCCGAGCAATTGTTTCGCGCGATCACGCCCGCAGAGCTTGCAGGACTGCCGCGCTATACGGGCGAAATGGAGCTGACCAATCATTCGGCCGGATCGCTGACGTCTCAAGCCTATCAAAAACGCTGGATCAGAAAAGAAGAGCTGCTGGCCGACGCGGCGGAAAAAGCCTCGATCGCGGCGCAGTGGTTCGGTGCGCGGCCGTATCCGCTGCAACGCCTCAACGATGCCTGGACGCTCGCGATGGGCGGTCATTTTCACGACATCGCGGCGGGAACCGCCAGTCCGAAATCGTACGAGTTCGCCTGGAACGACGATGTGATCGCAATGAACCAGTTCGCCGGCGTTCTGACCAACGCCGCCGAAGCCGTTGCGGCCGCGCTCGACACCGAGACCCACGGCATACCGCTGTTGGTGTTCAATCCGCTGAACATCGCGCGCGAAGAGGTCGTGGAGTCCCGTGTGAGTTTTCCAGGTTCCGCACTGGATGCAGTGCACGTGATCGGACCGGACGGCAGCGAGGCTCCCGCGCAACTCGTCGAAGGCCGGGTTCTGTTCGTGGCCAAGGCGCCTTCGGTCGGCTTTGCGGTTTACGATCTGCTAGCGGGCCCGACGGCCCGCCAAAACGCATCGCCGCTGCAGGTAACCGCGAGCACGCTCGCGAATCAGTATTATCGCGTCCGCTTGAATGCGGACGGCGACGTCGCGAGTATTTTCGACAAATCGATCGGCAAGGAATTGCTTGCCGCGCCGATGCGGCTCGCAATCTCGTACGACAATCCCGAGCGCTGGCCGGCCTGGAACATGGACTGGGATCAGGAACAAGCGCCGCCAAAGGCCTATGTCGGCGGCCCGGCGCGCATTCGGATCGTCGAGGCGGGTCCGGTGCGCGTGGCGCTCGAAGTGTCCCGGGAAACCGCAGGCTCGCGATTCGTGCAGACGATCCGGCTCTCGGCAGGCGACGCGGGCAAGCGCGTCGAGATTGGCAACGTCATCGATTGGAATACCAGAGAGTCCAATCTCAAGGCGACTTTCCCCTTGGCTGCAACGAACCAGATGGCGACCTACAATTGGGACATCGGCACAATCGAGCGGCCGAGTGCAGATCCGAAGAAGTTCGAAGTGCCGTCGCATCAGTGGATCGACTTGACCGACATCGGCGGCGAGTTCGGAGCAACCATATTGACCGATTGCAAAAACGGATCGGATAAGCCGAATGACCATACGATTCGTTTGACGCTGATCCGCACGCCCGGCACGCGAGGCGGCTATCCGGATCAGGGCACGCAAGATATCGGGCACCACGAATTCGTCTATGGGATTGCGGGCCATGCCGCCGACTGGCGTCACGCCGCGACCGATTGGCAAGCGCAGCGGCTCAACGATCCTCTGATCGCATTTCAAACCGCCAAGCACGCGGGTGCGATGGGTCGCGAGTTCTCCTTGCTCAAGATCAGCAACCCGCGGATTCGGGTTCTCGCACTCAAGAAGGAGGAGCTCGGCGACGCCGTCATCGTTCGCATGGTGGAACTCGACGGCAAACCGCAGGCCAAGGTTCGCGTGGCCTTTGCAGGTCCAATTCTCGCGGCGCGCGAAGTCAACGCGCAGGAGCGCACCCTTGGCAGCGCGAGCGTCGAGCACGGGGCGCTCGTGACCTCGTTCTCGGCTTTTCAGCCGCGGTCATTCGCGGTCACCCTGGCCGCCTCCCCGACGCGGCTGCCGCGCCTGCGTTCCACGCCGGTGGCATTGCATTACGATCTCGCGACGGCGAGCGCCGACGGAGCGCCGTCGGTCGGCGGATTCGACGCTGCGGGTAACGCGCTGCCCGCCGAACTGTTGCCCTCTCAGCTGCGCTACAACGATGTACAGTTCGACCTTGCGCCCGCGAAGACCGGGTCGCCGAATGCCGTCGTCGCCAGGGGCCAAACGATCGATCTTCCCGGCGGCGAGTACCGGCGCGCCTACCTGCTCGCGGCCTCGTCGGATGGCGACCAGCTGGCAGGGTTTGAAGTCGGCGGCACCACAGTGAACCTCAACATCGAGGATTGGGGCGGATTCATAGGGCAATGGGATGACCGACAATGGACTTCGAAAGACACGTCCAAAGACGATTACGGCCAGATGAGCGGCATCAAGCGCGGCTACATCAAGCGCGCGGACCTCGCCTGGTACGGTTCACATCATCACGATGCGGCGGGACGAAACGTACCGTATCGCTACGCGTATTTATTCGCCTATCCAATCCAATTGCCGCCCGGAACCAAGCGCATCAAGCTGCCGGACAACCCCAAGGTACGCATCTTGGCAGTGTCGGTCAGCGATGAGGCGGCGCCCGTGATGCCCGTGCAACCGCTCTACGACGTGCTGCCTCCGCCCGAGCATGGCGGCTGATCCTCGGGGCGAGCGCCAGAATCGTTTGGAAACCGTCAGCCTCATACTCACTGCGCAGCGGAAGCCGGGGGCTGTTCCGACCGGTTGCGCCCGCAGAACCCGCGTCGAGATCCCATGAGATCGCGATACCGTTGGCGTTCCTCCGGCGTCATTTGCTGCCAGCGCTGCTGCATCGAGGCGCGCCAATGCCAGCCGCGACGCGCGCGCCCGCGAAGTCCGCCGAACAGAATTCGCGACAGAACGAGCAGCGCCAAGGCTTGTAGATAGGTGATCGCATGGAAGCCGGTGACTCCCGGAATCACGGCGTTCCAGAGCCACATCACGGCATAACCGAGCGCCGTGACGGCCACTACGGCGACGGCCAGAAATTTCAATCCTCTGAGAACCCAGAATCGTTTCATCGCGTACTCCTCAAGTGGGGTCAAATTCCAAACGGATGTCCTGCAGGCGCCGCCGCAGATGGCGAACCGCGGCGTGTTTTCGACCGAGCAGGGTGCTCACGCCAACGCCCGTCTCGGCCGCGAGCTGCTTGAAGCTGCGGCCTTCCAATTCGTGCGCGACAAATACGTCGCGCTGTTCCGCCGGCAGTTCATCGAGCGCCGCGAGCAGTTCGTCGGCGAACAGCGCGCGCAGGTAGCGGCTTTCCGGATCGGCCTCGAGCGGCGCGATCCGGTCCGCCCACGCGCCATCCGATTCCACCGCAGCTTCGTCATTCGGCGACGCCAGCGCAGAGGTCGGCTGCACGTAGCGCGATCGCTCTCGGAATCGGTCGATGATCCGGTTTCTCGCGACCCGCAGCAGCCACGCCGCCACGTGTTCGATGGGCTCCATGAGCCGATACGCGCAGATGAGTTCGACAAACGCGTCTTGAACGATGTCCTCGGCTTCGCTGAAATCGGCGACTTGCGCTTTCACGAATGCCCGCAGCCGGGGGCCCTGAACGGCAATGGCCGCGGCGATTCGATCGTTGTCGGCGACCGGGGGCCCGGAAATTGACGTCGCATGGTACATAGAGTGATAGACGGTCGGCGAACGAAAATATTGTCTCGAACCGGCGCCGCTGCGCACCGCTACGCATCAATTGGTGGAGTGTCGGTCCAAATCAAGGGGAGCCGCCGCAAATTGCCGCCGGTCCGCTTCACAAATCTTTACCTGAGCGACATACGGTACTCATAGACGGCGCGCATTCTGAGCATCGTGTTCTCCACCACCGAGGAAAGAATCCACATGAATACCAATTCCCCCAGCGAACCCGCCGCGATCGCGCCGCGCCGTTCCATCTTCAGCCGTGCGACTCTGATTGCCTTCTTCGCGGGCGGCGCGCTGGCCGCCGGCATCGCTGCGCTCGCGAGCGGCGCTGAAATGAGCGGCTGGCATCACGGCATGCTCATGGACGGCACGCACAGCGCCGCCGAGGTTTCCGCGCACGTCGACCACGTCTTGAAGCATTTCTACGTCGAAATCGATGCGACGGAGGCGCAAAAGGCGCAAATCGGGCCGCTCGTGCAGCAGGCGGTCAGCGATTTGCTGCCGTTGCGCGCGCAGCTGCAAGCGGCCCACACGGAAGCCCTGGGCGCGCTGACCCAGGCGACGATCGATCGCGCGGCTTTGGAGAGCGCTCGAGTCGCTCATTTGCAAGTGGCTGACCAGGCTTCCAAGCGATTCACGCAACTCATCGCCGATGTCGGCGATCTGCTGACGCCGGCGCAACGTGCTGCGCTCGCGGCCCATCTGCAGAAGATGCACGCGATGGCCAGGTCGTAATCGCCCTGGCCAAACCGGCCCGCGACCACTAGAGTCGCTGGTCAGATGATAGAGCGCATCCTCATCGTCGAAGATGATGCCCGCCTGGCCGACATGCTCTCGGAGTATCTCGGTCAGGCGGGTTTCGAGGTCACGATTGCGCCGCTCGGCGCAACGGCACTCGAGTTGCTGAGGCGCGCGCCTTTTGATGCCGTCGTGCTCGATTTGATGCTGCCGGACATGGACGGTCTGCAGGTCTGCCGTGAGCTACGCGCGTCCAATGACCTGCCGGTGCTGATGCTGACGGCACGCGGCGACGCGGTCGACCGCATCGTCGGTCTCGAACTCGGCGCCGACGACTATCTGCCGAAGCCGTTCGAGCCGCGCGAGCTGCTGGCGCGGCTGCGGGCGATCTTGAGGCGCCGAAACCCTGCCGCGTCCGCCAACGACAAGGTACTGCGATTCGGGCGCCTCGAGATCGACACCGCCGCGCGCGCGGTGCGCCTCGATGGGGTTCATTGCGAAATGACCAACTACCAATTCGAGTTGCTCGCGACGCTCGCTCAGCACGCAGGTCGCGTGCTGTCGCGCGAGCTGCTCATGGATTTGATGAAGGGCGAGGAGTTCGAGTCCTTCGACCGATCGATCGACGTGCACATTTCGCGAATACGCGCCGCGATCGAGGACAATCCGAAGAAGCCGCGCCGCATCATCACGGTTCGAGCGGCCGGTTACGTGTTCGCCAAGGCGCAGGACTGATGCTGCGGCTGTATTTGCGCCTCTATTTGGCGCTGATCGCGAGCCTCATTCTGTTCGGCGTCGCTACCGCCGTGATTTGGCATTTCGCCGGCGGTCCGATGGAGCAGGCGGGCTCGAGCTTGGGGCGCTTGGTGCAAAACGTGCTGCCCGCAGCGCAAGCGCCTCAGCCTGAGCAACAGCAGGCGCTGCTGCGCTTGGCCGCGGGTCTCAACGGCGACGTGACCCTGCTCGCAAAAGACGGCAGCGTCATTGCCGCAGTCGGTCCGCCGCTGTCTGCGCCGAGTCCTCACAATCATCGCACACTCTTTTTTCCGCACTGGCAAGGGGATCCGGTCACGGCGATTTATCTCGCCGACGGACGCCGCTTGATTGCGAGCGTGCCGATCGGATTTGGAAATATCCGGCAGTTTTTTCACTTGATGCTGATGCTGCTCGTGCTCGCGATCGGAGTCGCGGCATTCCCCGTAGTGCGGCGGCTCACGCGAGGTCTCGAACGGCTTCAGCGCGGCGTCGAATCGCTCGGTGCCGGCGATCTGACGTCGCGGGTCCCCGTAGAGGGGCGCGACGAGGTGGCGCGGCTTGCGGCGAGTTTCAATCGTGCGGCAAGCCAGATCGAGCAGCTCGTCGGCGCACATCGAACGCTGCTCGCCAATACGTCGCATGAGTTGCGCACGCCGCTGACGCGCATCCGGCTCGCGTTGGATCTCATGAAGACTTCCGCCGACGCGAAGACCAAAGCGGGACTCGAACAGGACATCGCCGAACTCGATGGGCTCGTCGACGAGATTCTGCTTGCGAGCCGGCTCGATGCGGTGACTACGCTCGAGGTCACCGAGGAGATCGATTTATTGGCGCTGGCGGCCGAGGAATGCGCGCGCTACGACGATGCGCACCTCGAGGGGGTCTCGGTCAAAATCTCGGGCGACCCGCGGCTGTTGCGCCGGCTGCTGCGCAACCTGCTGGAAAATGCCAAGCGCCACGGCGTGCCGCCGACCCAGGTGCGCGTCGAAGCGGGCGGCAATGAGGCTCGCGTGACCGTCTGGGATGGCGGACCGGGGCCGGCGCCGGCGGAATACGAACAGGTATTCGTGCCCTTTTATCGGCGTCGCGACGCGCGCAACAGTGCGGGCACCGGATTGGGATTGTCGCTCGTGCGCCAGATCGCACGGCGCCACGGCGGAGACGCCCGCTGCGTTTCGATCAGCGATCAACGTAGCGCGTTCGTCGTTACGCTGGCGCGCTGATCGAAGGCGCCGCGCATTGCAAGCACTGCAGTGCACACTCGCGACGATCCAAATCGGGGGTTTGCCGGGCGGCTGGCAATGACTTGGATGGAAATTCGAATCAGCCTAAACTGAATATGCGGACACTGCCGATTGAGCGGCCAAGGCACCCGGTGTCGCCGGCGGCATCGCCGGGAAATGACGGGCGAGGACGAACAGTGAACTATGCGGTCGCAATTCTGGTTGGGGTCGTGTGCCTCTCGGTCGGCATCTATGGTTGGATTGCGATGCACGCGATGTGGCGCAGCGGCGAGGCGAGTCTGTTGTTCGATTTGCGGCGTTTGTTCGGAGGCCGCGTGATTTCGTTCAATCGCGAACAGCAGCCCGCACCGCACTGGATCACGATGCTGCTCAATATTTTCCTGACGACGATTCTGACCGGCTTTGCTTTGGGCGTTTTGTTTCTCGTCGCCGCATCGATTGCGGCGTCGTAGCGCAGGAAGGCGGCAATATGAATGAAGATATCGGGCCATTGAATGAATAAGGGTGTCGCATTGATCGTCGGTGCCGGGCCCGGGATCAGCGCCGCATTTGCGCAAGTGCTAGTGGCTGATGGCTACCGAGTCGCGCTGGCCGCCCGCAATCTGGATCGATTGCGGCCGCTGGCGCTTCGAATCGGCGCGATGCCGTTCGAGGCAGACGCGGCCTCTGCGCAGAGTCTGGTACGTTTGTTTTCGGAGGTCGACCAGGCCTTGGGACAAGTCGATGTCGTGCTCTACCACCCGAGTGCGCGTATTCGCGGTGATTTGTTGAGTTTGGATATCGAGGCCGCCGCAGCCGCGATCCAGACGACGGCCATCGGTGCGCTCGTCACCGCACAGGAGGCCGCCCGTCGGATGATCCCCAGAGGAAGCGGCAGCATTTTTTTCACGGGGGCAACGGCCGGCGTCAAAGGCTTCGCGCGCTCAACGGTCTTTGCGATGGGAAAATTCGCGGTACGCGGTTTGGCGCAGAGCCTGGCACGCGAACTCGGTCCCGCGGGCATCCACGTCGTGCACTTCGTCATCGACGGCGCGGTGCTCCAGGACAGTGCTGAGCCGGGCGCATTTACGCCGCAGGCGATCGCCCAGTCGTACCTGGCGGCCCTCAATCAACCGCGCGGTGCGTGGAGTTGGGAGCTCGAACTACGCAGCCACACTGAACCATTCTGACGGCGATCGGTGCTCTCCCTCAGTCGATCGGGGAATGCCGGCCCCAGTCGAAGCGGCGGCCGAGGATGGCCTTGACGACCAGGTGATCGGTCGGGGCGGTCGCGCCGATGCCGATGCCGATGTTGATCTCCCAAACGGGCGACACATTGAGATCGGTGACGAAGAAGACCTGTTGCTGTTGCTCGTGGTCCGGTGCGATGTTGCGAATCGCGCCGAAATCGGCATACCACTCGATGCCGGCGCTGATGACGCGACTGAAGTCGTAGCCGATCTTCGCGCTCGGCGTGAAGCCGAGCCCCTGCTTGACGTCCGGTCCGTGCAGGGTGCGCTCCAGTGCCGGATTGATCGCGAAGTACCAGCGGCCGATTGCTTTATCGATGATGGGTCGTATCTCCCAGGTCCACGTGTCGGGGGAGTAGACCGCGCGCTGGTAGCCGATTTCAGTCGAGAGGCTCACTCCTACGGGCCAACCCCAGGATTCGGGGACGCGAATGCGCGGGCGGAGGTGATCGCCGACCCACTGCACGCCGTGGCCGTCTTGTTCGCTCGTGAAGACGTAGAAGCCGACCTCGGACCAGCCATTGAGGCCCTCGGTGAGTTCGAGTGTCTCGTGCGCCTGATGCTTCGTCGGGTAAATGCCGTCGATCGTGTTTTGCTGGCCCTCGATCGTGTAGTTGGAATGCAGCTCCACCATGAGATTGTCTGCCGGCACGGTATCGGCAGCGTAGACCTGAATTTCGTAATTGGCCTGCGCCTCGAGCAGTGGCGGCCATGTGGCGAGCGCAAGCAACACAGCGATCCAGCGGATCCCTGCAAGCCGACGCCGCTCACGCATAGTCGAATCGCAAATTGAAGCCCAGATCCATGTGGCTCTGCTGATGGCAATGAAGCAAGGTTGCACCGGGATGGTCTGCAATGAAGTCGACCTCGGCCTCGGATTGCGACTCGACCAACACGACATCCTTGATGATCCCTCGAGTGCTGCGCGGCGCAGCGCTGGAGAGCTTGAGCAGGTCACGCCGCGAAATCATCGTTCGATGATAGCCAATCGAACGAGGCGACGCGAACTCTCAGGCCGCCGTTCTCATGACCTCGACGGTCACGTGCGACAATGACTTGAATCGCTGGAGTCGCGCTCGATAGAACGCGCAATCGCGAGAGCCGCTCGTGAGCACCGAGACGACCGCACCCAGGTGACCGGGACCCAGGCGCCATAGATGCAGGTCGGCGAGTCGATCGCCGCCGGACTCGATCGTCTCGCGGATTTGCGAGGTGATACGCTGGTCCGGGTTCATATCGAGCAAGATGCGGCCGGTATCGCGCACCAACCCGTACGACCAGTTCGCAATCACGAGCGCGCCGACGATGCCTGCCAATGGATCCATCCACATCCAGCCAAAGCTGCGCGCCAGCACCAGGCCCGTGATCGCCAGCACCGAAACCGCTGCATCGGCCATCACGTGTACGTACGCGGAGCGAATATTGTTGTCGCGCTGCGCTGAACTCGAATGATTGTCGTTCGCACCCTGAGCGTGGAGATGCTCTTCGAACGCGACTTCGTATTCGCGTTCGCCGAGACGCAGGAATGCAAGGAATTCGTGGGGTTCGGGAATCGACTCGAGCGATTCCCAATAGCCGTCACGCGTGGTGAATCGAAATGATTGGCGTGAGCCGTCGGGGCGCCGCGTCTCGAGGCCCATCGAATCATCGCGATACGTCGGTAGCGCGGATTCGAATCTCAGTCGAAATCGCGGCGCAACGCCCTGTTCGAAAATTGACAATTCGACGACGCCAAGATCGGTGCTGATCGTGTTGGTTTCATCCGCGTGACGGTGATCGGAGCGGTCATGGTCATGATCGTGCTCATCGTGATGGTCGTGCCCTTGGGTATAGCGATGATCGTGACCACGATCGTGACCATGATCGTGATCGTGACCATGACTATGCCCGTGACGATCGCCGCTCAACATCCAGGCGCTCACGATATTGACTCCGAGTCCCACCACGGCGATCGGGATGGCCTCGGTGAAGTGGATCGGTACCGGCGAGAGGAACCTCGCGACCGCCTCGTAGCCGATGAGCACGGCAATCATCGCGAGCACGATCGCGCTGCTGAAGCCCGCGAGATCCCCAAGCTTGCCGGTTCCAAAGACAAATCGATCATCATTGGCATGACGGCGTGCATAGGTATACGCCAGCGCCGCGATCAGCATTGCACCCGCATGGGTCGACATGTGCAATCCGTCGGCGACGAGCGCCAACGAGCCGAACATGCTGCCTCCGACGATTTCGACGACCATCATGAGGCTGCACAGGACGATCACGCCCCATGTCTTGCGTTCGTTTTGCTCGTGTCCCGTTCCAAGAAAGACGTGGCTGTGTCCCGCGAATGCGGCGGAAGGATGACCATTGTTCACGGCGGGGCTCCTATTCGCGGCGAGGTCGACGACCAGCCGGTGCGCGTCGTTGCCGGCTATCAATCAGAGGTACCTTGTAACTCCCCGAGGCCTTTTGATCAAATCGCGAGAATCTCGCGGCAGCCTCCGACGCGCCGATCACCGCCGAGAGGACGCCGGCAGGCGGCGCTTCATTTCCCGAGGTTATCGGTTCGGCGAATGAATTCCGCGACGTGATCGTGCAGCAATTTGAGCGATGAATCCTTCGCGTAAACCATATGGCCGGAATCGTAGAATTTGTACTCGATATTGGCCTGCAGGCTCGCCGGCATCGGCAGGTGATGCATCTCGTAGATGCCCTGGTAGAAGGGTGTCGCGAGATCGAAATAGCCGGCGTTCAATTGAATCTTGAGATTGGGATTGATCTTCATTGCGTTCGCGAGGTCAGGCATCACGTTGGCGCCTTGTCGCGACGGAATCGGTCCCTGCGCCTGCCCCGGCTGTTGGTGCTGGAAATTCCACGTCCGGAAGGTGCCGATGCTCGGCCTGAAAGTCTTGCCGTCCCCGAAGTGCAGTTCGCGGCGCACATAATCGTTGAATGCAGTGACGTAAGCTGAACTCAGGGCCGAGGCTTGTGGATCGTAGTCCGCACGCTGGCTCAATGGATCGATGTCCGGGCCGGAAAAACGGCTGTCGAGGCGGCCCGTCGTCAGACCGGTATCGCCCTGCAAATTCTGACGAAATTCTCCGCCGTCGATGCGAAGATCCGCCTTGAGAATGTAATCGACCGGGAGGCCGGTGTACTCGTGCAGCTTGGCGGCGATCGCCGCGCGCGCCGCGGCGCTCAAGTCCGAGCCCGCGGCCAGTGCTCGCGCGTAGTCACCCATCGCGAACTCTTCGACCTCCGCGAGCAAGGAATCGAGATCTTTGTGCTCGCCGGTCAGCTTGTGGTGATACCAGGCGGTCGCGGCATAGGTCGGCAGCACCGTCTCGTAAGGCAGATCGATGCCCGGATTCTGAGTGGGCCGATCGGGGCTCAAATCAAAATTGAGAATCTGCGAGAGCAGTATGACCCCGTTGAAATCGATCGATCGATCGGCTTCGAGTTGGTTGACGAGGACGGCCGCGCGCGGCGTGCCATAGCTTTCGCCGAAAATATACTTGGGTGAATTCCAGCGATCGTATTTCGAAAGAAATTGCACGATGAATTCGGCGAACGCATGGGCATCCGGATCGACGCCATAGAATGCTTTCTCCTTGTCCTTGCCGGCGATGCGGCTGAAGCCGGTGCCGGGCGCGTCGATGAACACGAGGTCGGTTGCATCGAGCAAGCTCGAGGTGTTGTTGACGAGCGAGTAGGGAGAGGCCGGCGTATGTGCGTCGGTCGACGTGACGATGCGGCGCGGTCCGAAGGCTCCGATGTGCAGCCACATCGTCGAGGATCCAGGGCCTCCATTGAAGAAGAACGTCAAGGGACGCGGCCCGCCGCCGGTCCTGAAATACGCGACATAGAACATCGACGCTTCGGCCGTTGGATTCTTAGGTTCGGCATCGGACGATGCGGGGGCTTCCTTGTCGGACTTCGGATCGCGTGGTACGTCGTCCCAGTCCTTCGGATGTACGATCAATGTGCCGGCAACCGCCTGGTAGGAAATCGCCTGTCCGCCGATCGTCACCGTGCCGTTGCTTGCCTTGGTTTCCGGCCGAAACGGCTCGAACTTCCCGCTCTGCGGTTTCTCGAGGTCCGGTTCCGGCGTATTTTCCGGCGAGCTCGACGGCCCAGCGGCCATTGCGGCGCCCATCGAAACAAGGAGGACGGTTGGCAGGCATGCCAGAATTCTCGGTAGTGTCATTGTTCTGCTCCAAGAACGATTCGACGATGCCAATCGCAGACGAGCGGCGAGTCTAGCGAACGCGACCGCGCTTAGGAAGGGCGCCTGGCCCGCGCATTCGTTAGAATGCTCAGCGGCGGCGGTGCGATCAATGGTCTGCCGCGCCGACCAGGGACGCGAGTCCCGCTTGAGTAAACGATGTCCGCGGATCCCTATCATCTGCAACGCTTCGTTGATGCGCAGCGTGCCGTCTATGCGCAGGCGGAGGCGGAGCTTCGCGCCGGTTGCAAGCAGAGCCATTGGATGTGGTTCATATTTCCACAGATCAGGGGGCTCGGAAACAGCGCGACCGCTCAGAAATTCGCGATCTCATCGCTCGATGAAGCCGAGGCGTACTTGCAGCACACGCTGCTCGGACCGCGCTTGCGCGAATGCACGCGACTCGTGACGGACTTGGACGGAAAATCGATCGAGGCGATCCTCGGCCATCCCGACGACCTGAAATTCCATTCGTCGATGACGCTCTTTGCGCATGCGGGCGTCGACAATCGAATCTTCGTGGATGCGATCAAGAAATATTTTGGCGCGCGGTTCGACGACGCGACGATCGCGCGTCTCTGACCCAGCGTCGGGACGAGCGCGGACGGGGATTCGATTTCCTCCGTCCGCGCCGCCCGCATTTCAGAAGGGCAGTCCGTGTGCGCTACCGCCCATGCACATCAGCATCGGCAGCGATAGGATGAAATTGATGCGCGATGCCCTGCCCGCAATCTTGCGCGCGGCCGCCTTCTCCTCATCGGTCGCCGCCACGATGCCGAGAATCTTCTTCTGGTTCGGCCAAATGAATACCCAAACGTTGAACAACATGATCGTGCCCAACCAGGCGCCGGCGCCAATCGTCTGGAATCCCGGCCGCAGCATGAAGGCCCTGCCGATCGCGAGCGAGTAGTCGGATCCGAATCCACCAATCAAATAGATCGCTCCGGTCGCCCACGTGGCGACCGCGGCCCAGCGAAACCACCAAAGTGCCGTCGGCGCGATGTACTTTGAAATGCCCGCGCCGCCGGGACCGCCCTTGTCGGCGGCAGCCGCCGCGAGGCCGGGCGTTTGCACGACATTGAAGTAATAGAGCAGCCCGATCCACATGACGCCCGACACGATGTGAATCCATCGATCGAGGCGCACGGGGTGGAACCCGACAGGCAATCCGGCCCAGAGGCAGAGCCCGACGCCGATGATCACGGCGAGTACGATGCCGGTAAGAATGGCGCCCTTAACGGTGTTGAGCGGATGCATGATGTTAGACCCCATTGTTGCTTATTGATGAGTATTGTCGAAACAGGACCTGGATTCGCCGCCTGCGAACAGCCGGTGTCCACATCGATCCATTCCCAACGGTGCAATGCAGTGTATCGCGGGCTGCCGTCAAACCCAAGCGATCGGACCTTCGTGAAAATCGCCGATTCACGTGCATCGAGCGGGCCCCGGATGAGCGCCGCACGAACCCGCCGCATCGGTCGACGCCGCGCAATTTTCGCCTAAATTTGCAATTGGTTCCAATGCGATCGAGTGCGGCCACCACGGTACAGCCATGAGGCTTGTGATCAATGGCGGCACCGATCGATGGGTTGCGGCTCGTCGCCCTGCTCGAATTCGGGCAGACTGGATCGATGCCACGAAGCAAACCGCGTGTGGGACTCGCCTTGGGCGGCGGCGCCGCTCGTGGCTGGGCGCACGTCGGTGCGATTCGCGCGCTGAGGTTCGATCCGGTGAATCGCGGGCTATTCCTCCTCGACGGCGTCGGTAAGCACCAACTTGCGCGCTGCGATGAACGCGAGCATCGCTTCATCCGCGGCCGCATCGATGCCCGGATCTTGGTACTCGGCGAGCATTTTTTTCCAAACCGCATTGGCGCGCTGCTCGGCCGATAGGCGCCCCTCCATCGTCCATTGCTCAAACGAGGAATAATCCGCGATCGTCGACTGGTAGAACGCGGTTTCGAAGTTCGCCTGCGTGTGCGCACATCCGAGAAAATGGCTGCCGGGACCGACCTCGCGCAGCGCATCGAGCGCGAGCCCCCGCTCCGAAATATCCATGCCTTGTGCCAGGACCTGCATCATCGCGAGCTGATCCGCATCCATGACGAATTTCTCATACCCGGCAACGAGGCCGCCCTCGAGCCAACCCGCCGCGTGGGTCACGAGGTTGACGCCGGCGAGCAGCGTCGGCAGCAAGGTATGCGCACTCTCGTAGGCGGCTTGGGCATCGGCGATTTTCGAGGAACACAGCGATCCGCCGCTGCGGCACGGCACGCCGATGCGCCGCGCAAGCTGTGCGCTTGCAAAAATCATTTGAGTCGCCTCCGGCGTGCCAAAGGTCGGCGCTCCGGTTCGCATCGAGATCGCGCCGACGAAGGATCCGAATATCACCGGCGCACCCGGCCGCACGATCTGGGTCAAGGCCATGCCGGCCAAGGTCTCGGCGAGGATCTCGGTCAGACAGCCCGCCGCGGTCACTGGTCCCATCGCCCCGGCGAGCACCGCCGGCACGATGATCGTCCCCTGATTGGCGCCCGCGAATTCGCGCAGTGCCCCGAGCATGCGGCCGTCGAACACCAGCGGCGAATTCGAGTTGATGTTGCCGAGTACTACCGGGTGGGTCTCGAGAAATTGCGCGCCGAACAGTACTCGCGCTAGGTCGATGGCATCGCGCGCATGACCGGGTGTCTCCGGAGTCGCCTCGCAGCCCTGATCGCTGTAGCGGAAGAACGAGTACTGAACGTCGAGGTGCCGCTTATTTGCAGCGATCTCCATCGGTTCGCACATGCAGCCGCCCGAGAAATGGATGGCCGGCGCCATTTGCGCGAGTTTGATGAAATTCTGCAGGTCCTCGAGCGTGCCGTAACGCCTTCCGCGATCGAGATCGTAGACGAACGGCGGTCCGCCAACCGGCGAAAACACAGTTGCGTCGCCGCCGAATCGTACGTTGCGCTCGGGGTTGCGCGCATACAGCGTGAATTCCCGCGGTGCGGTCGAGAGCAACCGGCGAGCGAGGCCGCGCGGAATGTGAACCCGCTCGCCGACGACGTCGGCGCCCGCGCCGCGCCACAAACGCAAGGACTCCGGATCGCGCCGAAACTCGATGCCAATTTCCTCGAGGATCGTCTCGGCGTTGGCCTCGATCACTTCGACCGCTTCGGTGCTGAGCAGCTCGACGACGGGGAGTTTGCGGCGGATATAAGAGTACTTGGCGGCCTGTGTGCGGGCTCGCGCCAAGCGAGCGTCGCGGCCGCGGCGCGGGGCGCTTGATGTATTGGTCACTGCGTTCTCGCTCCGGATTGGTCGCCCGATGGGTGCGGAACCTCCGTCCCCTGGCGCTCACTATGCCTTGGTCATTCCCGCCGCACAACTGCTATTGAACGATCGAATAATTAAGTTTGGGGAACCGAAGCAACGCAATGCCGCGCCCGCGCGAGGTCTCGCTGAGGCCGTACACTCCCATATCCGATTACAAAGGGCTTGGCTTGCACCCCGAGCGCCGCTCCCGTTCGTATTGATCATCGAGGATGGAACACAACGCTCTTCGTCAACGGCATAGGAGATTTGATCATGAACAAGAATCGCGCAGCACTCGCGCTTGGCTGCCTGCTGCTACCCGCCTGGGCGGCTGCGCAAGGCGCAAAATTGAACCTCCCGGATTTTTCGTCGCTCGCCGAAAAAGCGACCGAATCGGTCAACATCAGTCTCAACCCATGGCTGTTGCACATGGCCGCCTCATTCATCGATGAGAAGGATCCCGAGAGCGCGGCGACCAGGAAGATGCTCGCCGGGATTCAATCCGTCGAGGTACGCAGCTTCGAGTTTGGGTCCGACTCCGCCTATTCCACCGCGGACATTGAAGGCGTCAGACGACAATTGACCGGGCCCGGCTGGAGCCAATTGATGCAGGTTCATGATCGCCAGCACAACGAGAACGTCGACGTTTACGTGCTCATTGATCACGACCGGACCAAGGGTTTTGCCTTGATCGCGAGCGAACCGCGGCAATTCACCATCATCAATATCGTCGGTTCGATCAGCCTCGAGGACCTGCCGATGCTCGAGAAACGGTTGAATTTGCCGAACGTCTCGGCCCGCGCAGTCGAAGAGTCAGCCGGAGGTCCGGTATCGGCCGCTCGCCAATGACTGCCGGCAACGCGCCCTAGGCGGCCGAATTGCGCTCAACCGCCGCCTTGAACGAGCCGGGACCGGTCGGCATCGACGAGCAACTCGCGGCCGCTCGGGCTGGGGAATCGAGCGCGATCGGTGCGCTGGTGGTCGCCTACCAGCGCACCGTCTACAGTCTCGCGTTGCGAATGCTCGGTGCCCGCGATTTGGCGGAGGACCTGACTCAGGACGTCTTCATGCTGCTCAGCGAAAATCTGCATCGCATCGAATCGAAGGAACATCTGGCGCTCTGGCTGCGCAAAGTCACTGCTCACCGCGCCA
>Ga0209040_10001485_pt1 | contig 18562 bp, 17 predicted proteins | sample BogFormECP12_OM3_FD_188240 | JGI IMG/M metagenome (GOLD analysis project Ga0209040, IMG submission 188240) | Bog forest soil microbial communities from Calvert Island, British Columbia, Canada - ECP12_OM3 (SPAdes) (version 2) | ecosystem: Environmental > Aquatic > Freshwater > Wetlands > Bog ...
GTGCCCAGGAACTGGCGCACTTACTGCGATGAGGTCACGGATAACTTCCGGGTCATCGATCCAAAGAAGTTCCGGATTATCGTGTGAGCGGGGTATACATGTCGGAACGGCACGCGGCGGACTTCCGGGGGTTCGAAGAGGAAACGTCGGTCCACCAGGAGTTCGACGGCGCGGGCGTGCTCGCCACGCGGGAAAATATCGTCAAGATGCCCACTTTAAACGAGCAGGGCTTTTTCCACGATGAGATCCCGCTGGGTTCGCATGAGGTTGGCGCCTACATTAATCAGTTCCCGCTTGAGGCGGCAGCTGCTTCCTACGTGTTCACCCTTATCGAGGTGTTCGGGAACAAGGTCGCCAAGCTGGTCAACCCTAATAGTCTCGATAGGAACAAGGCCTGGCATGAGGACGTGAGGGGTTTTGCTAACCTGGGGGACAGTATGCAGCTGGTGAAAGCGCGTGAAGCCTTCGGCAAGCATTTCAAAGCCACGGTGGACGACGTGCCTGAACTGGCCGCTCGGCGCATGGTCGACCTGAAGCGGGCACGTAACGCTTTTGCCCATGATGGCGAGCAGGAGACAGGGTTCAATGAATTCCTAGAGGACGCGCTGGGCGTAGTTTGCCATATTGCATTTTTGACCACCAACGAGAACAGGATCTCGGTCTATCCGTGGGAAGATCACCTGGAAACGTTTGAACCCCAGTCGAAGGGCTGCTGAGGCAGGAATCGTTCATCTCGAACGGCTGGCCATCGAGTTTCTGACCGCATGGCCCCACAGACTGGATGGTGCGCGATTTTCTCGGTTATCTCCGGGGACGCGCGAACGGCTAACCGGCTGGCCGCCCGTGCGGTGCCGCGGGCGCGGGAAGTCACGGGCGCAAACCGCGCTTAGGCTCCTCCAAACTATCGCACCAGCTCAGGCAGGCTTAAGCTGAAGGCGTCCTCAAGGAATTTGATGGTATCCGGCTGCCCGTCGAGCGACGCGCGAACGTGCGTCGTTGTGTAGATACCGGTTTTCGGCTTCCACTTTGCATTGGCGCGATCTTCCGCCCTTATCCAGTTGATCGTGGCCACATACTCACAAAGCGCATCTGAGTTAATGTTGTCGGCCATGCTTCGACAGCGTAGATCATAACTAAGCAAAGGTTTGCCGTTGATTGCAACGTCGCGAACCGGTCTAGCTCGTGAGGTCAGTTGCCCAATGCCGACAAACCCGGAGCCTTTGAGGTATGCTGCAACAACATCACCTTGATGAAATCCGAGCATGGCGTCCCGCCAGCGAACGCCTTGACCGGCAGAGATGAAGCCATATTTACGGTAGTCATCCCAGTTGCGGTGCGGGCCTTCTCCGACGTTGTAGTAGTAGATTCCACATTGATAATCAAAGCCCGCAAGCAGCGTATGCATGGTATCGTGGGGGCGGAATTTCTCGGAATAGTGACCGGAGGAGACATTGGTTAGATTGCGACCAAGCTTCCAGAGCAGGGTCTTCTCCACGAGTAGAGCATCATGCTCTGACAACTCGCGGGCTATCACACGCACGATAGGTGCAAGCTTGACCTTGTGTATTTCGGCAATACGCCGAGATTTTTCTGAGTCAGACTCATCAGATAAGTGGGCATCTTTACGAGACCCCCTGCCCTTGCCAAAGTAGAACTCCTCGTAATTACGAGGGTCAATGTAGACATATACATAGTAGTCGTTCGTATCACTCATTATGGCGCCAGTCTCGAAATCGTCGCCTGACTGACATTGTAGCTGCGCGCTGCGGTTCGCCGGCTGCCACTCGCTCCCGTGCCTCGCGCTGCTGGTGCGGGGTGAGCGTCGGCTTGCGTCCGAATTTCACCCCCTTGGCCTTGGCGTCGGCCCGTCCGCGCGCAGTGCGTTCGAGTATGCCGCGGCGTTCGAGCTTCGCGGCGACGCCAAGCATGGCAAGCACAAGCGCGGCGAAGTCGGACGTGGTATCGACGACCGGCTCCGCCAGTGACCGCAAACCTGCTCCGGCGCGCTGCATATCGCGGGCGATAACCAGAAGGTCGGTCGTATCACGCGAGAGGCGGTCAACCGCTGGGATCACCACCACGTCGCCGGGGGCGAGGGCGGCCATCAGCTTCTTGAGCTGTGGCCGGTCGGCGGTCGCTCCGGTGATCTTCTCGCGGAACACCTTCCCGCAACCGGCTGCCTTGAGTTGGGCAAGCTGGCTGGTGAGGTCTTGCGTATCGGTCGACACGCGGGCGTAGCCGTAAACCATGCCCGGATTCTGCATCAGAAATCTGCATCGGAAAAGCCCCATAAAATCAGTGGCCTAGTTTTTGATGCAGACGTCCTGATTTCTGCATGTCAGGCGGCGCTCGCAGATCGGCTCCCGTGACCACGAAAAACGGCGCGGCATTGATCTAGATCAATGCCGTCACATAGCGAAGCTATATGGGCAGGCCGTGCTGCGTGCCTCATCGTCTGAGGGACGCATTAGGTCGGAGGGTCAGTCATGGTCAAGACACACTACACGGTTCGCTCCACCAAAAGTGGAACCAGAACGACAACGCGAACGAAGTCGGGAAACACCACGATCACTCGCACGTCTGGTGCTGGCAAGAAGCCAAGGACCACGATTTCCACACGGCTAGGCAAGGCCACTTACACCCGTTCTACCTGACGCCCTGCTCACGTTCTCGAGGAGCTGGCTATGCTCAACTCGCACCTTCGGTTCACCACCGTTGCTGGTCTGCTAGCAATCAGCTTTTGGATGATGTTGCTAACCAATGTAGCAACCGCCAACGACTTTATGGAAAAGCGCGAGTGCACGCTGCAACTTCCCACACGAGCGCCAGTTCATACCACTTGCGTTGTGCAAGGAGGAATTTCAAATGGCAGCCTTGATGTCGCAGTAAAAACACCGGATGGCAAATCATATGCGATGAGCGGATATCTAGATAAAGTTGACGGCTGGAGTTTGAGTCGAAAGCGGGCGAAACAAACATCTCAGGAGACAGGAGAATTTCCAGTATGTGTTAAAACTATCGATGGAACATTGGAGCTTTGCTTGTTTCATAAGGTAGAATGATCGTGCAACGCGTGGGGGGCGCGCCGTAGCCATATTCACTCCGAGGTCTGACTGTTCGCGGCAAGCTGCCGTATCAGGGCGTTGGCCGGGCCGCCTTGCAGGGGGCGGGGGTCTGGCTAGGTGGGAACGCTGTGTGTGTGCCGCATAAGGCCCATTATGACAAGGCGTTCTGAATATTCGTGAAGTCTCGGTGGGCATGTTGGAGTGAATCTCGCCCGCGGTTCGTTGTCTCAGAATGCTTGAACTTTGCAGGATACTCGGCGGATCGCTCAAGGCCTCAATTGCCGCATATTCCGGTGTCAGTCTTTTTTGAGAACGCGAGGAAGCAGACCGTGGCTCGGGCATGCCGGGCTTTCCTGCCAGCTCTTACAGCAGCCGCTTGCAGTTATGCTCATGCACCGACACCACCACTGACGAACCGAGGGATCACCTTCTCTCCCACGATTTCGATCGACCGCATGATCTGGTCGTGTGTGGTACGACCGATCTGGAACATGAAGATCATCTGATCGATGCCGGTCGCTGCCCAGCGCTCCACCTGACGACACACGCTGTCCGCATTGCCACCAATCGCCATGCCGCTGTCCAGCAGATCATCGTTCGAATAGCCGGCCATGCGCGCCTTGATGCGCGCGACGCCTTCCGACGAGCCGAACCGCACGTGGTTCAGTGCCGCGTCGTTGTCGCCATAGTAGAACCGCGCCGCGGCACAGCCGACCTCCCGGCCGATCCGGTCATCGTCGTGCACGCAGCCGATGGCGAACACGCCGACATGGTTGTTGATGAACCGTCCGATCGGCGTCGCGGTGCGGATTGCGGCGCGGTATGCGTTGATGTGCGGCTTGATCTCGGCATGGGTGTAGCGCGTAACGCCAAGGACGCCGACGCCGGCGTCACCGGCGCGCTCGAACGTCTCCAGGTTCGACGCCGCGAACCACAGCGGCGGATGCGGGCGCTGGATCGGCCGCGGCACTACCTGGCGCGCCGGCAGGTCGAAGTGTTTGCTCCTGTAGCCGGGGAAGTGCTCCTGCTCGAGCATCTGGACCACGGCTTCCAGCGCCTCGCGACCCACCTCGCGGCCGTGTTCGGCATCGGCATTGAAGCCGAGACCTTCCACCACATAGGCCGCGGTGCCGCGTCCGGCGCCGAATTCGCAGCGGCCGTTGGACAGCACGTCCAGTGTCGCGACGCGTTCGGCGATCATGAACGGGTTGTGGCACGGCATCAGGATCACCGCGAAGCCGAGCCGGATCGTGCGTGTGCGCTGCGACAGGGCGGCGAGGAACATCTCGGGGCAGGGGGAATGGCCGATCTCGGCGAAGAAGTGCTGCTCGGTGAGCCAGAAGTGGCTGAACCCGGCATGCTCCGCCGCAACGACATGGTCGAGGTTCTGCCAGTAGACGTTGCGTTCGGTGTCCTCGGCCCACGGCTTGGGCACCTGGATCTGGCTCAGCAGTCCGAATTTCATCTTCCTTGCTCCCCGCCATGGCGATGCACTTCACTCTCCACCAACGCCCAGATTTCCGCCTTCAGTGCCGCGTAGTCGGGCGAGAGCTGGATCGTCACATGCCGTGGCCGCGGCAGCGTATTGTCCAGGATCACCTTCACCCGTCCAGGCCGCGCTGACATCACAACGATCCTGTCCGCGAGAATCAATGCCTCGTCGATCGAATGGGTGATGAACACCACGGTCTTGCGGCTGGCCTCCTGGATACGCAGCAGTTCCTCCTGCATCTCTTGCCGCGTCATCGCATCCAGCGCGGCGAACGGCTCGTCCATCAGCAGCACTTCGGGGTCGGCGGCGAGGATGCGTGCCAGGGTCACGCGTTGCTGCATTCCGCCGGACAGCTCTGCCGGATAATGGCGTTCGAAGCCTTGCAGCTTCACCAGTTCGATGAAGCGCGCGGCGCGGCGGCGGCGTTCGTCTGCCGGGACGCGCTGCATGCGCAGGCCGAACTCGACGTTGCCTTGCACGGTCTGCCACGGGAACAGCGCGTAGGACTGGAACACCACGCCGCAACGCGGCTCGATGCGGGTGATCGGCTCGCCGTGCAGCAGGACGCGGCCCTCGGTGGGCTGGATGAAGCCGGCGAACATGTTCAGCATCGTGGTCTTGCCGCAGCCCGAGGCCCCGAGCAGGCAGACCAGCTCGCCCGTCGCGACATCGAGCGAGAAGTCTTGCACCGCCACCACGTCGGCGCCGCGGCCGATCGAGAACGTGCGCGTGACGTGTTCAGCGCTGAGGATCGGCAGCATCAGGTGCGGCGATGCCGCTCCCACGGCAGCAGCAGGCGCTCGATGCGTTCGGCTATAAGGTCGGCGATCAGCACGGTGATCGAGATCGCCACCATGCCCACCAGCACCAGCGGCAGATTGCCCCAGTCCTTGCCTTGCCAGATCAGCGCGCCCAGGCCCGATTGCGCCGCCACGAGTTCGGCCGACAGCACGCACGACCAGGAGATGGCGAGGGTGATCTTGAGACCGGCGATGATGCCGGGCAGGGCGGCGGGCAGGATGACCTGCCACATCACCGCAACGTCCTTCGCGCCGAGGTTGCGCGCCGCGCGCACCAGCAGCGGATCGACCCGCTGCACGGCGGCGAGCGTGTAGAACAGCATGTAGATCCAGGAGCCGAGAAAAACGATCGCGACCTTCTGCTGCTCGCCGATGCCGAGCCACAGAATGGTCAGTGGGATCCAGGTGATCGACGGCAACGGCCGCAGCAGTGAGACGAACGGATCGACGATCGCCTTGGCCGGCCACCATACCGCCATCACCACGCCAAGCGGAACGGCGACGAGGCCGGCTAGCACGAAACCGGCGAACACGCGTTCCGAGGAGATCAGCACCGACTTCCACAGGTCGCCGCTCGCGATCAGGTCCTGCGCCTGGGCGAGAATCTGCGCTGGCGAGGGCAGGAATACCGACGACACCGCGCCGGTCGTCGTGGCGACATGCCAGGCGAGCAGGAAGGCGGCGACCGAGGCGAGCTTGATGACCAGCCTGCCGGCCATCACGATGTCACGCTACGGCTTCGGCATGAAGCTGGAGTTCTCCCACTTCGCCACGTCGGGTACGCTGGGAATCTTCTTGTTGTCGTACAGCCATTGCGCCAGGTACTGCATCTGCGCGGTGTGCAGCTTCAGGTGCTCCTGCCAATCCTTGGTACCGTAGTACCTCTGTGCCTTCATGCCTTCCAGCACCTCCTCTGGCGTCTTGTGGAAATAGTGCGCCGCGGTCTTCGCCGCGTCCTCGCGGTCGGCGATCGTGTAGTCGGCACCTTTCAGTATGCCGAGCGCGATGGCGCGCGCCTGCTCGGGATGCTGCTCGACCAGCTTGCGCGAGATGATCACGATATCGGGCGAGGCCATGGTGCCGAATTTTTGGTAAGTCGTCGTATCCATATCGGTGCCGAGCAGTTTGCCGTCGGGCGCCGCCTTCTTCAGCCCATCCAGCAACGGCTGCCACACGCAGGCGGCCGCGATGTCGCCCTTGGCGAGCGCCGGCGCCATCTCGTTCGGGCCGAGGTTGAGATAATCGACGTCCTTCTCGGTCATGTCCTGCGTGTTGAGCAGGCCGCTCAGCGTGATCTCGGCCGAGGTGTTGGCGGCGACCTTCTTGCCGCGCAGGTCCTTGATAGCGGCGACGGGCGGCCGCGCCCAGCAGCCCTCGATGCCGGGCGAGTCATCGAAGTTGTAGAAGTAGAAGAAGTTGGTGTCGCCGCGCGCCATCGCCGGGATGACCGAACTGCGGCCGAGATTGCTGAACGCCGAGGACCCGGCATCGACTGAGGCCAGGCGGTCGCTGGAGTTGAGGATCACCTGGTACTCGATGTCGAGTCCCTGTTCCTTGAAGAAGCCCTTGTCGATCGCGACCATGATCGGCACCTGGCCGAACCAGGTGACGGAGCCGGCGAACCCCAGTGACTCCGCATGTGCACCGGCCGTGAGCGCCAGCAGCATCGCGGCGCAGATCGTTGCCAATCCCCTCATCGTGCCCTCCGCTCCGGCGCGCGCGCGTGCGAGCCGCCATGTTCGGGCCATTCCCACGGCCCGTCCACATCCACGCCCTTTGCGCGCAGCATCTCGCGATGGTCCTCGGCATTGTCCTGCGGACGATAGCCAAGGAACTCCCAGTTCGGATCGAAGGTCTTGATGCGCGTGTTGGCGGAGTAGCCGTTCACCACCAGGCAGCCCGGATCGGGATGGCGCAGCGACGCATCCACTAGGCGCACCACGTCGCCGGGCGACAGCCAGGTGGCAAGCGAGCGCTGGTCGATCGGCAGCGTGCGATAGGTGCCGATGCGGAGCGATACCGAACGGATGTTGTGGCGGTCGGAGTAACAGCGAAGCATGGTCTCGCCCCAGGCCTTGAACGTGCCGTACAGGCTGTCGGGCCGCGGCGGCAGGGCAGGGGAGACACGTTCGGTGATGGGATAGCAGCCGAAGGCATGGTTGCTGGAGGCGTAGACGATGCGCTGCACGCCGTTGAGCCGCGCCGCTTCGAACACGTCGAACACGCCGCGCGCGTTGACGCGCCACAGGTCCTCCAGCGTGTAGTCGCCGCCGACCCCGGCGAGATGCACGACCGCCGCCACGCCCTGCATCATGCGCTCGATCGCGGCGCGGTCGGCGATGTCAGCGACGATGCACTCCTCGTTCGGGGTGGGGTTGGCGATCGGTTTATGGTCGGTCAGCCGCAGATGGCGCCAGTCGGTGCGCAAGCCGTCGCGCAGCGCGGTGCCGATCGCGCCGGCGGCACCGGTGATCAGGACGCGATCGGTGACGGGGTTGATCATCTTCATATCCCCTCCGCACACCGCGCCACGCGTTCCACCGCGGCGAGGTACTCCTCGATCCCGCGCTCCTCCGGCGCCACCAGCACGTGCTGCACTCCCGCCGACTTGTATGTCTCCAGCCGCCCGCGCAGCGCACCGCTGTCCCTGCCTTCATCCGATGTACGCAGCGAGATGGTGAACGCCGCATCCGGTCGCCCGGTGCGCAGACGCTGCACCATCGCCGGCGCCTGCTCCAGCGTCACGCGGCTACCGTGCCAGCCATCCAGCCGCAACGCGCGTGCGATCGCCGCATCCGACGAACCGCCGATCCAGATCGGGATTTTCGCGCACGGTTTCGGCTGCATGCGCATGGTGTCGATTTTCGCGGGGATCCAGCGCGTGGGGAACGTTACCGGATCGTCGTTCCATACCGCCTGCATCATGGCGATGCCTTCATCCATGCGCCGGCCGCGCTCGCGGAACGGAACGCCGAGGGCGTCGAACTCCGCCTCCATCCAGCCGACGCCGCCGCCCAGGATCAGCCGGCCCTGCGACAGGTTCTGCAACGTCGCCAGTTCCTTGGCGAGCGGCAGCGGATGGCGCATCGGCAGCACCAGCACGCTGGTGCCGAGTTTGACGCGCTTGGTGTAAGCGGCGGCCCAGGTGAGCGTCAGCACCGGATCCCAGAAATTCGCCGAGGGCGGATAGCTAGCGTCCTTCGGGATGATGATGTGCTCGCTGACCCAGACATCGGCGAAGCCGAGCTCCTCGGCCTGCACCGCGGCGCGGCGGATCGCGTCGGGGCCGGCCTTGCGGCCGATATGGGGCAGATGGATGCCGATTTGCATGGCGGCGGTCTCCTCCCGATCTGAAGGAGGCAGTCCATACCAACACTGTCACCCCTTCAAGGCCCCTTGACCGCCGCTGTACGCGGCGCCGGGCAGGTCCAGTCCGCAATTAGCGCAGGTAAGCCTCGCTGGCATAGCGCCGCATCATCCGCTGACTGTTGAAATAGTAACCGATATTGCCGATGCTGTGCTTCATCATACCACGCCAGCGCGCGGTATCCCCGTAGAACAACGGAAGTATCGTCATGTCCAGCTTGTCATAGATCAGTCCGGCGTGAGCATCCGCGGCATCGGCGCCGTCCTCCGTGCCGATCCCCCAGCCGGTCACGCCTTCCACGCAGGCCTCGATCCACCAGCCGTCGAGCACGCTGAGATTCAGCACGCCATTCAGCGCTGCCTTCATGCCGCTGGTGCCGGAGGCCTCCATCGGCGGCAGCGGCGTGTTGACCCAGATGTCCACACCGCTCACCATGGCCTGGGCCAGCCGCATGTCGTAGTCCGGCAGAAATGCGCAGGTGATCCGGCCACGCAGGTCCCGCGCGATCTGGAGCAGGCGACGGATCGCTGCCTTCCCTTCGGCATCTCTGGGATGGGCCTTTCCGGCCAGCACGATCTGCATTCGGTGTTTCGCGGCGATCGCGGCCAACCGCTCGACATCGGAAAACAGCAGCAGCGGGCGCTTATAGCCGGTCATTCGCCGCGCGAATCCCAGGGTCGCAACGTTCGGATCGAGACTAATCCCGACGAGCGAAGCTACCAGCTTCAGCAGGTCTGCCTTCGCCATCGCATGCGGCGTCCAGACCTCGTCGTCGGAAAGCTGCATCGCGCGCACCAGGATTTCCGGTTCATGATGCCAGTTGCGCCATTTGGATGAATACAGATCGGCGAAGGCCGGGTGCGTCCACTGACCGACATGGACGCCATTGGTGATTGCATGAACCCGATATGCCGGAAACATGTGCCGCGTCGTTTCCGCGTGCCGGCGTGCAACGCCGTTGGTGTATCCAGACAGATTCAGTGCAAGTTGCGTCATGTTCAGCTGCGCGGACCCGACGATCTGCTTCAGCTCCTCGATGTTAACGATATCCGGCCCCAGGCTTGCAAGCAGCTCGTAGGAAAACCGGTCATGGCCAGCTTGGACCGGTGTGTGAGTGGTGAACACGCAATGTTCCCGCACCCTGGCGAGATCATACAGCGGTTCGCCGGGCCGTACGTCCTCGGAAGGGAAGCGATAGTGGTTGAGCAGGTCGAGGGTCAGAAACGCGGCATGACCCTCATTCAGGTGATAGGTGTGAAGCTTGAAGCCAAGGGCCTGCAGCAGGCGAATCCCACCGAGTCCGAGGATTAGCTCCTGCTTCAGGCGATACTTGTCGCCGTCGCCATACAGGTGGTGCGTCAGCTCCCGATCTTCGGAATAATTCTGCTCCAGATCCGCGTCGAGCAATAGTACCGGGACCTCATGCCCATGTGGGCTGGCATGGACATATAGCCAAGGCCGAACCCAGACCACTCGCTGCTCGATCCGCAGCGCGACCATCGCATCCAGCGGCGTGCAGAACTGGGCCGGGTCCCACCAATCCGGCCCCTCGGTCTGTCGTCCGTCAGCGTCAATCGTCTGCCGGAAATACCCCGCTCGGCTGATCAGCGTCACGAATACCACCGGTATTTCCAGGTCAGAGCAGGAGCGCACCGTGTCCCCGGCAAGCACGCCGAGACCGCCGGAATAAGTCTTCATCTCGGGCCGGATCGCGATTTCCATCGAGAAGTAGGCGATATGGGTCCGCTCGACGAATCCTTTCAGGGAGGCAGTCATGCAGATCTCGTTCGGGGCTGGGACGCGATGGGAACCCGTCTCGTCCGGTTGACAAATGCCACGCGGTCAGACTGCCATGGACCTGGTCCAGGCAATTGACAACAATTCCGTCGCTTGGCCGGCGCACGTGATCATATCGCACAGGCTAGGCGCAATTCGCAAAGCGTTGTCTGAAAGATCTGTGGCAATCGGCAACTTACCCCTTCACTGCCCCTGCCGACAGCCCCTGCACGACGAACCGGCGCAACAGCAGCACCAGGATCACCGTCGGCGCCAGCGCGATCATGCAGATCGCCATCGTCAGGTTGAAGAACGCAAAAATGTCGCCGACCAGGCTGGCGATCATCACCGGCAGCGTCATGAACTCGGCGCGGTTGTTGAGGATCAGCGGGATCAGCAGATCGTTCCAGGCGATGACAAACACGATGGCGCCATACGAGGCGAGCCCTGGCGTCGACAGCGGCAGTGTGACACGTAGGAACGCGGTGAAGCGCGAGCACCCGTCAATGCGCGCCGCATCGTCCAACTCTTGCGGGATGGTGGCAAAATAGGGGACCAGGATCAGGATGCCGTAGGGCAGCAGGAAGCCGGTCTCCGCAATGATCACGCCCCAGACAGAATTCAGCATGCCCATCTGGCGGAACACGACATAGAGCGGGATCATCAGCACGATGATCGGCACGAAGCGGGCGAACACGTTCACGCCCATCAGCCACATCACCCAGCGCGAGCGCAGCCGCACCACCGTATAGGCGGTGAGCGAGGCGAAGATCAGCGTCAGCACTGTGACGCTGATCGCGATCACCGTGCTGTTGATCAGTGCGAAGTGGAACTTCTTGATGTTGTCGGGCAGATAGGTCGCCTGCTCGAACACCTTGCCGCGCTGTGCGCCGCCGGACAGGATCACGCGGAAATTGTCGAGTGTCCATTCCGGCGGCCATAATCCACGGGTGTCGGCGTGGAGGCTCTTCTCCGACTGTAGCGCGGCGAACGTCACGGCGATCAGCGGCAGCAGGAAAAACGCGATCACCGCCAGGTTGGCGAGGTGCAGCGCGGCGCGGGTCCACTTCGAGGGACGCATCACTGGGTGCGCCGGTAGATCAGGCCAACATAGGCGATGGCGATCAGGCCGATGATGATTGCCAGCACATAGGCAGAGGCGGCGCCGACGCCGATGTCGAACGGCGGGGAAAAACCCTTCTTGTAGCTGTACCAGGAAGCGACCCAGGTGGCATCGCCTGGCCCGCCCTGGGTGATCGCCAGCACCTCGTCGAACACGGCAAACGCGAACGAGGTGCGCAGCACCAAGATGACGACGATGATCGGCCGCAGCAGCGGAAGCGTGATATGCCAGAAGCGCTGCAACGCACCTGCGCCATCGACCGAGGCTGCCTCGTAGAGTTCCTGGTTGATGCCCTGCAAGGCGGCGTGCAGCAACAAGATGGCGAACGGGAGCGTGCGCCAGATATAGGGGATGGCGATGGCGAACAGCGCCGTCGCCGGATCGCCGGCCCAGTTCACCGCGCTGTTCGATAGCCCGGTGGTGAACAGGATGCGGTTGAGAAAGCCGTATTCGAAGCTGTAGATGAATGACCAGATCAGTCCGCCGGCGATCGGCGGCACCGCGTAGGGTACCAGGATGAGGAACTTGGTGATCCTGCTACTCCACACCTTCTGGTCGATCAACAGCGCGATGGCGACGCCGAGTACGATTTCCAGCGTCACTGAGAACGCGGTGAAGATCAGCGTGTTCTTCAGCGCCAGCAGGAACAGCGGGTCGTCGAAGATGCGCTGGTAGTTGGCAAGCCCGACGAACGGGAAGATGCCGCGGCGCAGTTCCGCCAGCGACACCTTGTGGAACGACAGATACGCCGCGTAGTAGATCGGATAGGCGAGCACCAGGGCGAGCGTAAGCAGCGTGGGGACGTTCATCGCCGCGCCGAGGGCGCCCGGCGGCAGCTCCCGGCGAAAGCGGAACGGTATCGCTGCCTGCACCGTCAGCCCTTCTGCACCTCCGTGATGGCGGCGATCAGCGTGTCGCAGCAGGCATCGGCCGTGGTCTGTCCGGTCAGCGCCTTCGATACCTCGATGTTGATCCGGTCCGACCACGGGAAGTGCCACGGCTTGTAGATCGACGGCACCACCTCGGCCACGTAGGTCGCCTTGTCCCAGATCGCGAGGATCTGCACCGGATCGCCCCAGGGCTTCCAGCCCTCAGTGACTGCGGTGCTCTTCATCACCGAGTTGTATCCCGAGCCAAGCATCGCATCGCGGGCAAGGCTGATGGCCTGGGAGTATTGGCCGTCCTTGGTCTTGCCACCGAGATACTGCAACAGCTTCCAGGCCCACTCCTTGTCGCGATTGGCGGTGCACAGGAAATAGACATGGGTATCGCCGATTGTCCGCCCGTCACCGGGCGAGCCATGCACCTTGATCTTGCCGGCGTTGGGCGACTGCGCCGGATCGTTGGCAACGTTCAGGCCGTAATGGTGGTTTGGGCCACGGTATATGTTCTTGCCGGCGCCGAACGCCTTTCCCGAACCGGTGAACTGCGCCTGAAGCGATCCGGGATCGGCGAGCTCCTCCCTAAAAGTCTGGATCCACCATTTCAGCGTTTCGCGTGCGACAGAGCCGGGACCGAGCTGGTGATTGCCTTGTTTGTCGAAGAACACGCCGCCGCGGTTCCAGGTCATCTGGTACCAGGTGCCCGGCAACTGCTCGAGCCCGACGCCGGCGACCCAGAAGTTCATGCCAAAGCCCCGATTTTCTTTTGCCCAAAACGCTCCTACGTGGATGCCCTCCGTGTCAACCGTGCGGTGCGCTTGCGCCGACCCGCCCCGCTGCGCCACCTTCGTTGCCCCTCGGTCCCGCGACCGACCCTGACGACTCGGGCGACTGTGCAGCCATGGCGAGTGTCCGCGAGGCAAGACCGCGAGTGAAATCGGCCGGGCGATCCCGCCGCCGGACCAGTGACGCCGTGCAGCTCGATCCGCTCGCGCCACCTGATGTGTTCGCGCCGCTGGCCACGGAACGCCTGATCCTGCGGCCGTTGATCCCGGACGATGCGGAGGCGCTGCATCGGCTGGTCAACGACTGGGAGGTGACGCGTAATCTGGCCGTGGTGCCCTTCCCCTATCCGCGCGAGCTGGCTGACGAGTGGATCGAGTCAACCAGGCGCTCGCTGGCGGAAGGCAGCGGCTACCAGCTCGCGATCACCGGACGCGAGGGTGAACACGAGATCATGGTCGGCGTCGTCGGCCTGCGCGTCGACCCCGAGCAGCGGTGCGGCCGGCTCGGCTACTGGGTCGGGCGCCGGTTCTGGGGTCATGGCGTCGCCACCGAGGCTGCCGGCCGCCTGGCGCGCTGGGCGCTGGCCAATCTGGACCTCGACCGGCTGGAGGCCGGCGTGATCACCGACAATCCTGCCTCCGCCGCCGTGCTGCGCCGCATCGGCTTCCGCCAGACCGGCGAGGCGACCGACACCTTCCTCGCTCGTGGCGGCGAACATACGGTCTGGCGCTTCGAGGCGACGCGCGACGACATCTTCGGCCACGCCGAGCCGGCGCGGGAGGATGGCAGCAGGCCGGTGCTGCTGGTCGCCGCCTGTGCGCTGATCGACGCCGATGGCCGGGTGCTGCTGGCACGCCGGCCGGAGGGCAAGAAGATGGCCGGCCTGTGGGAGTTTCCCGGCGGCAAGCTGCATCCGGGCGAGACGCCCGAAGCCGCGTTGATCCGCGAACTGAAGGAGGAGCTCGGCATCGACGTCTCCGCCGCCTGTCTGGCGCCGTTCGCATTTGCCTCGCACGCGTATGAGCGGTTCCATCTGCTGATGCCGCTGTACCTGTGCCGCCGCTGGAAGGGCACGCCGATGCCGCGCGAGAGCCAGACACTGGTGTGGGTACGGCCGCAGAGGCTCGCCGACTATCCGATGCCTCCTGCCGACAAACCGCTGATCCCGCTGTTGCGCGACTTCCTTTGAGGGACAAGCCGATGACCGACAAGAACCCCACCGCCTGCCTGCTGGTGATCGGCAACGAGGTGCTGTCGGGCCGCACGCAGGACGCCAATATCAAGTTCCTCGCTACCGGTCTCGGCGCGATTGGCATTCCGCTGCGTGAGGTGCGGGTGATCCCCGACGTGCCCAAAACGATCATCGGCACGGTGAATGAGGTGCGGGCAAAATTCGACTACGTGTTCACCACCGGCGGCATCGGCCCGACGCACGATGACATCACCAGCGAGTGTGTCGCCGCCGCGTTCGGCGTACCGTGGGAACCGCATCCCGAGGCCTGGGTGCGCATGGAGCGCAGCTACAAGCCCGGGGAGTTCAACGCCGCGCGCCAGCGCATGGCGACGATGCCGCGCGGCGCGACGCTGATCGACAACGCGATGTCGGTGGCGCCAGGGTTCCAGATCGGCAACGTCTATGTGATGGCCGGCGTGCCCCGCGTCATGCAATCGATGTGGGAATGGCTGGCACCGAGATTGACGGGCGGCGCGCCGATCGTGTCGCGCTCGGTGCATGTGCATGGACTGGCGGAAGGGATCATCGCGACGCCGTTGGGCGAGGTGCAGGCGAGGCACCCGGGCATCGATATCGGCAGCTATCCGTTCTATCGGCCGAGCGGCAATGGGGTGGCGATCGTTGCGAAAGGCACGGATGCGGCGGCGGCGGAAGCGGTGATCGACGAGGTGACGGCGATCATCACCGGCTTCAGCAAGGTGCCGATACCGGGCGAGCCGGAGGGGTAGCGCTCGCGGCTAGAGCCCCCTCCCCCAAGCCCTCCCGCAAGGGGAGGGGGAGCGCTGTCCTGCTGTACTTACTCCCCCTCTCCTTGCGGGAGGGGATTGGGGGAGGGGGCTCTCCACGCTTACGCCGCCACGAAACGTGCCAGCCGCACCGCGGTATGCCCGCGGCTCGGCCGCAAGCTAGGCATGATCAGCAGGCAGTCATCATGCGGCGTGCGGATCTCCGTCTCGCCATCGAGCGCGATGACCGTGTTGCGCCGGGCGATCACGTCACCGCCGCGATAGCGCTCTACGAAGGCGAAGTTGCTGGTGGCCGCCGTCACCACCATCGTGACTTCGGCGAAGCGCTGCGTCTGGGCAACCGGTTCGGGCAGCGCCGGATGTCGCGCCGTCGGGTCCAGATGACGTAGCAGACCCGCGACGCTGGCAAACATCGTGTCCACCGTCGCCGACTGCCAGTGCTGCCCGGCTTCCACCAGGCTCGCGGCGCACGGCGTCGCCGCGTCGGCAAACCGGGAATAGTCGATGATGCGGCGGCCGCTCGCGTGCCCTTGATCAGCTACCACCAGTGCAGGCTGGCCGGCGCCGAGCGCAAGCCGCTTCCCCTTCTTCGACGTGCCGCACAGGATCAGCGGATCCGACGGCCACAGCATCGAGTGCAGGTCGAACAGTACATCCACCGTGTCGATCAGCGGTCGGATTTCGCGCGCCCGGTCGAGCTCGGTGGACCGCCGCACGCTGTCCAGCACCGCAGTGTCCCATAGCCGGTTGATGTCCTCATCGACAAAGCGCGACACAGTCGGCTGGTGCGGATCGAACCGTTCGTACGCAGCGAGGTCGACGAAGCCGAAGGTCAACCTCCCGCGCGTCGGTGTCAGTCCCGCGTCCAGCAGCCGGTCGAGCACGATCGCGCCGGCGACCTCATTGCCGTGCGTGATCGCGAGCAGTGCGACATGCGGTCCGGCCACGCCGGAATCGCGCGTGGTGAAGCCGGGAACGCCGGTGTTGCCGGCGAGCCAGCGACCGATGTCGGGTGCCGTAATCTGCACCTCGAATGACGGCACCTGTGGCTGCTTGATCGGTGACATGCGGTATGCCTGTCCGGTCAGACCAGCACGCGATCCACCAGGCGGCGGATGAATGCATCGCACGCGTCGAGCTGCTCCTGCGCGATCCACTCGTCCGGCTGGTGCGCCTGCGCGATGTGGCCAGGGCCGCAGATGATGGTCGGAATGCCGGCGGCCTGGTAGAATCCGCCCTCGGTGCCGTAGCTCACCTTGCCGGTGCTGTTCGACCCGGTGAGCTGCTTGACGATCGCTGTGAGCGCATGGTCGGCGTCCAGCGCCAGTCCCGGCATGGTCGTCATCACCTCGAAGTCGAAGCCGGTGCCGGCGTTCACCGCACGCATCGCCGGTTCGATGTTGGCGGCCACAAACGCCCGCATGCGTTCGACGTGGCGCGTCGCATCGTCCTCCGGGATGGTGCGCCACTCCATGGTGAATTCGCACCGTTCGGGGATGATGTTGAGGATCGTGCCGCCCTGAATGGTGCCGACATGGATCGTGGTGTGCGGCGGATCGAAGCCGTCCTCGAACGGGCCTTCTCTTGCCAGCCGGCGCGCTTCCGCCGCGACATGGGCGATCGCCTCGCTGGCGGCCTGGATCGCGTTGACCCCCTTGCCAGGTTCGCTGGAATGGCCGGTCAGGCCGCGCACGCGCACGCGCAGGTTCAGCTTGCCCTTGTGCGCCAGGATCGGCTGCATGCCGGACGGTTCGCCGACGACACACAGCGCCGGCTTCAGACCCGATTCGTCGAGGTCGCGCAGCAGCCGTCGTGCGCCGTGGCAACCCACCTCCTCGTCGTAGCTGATGAACAGGTGCAACGGGCGCGCGAGGTCGCGCGCCTTGATGTCGGGCACCGCGGCAAGGCAGGCGGAAACAAAGCCCTTCATGTCGGCCGCGCCGCGCGCATAAAACCTGCCGTCCGATCGGCGCAGGGTGAACGGATCGGCGCTCCAGGCCTGGCCGTCGACCGGAACGGTATCGACATGACCGGACAGCGCGATGCCGCCGGCGCACTGCGGACCGACAATGGCGTGGATGTTGGCTTTCTCGCCGGCCGCATCGGTACTGATGCGGTACGGAATTCTGTGTGCGTCCAGGTAGTCGCGCACATAGCCGATCAGCGCGAGGTTGGAATTGCGGCTGGTGGTGTCGAACGACACCAGCCTGGCGAGCAGTTCCGCTGTGCTGAGACGCGGCGCGGCGGTTGCGGATGCATCCATAGGGCGGCAGTTTATACGGATTGCAAGGGTCGGCCAACCGATGGCCCTAGCCCGCGCCGGCATGATATAGGCGATGTCAGAGGCGCGGGAGACCTCATGACAACCTGGCTGATCCGGCGGCTGATCCAGGCGCTGTTCGTCGTGCTGGCCATGTCGGTGATCGTGTTCATCTGCGTGCACGTAATCGGCAATCCGGTGGACATCCTGATCTCACCCGAGGCAGACCAGGCTGAACGCGCGCGTATCATAGCGGCGCTGGGGTTGGATCAGCCGCTGTGGAAGCAATATCTGCTGTTTGTCAACGACGCGCTGCACGGCAATCTGGGCCGCAGCTTCGTGTTCAACGAACCGGCGCTGCGGCTGATCGCGCAACGCATGCCTGCGACGATGGAGCTGGCGGTGACCGCGGTGCTGATGTCGATCCTGTTCGGCATTCCGCTCGGGCTGTATGCCGGCCTGTATCCCGAGGGTGCGGTGGCCCGCACCATCATGGCAGGCAGCATCCTCGGCTTTTCGCTGCCGACGTTCTGGGTCGGGCTGATGCTGATCATGGTGTTCGCGGTGCAGCTCGGCTGGCTGCCCAGCACGGGCCGCGGAACGACGGCAGAGCTGCTCGGCATTCAATGGTCGTTCCTGACGCTGGACGGGTTGCGGCACCTACTGCTGCCGGCAGTGAACCTGTCGCTGTTCAACATTTCGTTGGTCCTGCGCCTGACCCGCGCCGGCGTACGCGAGACGCTGCCGATGGATTTCGTGAAGTTCGCCCGCGCCAAGGGGCTGACACCGGCGCGGGTGATCTTCGTGCATGTGCTGAAGAACATCATGATCCCGGTGGTAACGGTGGTCGGGCTGGAGCTTGGATCCACAATCGCGTTCGCCGTGGTGACCGAGAGCGTGTTTGCCTGGCCGGGGATGGGGAAGCTGATCATTGACTCGATCAACGTGCTGGATCGGCCGGTGATCGTCGCATATCTGATGATGATCGTATTGCTGTTTGTGTCGATCAATCTGGTGGTGGATTTGCTCTAC
>Ga0209040_10001486_pt1 | contig 18561 bp, 14 predicted proteins | sample BogFormECP12_OM3_FD_188240 | JGI IMG/M metagenome (GOLD analysis project Ga0209040, IMG submission 188240) | Bog forest soil microbial communities from Calvert Island, British Columbia, Canada - ECP12_OM3 (SPAdes) (version 2) | ecosystem: Environmental > Aquatic > Freshwater > Wetlands > Bog ...
CCGAGGTAGTCGGCAAATACCGTCTCCAATTGCTCGCGCGAAACTCCGGAGTTCCGTTGCTGGACGTCGCTCAGCAGGCACTCTTCGGTTGTTATGAGCGTGCCGCGACCGTTCACTTCGATGCTGCCACCCTCGAGCACAATCCGCCGTGTATCGCCGTCCACCTTTACTTGCGGCTGCCACAGCGGAACGCGCAGGCGTTTGGCAATCTCCGCTCCGGCCGGCGCGTCAAGCTTCCAATCGTCATACTTCGCCCAGGCGTTGAAGCGCCATGCGGTGGCCGCAACGGCAGGCAGATCGCCTTTGCGCGAATCACGACGCAGGAAGATGGGGCCATAGTCTCGCGTCCACACGCGGTCGGTAGGAATGTGAAAGAAACGAACATTCCCTACAGTCTTGCCCGGAGCAGCGGCTTTGGCGGGAAGTACGTGCGCGCGAATCAGCGCATCTCGCGCCTCTGCTTCTGAGGGCTCGTCGTCCACCAGAATGTTTACGCGCTCAACTCGCGCGAGGCGGCGGACGATCTCCGCGTAGATCCACGGCACCGTCTCGAATTTTCCGGGCCAGTCGGTGCGATTGTGCGGCCACGCGATCCAGGTGGCCTCGTGGGACTCCCACTCCGCAGGCATGCGATAGCCTAGCGCGGCGGGCGGTTGGGATGGGGTGCGATTAGCGGGCATTGTGTTGTGTTGGATTTGAAGGGGTACGTCTTTAGGCGTGCCGGTTCGGATCCATTCTGCGAATGACTCTAGCCGCTGAGGGGAATTGCGTAACGCGAAAGCGAGGTACCCTCAGGGGCTAAAGGACAAGGTATGGATACGAACCAACGGTATGGCTGAAGCCGTGCCCTTTCAAAACCACATCTCACAGTCGATTATCGCAGTTTGATTTCAAAGCCGATATCGCTGTGTAATTTCATCTAGATCATGAACCTCTGCGTAATCGGCGCATACGCGTCCACGCGGCGATCGCGCCAGAACGGCCAGTTGCGGCGCACGTCTTCGATGCGTGCGAAATCCACTTCGGCGATCAGAATTTCTTCCTTGTCGTGCGAGGCCTGCGCGATGACCTGTCCGAAGGGATCGGCAATGAACGATCCACCCCAGAACTCCAAACCTTTGCCGGGCGCCTGGTTGCCGCGAACGTTACCGGTCTCGAAGCCGACGCGGTTCGGGACCGCGACATAAACTCCATTGGCGATACCGTGCGAGCGCTGAATGGTGCGCCATGCATCGTACTGCGCCTCGCCGTATTGCGCCTTCTCGTCGGGATGCCAGCCGATCGCCGTGGGATAAAAGAGCACGTTCGCGCCCTGCAACGACGTCAGGCGCGCGCCCTCGGGATACCACTGGTCCCAGCACACCAGCGTACCGAATTTGGCGTAATCAGTTGCGAAAGTCTTAAACCCAAGATCGCCCGGCGCGAAGTAAAACTTCTCGTAATACAGCGGGTCGTCGGGAATGTGCATCTTGCGATAGATGCCTTGCAGCTTGCCTTCGCGGTCAAGTATTGCAGCGGTGTTGTGATAAATTCCCGGGGCGCGCCGCTCGAACAGCGATGCGATAATCGTAATCTTCAGCTCGCGAGCAACTTCGCCGAGGCGCTGCGTTGCGGGGCCGGGAATCGGTTCAGCCAAATCGAACAGCGCCACGTCTTCGCGCTGACAGAAATATTGCGTCTGAAAAAGTTCAGGCAGGCAGACAATCTCAGCGCCTTTGGCCGCCGCGTTGCGAACATGCGCGGTGGCTCGATCCAGGTTCTGTTCAGGCTCAGGCGTGCACGACATCTGCACAATGCCGATGTGAAAGTTTCGTTCGGGCAATGATCAGCTCCGCGGGGAAATGCGCTTCAAGGATAGCATCCGGCGGGGGCGACCTCAGAGATGAGTTGCGGTTGTTAACGGGAGATGAATGGCCGGGTTCGTCTCATTGACGGGAGCGGCGACACCCTGTAGCTTCGATTGTTCAATATTTTGCACTGTCATTTCGACCACTCCGCGACAGCGAGTGAGTGGCGGAACCTGCTGTTAGCTTGTTTTGAGAAAGCAGATCCCTCGACTCGGACTAAAGTCCTCGCTCGGGATGACAACGTTGATTTGTTGAGGTGAATCTTGACCGACGATCACAATAAGACCCACGGCGAAGGCATCGACCGCAAACTCCACGATCCCATTGCCGACAAGCTGATACCGCTGGAGCCGCTCGACCTGTCACGAATCAAAACTGTGGATGACCTGGTGCGCGCGATGGGCAACACGGCTTTCACCGGGCGGCAGGTGGGCGAGGGCGCCGACGTCCTGGAAGCGATGGCACGCGACAAAGAATGCTTCGTGGTGATGACTCTAGCCGGCGCGATGACGGTCGCCAAACAGGGCCTGGTTGTTGCTGATCTGATCGATTACGGCATCGTGAATGCCGTGGTCTCTACCGGCGCTCTAATGGCGCACGGGCTGGTCGAAGCTGCGGGGCGGTCGCACTTTCGCTACGACCCGAAGATGAACGACGTTGAGCTTTACGAGGCCGGTTACAACCGCGTGTACGACACGCTGGAGCCGGAGACGAACCTGGACTTCGTGGAGCGCATCGTGGCCAAGATTCTGAAGGAATGGGACGCGAGTGAGATCGTCGCCTCGCACAAGCTGAACCGCTCCATCGGCAAGCATCTCAGCGAAAACGTGAAGGAGCGCGGCATTCTGAAGTCGGCCTACGAGAAGAACGTGCCGGTGTTTGTGCCGGCTTTCACCGACTCCGAGATGGGTCTGGACTTCGCGCTGCACAACCGTATGCGGCGCAAGAACAATATGCCGCCACTGCGCTACGATCCGTTCGAAGATCTGGAGTATTTTGCCGAGACGCTGCTTAAGCAAACGCGGCTGGGCATCTTTACCATCGGCGGCGGCGTGCCGCGCAATTGGTCGCAGCAGTTCGGGCCGTTCATCGAGCTGCGCCATCGCCGCGGCGGCGAAGACCTTCCGCTCAAGCGCTATCACTACGGGTTGCGCATTTGTCCGGAGCCGGTGCATTGGGGCGGATTGTCGGGGAGCCCTTACAGCGAAGCCGTGTCGTGGGGTAAGTTTGTGCCGAAGGAGGAGGGCGGAAAATTCGGCGAGGTTTTTGTGGATGCCACCGTGGGCATGCCGTTGATCGTGGGAGCTGTGCTGGAGAGGCTGAAGATCAGTGGATAGCGATTAGTGGATAGCGGGTAGTTGTAGCTGCGCGCTGTGCCGGCTCCGGTTCAGGCCCGGCAAGGTCTAAACCCCGGAGCCGGTGCAGGCTTCCGCGGAAAACTTTGGGTGCCGTCGCAAGTCGACGATTGCGACTCCGTTAGGATTTGTCATCACGAGCGGACTTCAGTCCGCGAGGGATCTGCTTTTTCGTCTGATTCACAGGAAAGCAGATTCCTCGCGCCAAAATCGGGCGCTCGTAATGACAATTCCGGAGTAACGCGATCCGGCTAACTCTTCTTACTGCGACTGCTTGTTGCTTCGCCTACCTCGCGGAATGTCATGTTGTTTGCTCGGCTACCAGTGTTACGTTTCCATTCGAAGAAAAGTTCAGCGTAGGATTTGGTGATGTAGTCCGCGGGCGTCACTCCGAGCTCACGGGCGATGCGGTCGATCCAGCGCGATTTACCCTCGATTTCGGCAACGTTGCCGATGGGGGTCCGATCAAGCACGACGTGGCCTTGACCGTCGCTCCACTCGGCGCGAAACTTTTCGTACACAAATACCGGCGCGTAGCCGAGCGCGCGCAATATCGCGTCCATCGGGTAGCCGTCGGAGATGCCGGTCTCCAGCTCGCCGCGTGATTTGTGGCGGCCAAGCTTGACCTTGGCTTTGTGCGTGAGTCGCCAGTTGCCACCATAGTCGCGCAGCCGCAACAGTTCGCCCTTGCGGCGCAGTTTCTGTCCGGGAAGATCGTAGAGCGTGTTGACCTCGTGTGTCGATGGGGTATCTTCGCGAAAACCCAGTTCGCGCAGCTTCTTTCCGAGCGCCTTTAGATTGGGAACGAGCAATTTGATTTCGACTTCTTGCGGAGCGGGCATGAGGGAAGTGTAAATTCGCCATGCGCTTTTCGCCATTCGCTTTTTGCTGCCGGCTTGGTCAGGAGGCGGCTAGCGCCGGCTGAGAGCGAAGAGCCAAAGGCGAACAGCGGCTCTCTAGCTTTCCCTCTCCACCACGAACTCGGGCACCCAGAGCAGCACGCGTTTGATCTCGGAGTCGGGGAAGGTGCAGATGGCCTCGCGTGCTCGATTGGAGAACTCTACAGCGCGCGCGTAGGCGGCGTCTATCGATCCGTGACGGTTGAGGATGGCGACGATGTCGGCGGGCGTGATGCCGTTGAAGCCGCCATTGCTGAGAACGGACTCAATGGTAGTGCGCTCGGCCGCAGTGCAATGCTGGAGGGCGTGCAGAACGGCCATGGTCGCCTTTCCTTCACGCAGATCGCTGGCCACCGGTTTGCCCAGAACTTCTTCCGACGCCGTGAGGTCGAGCACGTCGTCAACGATCTGGAAGGCCATGCCGAGGTTGCGGCCATAGTCCGCAAGCCGCTGCTGTTCGCCTGGGCTGGCGCCGCCGAGAATTCCGCCCAGCTTCATGCACACGGAAAAGAGGCAGGCCGTCTTGCGATAGATGAGCTCGAAGTGCTCGTCCATGGTGATGGCTTTGCCGAGGCGCTCGATCTGCAGCAGCTCGCCTTCCACCATGGCCTGGGTGAGCTCGATGAGGGTGTCAAGAATCTGAAAATTGCGCTCTTCGATGGCGATCTTGAAGGCCTGCATGTAGAGCCAGTCGCCGGCGAGCACGCATTTCGCGTTGCCCCATTGCGTGTTGGCGGCGGGGCGCCCACGCCGTGTTTGCGCTTCGTCAATGATGTCGTCGTGGACCAGCGTCGCGGTATGAATAATTTCGACTACGGCGCCAAGTTTGATCGCTCCCTGGCCGGTGTAGTTCAGCAGCTTGCACGAGAGCAGCAGCAGGGCTGGACGCAGGCGTTTGCCGCCACCTGCGCGCAGGTGTTCGCCAATCTCCGTAATCGCACGCACGCCGGAGACGGTGTCACGTCCGAACTCGCGCTCGATGGCGGCGAGGTCGTCGTGCAACAGGTCGAACACTTCCTTGGCGTTATGGGTCATAACCGAATTCAAAACTTACCTGTCAATTGGACCGATAATTCGTGAACTGCATGTCGATGCCGAAATCGCTCTGCTTCAAGGTGGCGATGATTTCCTGGAGCGTATCGCGGTCTTTGCCGCTGACGCGAACCAGGTCACCCTGGATGGCAGCCTGCACCTTTTTTTTCGAATTCTTGATGACCTTGACGATCTCGCGCGCCTTCTCGATGGGGATGCCCTGCTGCATGGTGATGCGCTGGCGCACGGTCGACCCAGCGGCGGGCTCGATTGCGCCATAAGTCAGAGCCTTTAACGGAACGCCACGTTTTACCAACTTGCTTTGCAGCACATCGTTGACGGCCTTCAATTTGAAGTCGTCGGAGGAGGTTAGCACCAGCGCCTCTTTTTCGTCCATCTGGATGTCGGACTTCGAGTCCTTCAGGTCGTAGCGGGTGTGGATTTCCTTCAGCGCCTGTTGAATGGCGTTGGAGACTTCCTGCAGGTCAACCTTGCTTACAATGTCGAAAGATTCAGCCATAAACCATCAAGTGTAACAAGAGATGCGTTGATTTCTGCAATCGAGATGCAGACGCTAGACCTGTAGGCCCCAAAGCGTGACATCTCAGTCGGATTTTTTGAGCCGAAAGAAACTATGGAAGTTCTCCGTCGTTTGCTCTCCGATCTCCTCCGAGGAGAGCCCGCGCAAAGCTCCAAGCTGGCGGGCCGTCTCGACTACGTACGCAGGCTCGTTGCGCTTCCCGCGACGGGGTACGGGCGCAAGATACGGGCAATCGGTCTCGATGAACATGCGGTCGAGCGGCACGATGGAGGCTGCATCGCGAATATTCTGCGCCTTTGGGTAGGTGATATTGCCGGCGAACGAAATCACAAAATCGAGATCAAGCGCGGCGCGCGCGTGCTCAACTGTGCCGGTGAAGCAATGCAGCACGCCCCCGAGGCCGCTGGACGCCCACTTGTCGCGGACAAGGCGCAGCAGGTCGTCCCAGGCATTCTCGCTGTTGTCCGACGGCCGGCAGTGAATGACGATTGGCAACTTCGCCGCTTGAGCCATCTCCATCTGTTGTAAGAAGACACGCTGCTGCACCTCACGCGGCGAGTGATCGTAGAAGTAGTCAAGCCCGATCTCGCCCCAGGCGATCACCTTGGGACCGCACGCGAGTTGCTGCAGTTGGTCAAAGTCTTCCTGCTTCGCCAACGCAGCTTCGTGGGGATGAATACCTACCGTGGCGTAAACGCCGCTATGCTGCCGCGCGAGCTTTACAGCGCAATCGAGGGTGCCCGTGCCGGGGCCGTCTCCGTTGCCGATGGCAAGGATGTTCGTAACTCCCGCTTCTTTCGCGCGCGCAAATACCTCAGCGCGATCGGGGTTGAACCGCTTGCCGTCGAGATGGGCGTGGGAGTCGGTGTACATATCAGTGGCTAGTGGTTACTGGATGGTTTCGAGTTTCCAGTTCGTTAGCAAGCGCATCAGTTGTCACTAGGGAACGTCTGATTAAGTTGCCGCAGTAACATCCGGGGCTAAAGCCCTCTGACTATTATGAGGGACTTAGACGCTGGCCTAAAGGCCGGCTCTACCACCAAACTCACTTATTCAGAGCTTCCCTAGTGCGTTATAACTATCCACTATTCACTGACAACCATCCACTACTTAAGCTTGGCCCCGACCGGCACATCCTCCAGGAATCCCGCCAGCACGGGCTGGCCGTCGTCACCGAGAGAGGCAGCCACAATCATTCCGTTCGATTCGAGCCCGCGCAGCTTGCGCGGCTGCAGGTTGGCGACGATAACCACCTTGCGCCCGATCAGCTTCTCCGGCTCATAGGCCTTGGCGATGCCGGCAACGATCTGCCGCACTTCCGTCCCTATGTCAACCTCCATGCGCAGCAGCTTGTCGGCGCCTTTCACTTTTTCCGCAACCTTAATCTGGCCAACGCGCAACTCGACCTTCATGAAGTCGTCAATGGTGATCCTATCGCCGGCGGAAGGGGTTGTGTGAGGTACACCTACTGGGTCTCCAACCGTAGGCGACAAGGATGGTGTACCCCCGCCGATTGCACCTGGCTCCTTCTCTTTGGTCGTCGCTGCGCCCTCCGCGGGGCCTTGCTGTTCCATCTGTTGCATCCTTTCGATCATGCTCTTGTCGGCGCGCGGAAAGACTGCCTCAACTGTGCCGAGTTTGGTGCCAAGTTGCAGTTGTCCCCAAGCAAGCGAACGCAGATGAAACTTGCCGATCTCCCCAAGCCCAAGCTGGCTCCAAATGCGCGCCGTCGCATCCGGGATGACCGGATGTACCAACGCGGTCACGACTCGCAGAGCCTCTGCTGAAGTGTAAAGAATCGTCGCCAGCCGAGCGCGCGAATCCTGGTCTTCGCGCTCGGCGACGGCCCACGGCTCGTTCTCCACGATATATTTATTGACCGCAGCTACCAGCGACCACGCTGTCTCCAGCGCCCGCGAAAACTGGAACTGTTCAAATTGCGCGTGGAACTCCGCAATCGTTTGTGTTGCCAAATTGCCGATCGCCTCATCCGCAGGTGTTCGCTCGCTCGACGATGGATACGGCACCTCGCTGTCAAAATAACGCGCGATCATGGACAGTGTACGGCTCGCGAGATTTCCCAGACCATTTGCCAGGTCGGAGTTAAATCGCCCCACCAGGGCGTCGAAGCTGAACGAGCCGTCCTGGCCAAAGACGATTTCGCGCAGCAGGAAGTAACGGAGCGCATCCTGGCCAAGTGTGTCGAGAATGGTTTCGCTGCGCACAATGTTGCCGCGCGACTTCGACATCTTGCTCTCTTCGAAGAGCAGCCAGCCGTGCGCGACGATCGACCTCGGCAGTGCCAGGCCTGCTGCCAGCAGGAACGCCGGCCAATAGACGCAGTGGAAGCGCACAATCTCTTTGCCGATCATGTGCACGTCGGCCGGCCAGTAGCGCGCCAACTTCTGCTGGTCGGCCGGAGCGCTGGAGCCGAAGCCCAACGCGGTCATGTAATTGGCCAAGGCGTCGAGCCAGACGTAAATCACATGCTTGGGGTCGTTGGGGACGGGTATGCCCCACTTGAACGAAGTGCGGCTCACGGAAAGATCGCGAAGGCCGCTGCGCACAAATGCAATCACTTCGTTGCGCCGCGTCTCCGGACGGATGAAGTCCGGGTGCTCGCTGTAGTACTTCAACAGCGGCTGCTCCATTGCTGACAGCTTGAAGAAGTAGTTTTCTTCGTGCACGGTTTCCGTCGGTCGGCCGCACTCGGGGCAAGGCGCGCCCGGGCCGGCGGCGTCAACGTACAACTCGTCGAACACGCAGTACTGACCGCTATAGGAGCCCTTGTAGATGTAGCCGCGCTCCTGCAGGAGCGTGAACATGGCTTGCACGCCGCGCACGTGCCGCGGTTCGGTAGTGCGAATGAAGTCGTTGTAGGTCATCCCCATCCGGTCCCACAGCGCGCGGAACTCGCCGGAGATCTTGTCCACGAACTCGCGCGGCGAACAGCCGGCGGCCGCGGCCGAGCGCTCGATCTTCTGCCCATGCTCGTCGGTGCCGGTGAGGAACCAGGTGTCCACGCCCATCATGCGCTGGCGGCGCGCGATGGCGTCGCACACCATTGTTGTGTAGGTGTGGCCGATGTGCGGCCGCGCGTTCACGTAGTAAATGGGCGTGGTGATGTAAAACTTCCGGGGGTTATCCATTCGTTCGGTCCTGATACAAGCGGATGGCTTCCTGCATCACGGTCTTCAGCGGGACGTGATGCTCGACGGCGATGCGCCGGCAATCTTCGTATTCGGGCGCGTACTGCGACACCGTGCCGTTGAGGTTGGCGATCTTCATTCGCACCTCACCCCAACGGGTGCTGACTGCCTCGTAGCGGCGCGGCAGAACATGGCGCTTCTCACGGCGCGTGCGCACACCCAGAGTGCTGCTCTCGCGGAACAACAGCGCGCGTAATTTTTCTTCCTGCTCAGGCTGGGCGAGAATCGTGAGCAGCGTGCCGGGACGGTTCTTCTTCATCTGCACGGGCGTGGTGAAAACATCCCGTGCGCCTTCAGCCAGTGCGAGATCGATGATGTAGCCGATAAGCTGCGGGTTCAGGTCGTCGAGGTTGGCTTCCAGGATCACGATTTCTTCTTCGGCGTAATGTGACGCGGCGCCACCCGAGGTGAACATCGCAGCCTGTGTCTCGCCTACGCTTATCCGCAACACGTTGGGATGCCCGGAGAACTCGCGCGCTCCCGCGCCGTAACCGATTTTCTCGGTGGCCATTACCGGCCGCGGTCCGAAGCTTGAGACTAACACCTTGACGATGGCCGCACCGGTCGGCGTTACCAGTTCCTTTTGAATGTCGCCGGAATAAATCGGCGCGCCCCGCAACAATTCGAGAGTGGCCGGCGGGGGGACCGGCATGACCCCATGCGAGCAAGCGACCGCTCCGCCCCCAACATCGAGAGGCGAACAGATGAACTGTTCGACGCTCAGCGCTTCTGCGCCGACCGCGGCGCAAAGAATGTCCACAATCGCGTCGGCCGCACCGACTTCGTGAAAGTGCACGTCTTCGATGCCGACGTTGTGGACCTTCGCTTCCGCCGCGCCCAGTGCGCGGAAGATGTCACTCGCGGTGTGCTTCGCGCGCTCGCTGATCTTTGAGGCTGCAATGATTTGCAGGATGTCACTCAAGCTGCGGGCAGGATGGGTAGAGCTGGCCTTTAGGCCAGCGCCCCGGCCGCTCTCAATACTCGGGGGCTTTAGCCCCGGCTGCGAGGGCAGACTGGGTTTCCGAGGGCTTCCGTGAAGTTCCTGTTCCCCAGCTTCTGAATGGCTGCGGTGCCCTTCGTCCGAGTGACGGTGACGCCGTGCCCAGAACTCCTCGCGCGGCAGGTCCTTCTCGCCGTTCACCATGACCTCGAGTTTGGTGGCGGAAATGCCCGCCCGGTCCACGCGCGAGAGCTCTAGGGCCGCTCCGATATTCAGCTCGGCGACCGTCTTCTGAAAAAGCCCGAAGGGCACTCCCGCGTCGAGCAGCGCGCCGAGGAACATGTCGCCGCTGATGCCGGAGAAACAATCGAGATAGGCAATGCGCATGAAAGTCGCCGAACCGCTGGGGGAAACTTCATCATAGGTAAGGCATGATGCAGCGTCAAACCTCGCGATTGACGGTTTGCTACAATCACGAATTCTGTTCACCACAGAGACACAGAGCACACAGAGAAGAACAAAAGGGAAAACGAAGAGCCACCGTGTACCTCGAACCTCAAAAGCAGCTCGCCAATGTAGTACGTGCCTTCCTGCGCGAGAAATACCAGATCGAGTTGGCTAACGTTGTCATCGACCAGCCGCCCTCGGTGGAAATGGGCGAGTTTGCGCTGCCGCTGCCATTCGAATTGGCCAAGCGGCTGCGCAAGCCTCCGCGCAAGATTGCGGAAGAGATTGCAGCAGAACTGCCGCTGCCGGATGGCTTTGAGAAGCTCGAGGTCGCAGGCGCCGGATACATCAACGCTCGTCTGAAGCGTGACGTAGCGGCGAAGGCGTTAGCCAGTGGCACAGCGCAGTTCGAAGTAACGAGTCACGAAGGTGAAGGCGCGGCTGATGTCAGTGGCAAGATTCTGGTCGAGCACACCAGCATCAATCCCAACAAGGCAGCACACGTTGGACACCTCCGTAACGCGGTCCTCGGGGATACCTTCGTACGTCTGTTGCGCGCCGCAGGTCACACGGTTGACGTCCAGAATTACATTGACAACACAGGCGTGCAGGTGGCCGACGTGGTGGTCGGCTTCACCCACCTGGAGAAGAAGTCGAAGCAGGAGATTGCGGAGCTGATCGCCTCGAATCCGCGCTTCGACTACCTGTGCTGGGACCTTTACGCGCGGGTCTCCCAATGGTACGAGCAAGACAAGCAGCATCTTAAGGTACGACTTGAAGTATTACATGCTATCGAACTGGGCAACAATGAGATGGCTGAAGTCGCCGATCTCATCTCGACGGCTGTCCTGCGGCGCCATCTCGAGACTATGGACCGGCTCGACATTGAGTACGACTTCCTGCCGCGGGAGAGTGAAATCCTGCATTTGCACTTCTGGGAGTCGGCCTTCGAGCTGCTGAAGCAAAAGGGCGTCCTCTACTTTGAGACTGAGGGCAAGAACAAAGGTTGCTGGGTGATGAAACGGCCCAAGCCCATCCCGTCTGCTGCGGAGACAGCCGTGGACAACCCCCAATCTGAGCCGGAAAAGACTGGTCCCGACGAAGATGCGAAGGTCATCGTGCGCTCCAACGGCACGGTCGGCTACGTTGGCAAAGACATCGCCTATCACTTATGGAAGTTCGGGCTGCTGGGGCGTGACTTCAGATACCGCAAGTTCTACCGGTATCCCGATGGGGGCGAAGTGTGGATCTCGGCCGAGCACGGCGAAGCTGAACATCCACAATTCGGCGGCGTGGCGGCCATCTACAACGTCATTGACTCGCGGCAGAGCGATCCGCAGAACACGGTGGTCGAAGCGCTGCGGCTTCTTGGCTATACCGAGCGGGCCGCGCATTACACGCATTTTTCCTACGAGATGGTGGCGCTCACGCCGCGCTGCGCTCTGGAACTCGGGTATGAGGTCAGCGAGGAAGACCGCGGCAAGTCGTACATCGAGGTCTCGGGGCGCAAGGGTTTCGGCGTCAAGGCAGACGATCTGCTTGACGCGCTGATTACCGCGGCAAAGAAGGAAGTGGACAGCCGGCATCCCGAACTGGAGGAGGAGGAGCGCACGCGTATCAGCGAGCAGATCGGCATTGGGGCGTTGCGCTATTTCATGCTGAAGTTCACCAAGCAGTCGGTGATCGCCTTCGACTTCCAGGAGGCACTGGCCTTCGAGGGCGAGACTGGGCCGTATGCGCAGTACGCCGTGGTGCGTGCTACCAACATATTCCGCAAGGCAGTTGTCGAGCCGGAACATGCGCTCGCTGCTGACGTGGACTACGGGCGCTATTTCGCCGATGAGAGCGGCACCGAGATCTGGGAGCTATGGCTGCTGGCAGGCAAGACTTCGTTCGTCATCGAGCAGTGTATCGCGGCCACCGAGCCGGCATTCGCAGCCAAGCATGCATTCCAGCTCGCCCAGCAGTTCAACAATTTCTATCACCGTCATCACATTCTCACTGAAGCGGATGAAGGCCGGAAGAAGTTTCTCCTGGCCACGGCAGCGGTGGTCCGCCGCGAACTGATCGGCGTGCTCGGCACCATGGGAATTACTGTGCCGCCGGTGATGTAACCATGCTGAAAGTGAAGAAACTCTCACCTGACGCTGTTCTCCCGACAGTCGCACACCCGGGAGAGGACATCGGCTACGATCTTTACTCCTGCGAAGACTTGACGATTGCTGCGGGTGGCGCCGCCGGCACGCACACGGGAATCGCCATCGAATTCGTGCCCGCTGCGGGCGGCATCGTGAAGACGCGGTCCGGACTAGCCCGCAAGCGCTTGATGTGTAATGCCGGAGTGATTGACGCAGGTTATCGCGGCGAGATTATCGTTCTGATGGAGAACCTCGGGGACGAGCCTTACCACATCCGCAAGGGCGACAAAATCGCGCAACTGTTAGAGCATCCCTTTTTGGCGGGTGAGGTGGTCGAGGACGAACTCAGCGAGGCCGCGCGAGGAGCCAAAGGCTTCGGTTCCACCGGAAAGTAGTCCATCCCCAACGCTGCTCTCGTTGGCACAAACTGCAAAGCGAGGGCGCCAAATTCCAAGAACTTGGCGCCCTCGCGGTTCGTCGGCATCGACCTTTTGCTACTCGATTGCGATGTAATACTTCTGCGAAGCAATACCGTTGGCCACCACTTCCAGATAGCTGGCACCGGTTTCCATGTTGGTCGGAATGTCCAAATGGACATACGTGGGCCCGGGATAGCCAACTGCCATGGTGTTGGGATTGTGGGTGCGGCAATAGAACACATGTCCCGTGCTCTTGTTGGTGATGCGCACGATGGGATAGTTGGTGGCGGCCTGGTAGTCATCACCGTAGGCCACCGCCTGCGAGGCGCCGTTGAACCTTGTCCCGAAGAGTGTGAACGACGCGCCCCGCGCCAAGACCGCCTGGGTCAGTAACGCGGTCGGCGCCAGACCAGGGTAAGGACTGCCGACGGGGTCATAGATCTCGACGTCGTTGCTGTAATCGGTGAACAGGACTTGTCCCGTCGGAAGCACCAACATGTGTCCGTACCAGGAAGAATCGCTGGGACTGTTGGGCACGCTAGGGACCTGGTTCAGCTTGGTTCCGTCCCATTCGAAGAACACACCGCCATTCTGGTAGATGCCCGGGCTGGTCATCATCAGGACGTTGCCGTTGGGCAGCAGCGCCGCAGGACCATCCGCGATGTCAAGGTTGCTGGGGAAGTCCGGACCAGCAGTCCAGGTACCGCTGCTTACGTTATAGATGGAAGTGTGGCCGGCGCCGGCGCCGTTCGCTCCGGTGGCGAAGACGGTTCCGTTAGGCCGCAACATGGCAGGACCGACTTCATAAGAGCCGTGGGAATCCCACAGTTGCACAATGGTGCTGCCGGCGCTGGTCCAGGAACCGGTGCCGGGATTGTAGATTTCGGAGTTCGTGCCGTTGGGGTCGTTCCTATTAACATAGGCGTCAACCGTGAGAACGTTTCCGCCGGGAAGCAGGTTCCATCCCTCCTCGTCGTTTTCATCGAATTTCCCCGAGCCAGTTGAAGTCCAGGTCAGGGTGGATGCGTTCAGAAGGGCCTGCTGTTCACTACAGCAGTTCGCCAGCATGAAAGTCCCGGTTGAAAGCACTACGCTCTGAGCATCGCCAACACTGCTCCATCCGGATGGCGGGCTCATCGGCGTCCACACGTTCGCCAGCGGATCGTAAATGGCCCCCATATTAGTCCAGACATAGTTGCCGAAATTCTGTTCTCCACCTTCGATGATCAGTCGGCCGTCGGGAAGAACTGCCGAGGCAAAAAAGAGCGGGCCATAATTGGAGGCCAGAGAGGCCATCTGCGACCAGGTCCCGTTGACGTAACTGCCGTTGATGTCCGGGGTAAGCTTAAACCACTCGGAGTATCCGTTATTGGCGCCTTCATGGTGCACCATGACGGTGCCGTCGGTGAGCAGCAGGGCGGCGCCAGCCTCGAAGCTGGGTTGATTGGCTAAAGGTTGCCACGATTGTGCGCTGGCTAATCCGACGGCAGCCAGGACGAACGAGGCGAATCCGAGCATTCGCAAACGCGTCATTTTTCTCCTCAATGGGTTCGTTGTTTTAGGCAGGTCGTGCGCACCCTCGGTGCGCCAAAACCACAGGATTCAAGTTGAGCAATTGCTTGGAAAATTACTCTGCGCGCCCTGGGAAAGTCAAATACAGGGATTCGAGGAGAGAGGGGCTGTTGGTTTATGTAGAGCAGGTCCAGGTTGGGTTTGTCCGGGTAGTGCGGACCTTCAGGTCCGCGTTCAGTCTGCACCTCCGAAGTCAGGCTCTCCACCCACTACCTTGTAGTGGGCTGAAAGCCCCATCCGGAAGAGCGCTGTTTACGCTGCGCTGAAGCGCCGCACTACCCGAACTTCGCGATACAGCAATTCAAAACCGCTCGATTTGCGGCGGAAGAAAAAACGCCACGCCCCGAATCGGGAGCGTGGCGCGGTTAAGCGAGTGGAAACGGTCTCTTGCGACCTCTACTCGACGACAATCTGGTACTTCTGCGAGGCGATACCGTTGGCCACTACTTCCAGGGTGCTTGCGCCTGTAGGTGTGGTCGAGGGTATGTCAACGTGGGTGTAAGCGGGTCCAGGATACCCAACCGCCATCGTATTGTGGTCATGGGTCCGGCAATAAGTAACTTGCCCGGTGGACTTGTTGGTAATGCGTACAAGCGGGTAGTTGGTGGCGTCCTGGAAATCGTCCCCGTAAGCGTTGGCTTGCGAGGCGCCGTTGAACCTGTTGCCGAACAAGGTGAGCGTGCTGCCTTTATGAAGCGCTACCGAGGTCAGCAGCGCCGACGGCGCGATTCCTGGATACGGACTCCCCGACGACGTGTAGATCTCTACGTCATTGCTGAAGTCAGTAAGCAACACCTGACCAGTGGGCAGTACCAGCATGTGGCCGTAATAGGAGGAGTCGGTGGGACCGTTTGGCGGCGCCTGCACCTGGTTGAGTTTGGTGCCATCCCACTCGAAGAAGACAGCGCCTTGGTTGAACACTGTCGGGCTGGTCATCATCAAGACATTGCCGTCAGGCAGCAGAGCTGCCGGCCCGTCGGCGATGTCGAGGTCGTTGGGGAAGTCCGGCCCGGCCGTCCAGGTACCGGCGCTCACGTTGTAGATGGCGGTATGGCCGGCGGCGCAGCTATTGGCTCCGGTGGCATAAACCGTACCGTCGGGCCGCAAGACCGCCGGACCCAATTCATAGGAGGCCCTACCCGAGCCGCCACAATTGGCCGCCGAGTCCCAGAGCTGTACAGGGGTGTTCCCCTGGCTCGTCCAAGCGCCGGTGCCAGGATTGTAGGTTTCATAGTTCATGCCGTTGGATTGGTACTTGAAGACGTAGGCGTCCACGTCGAGCAGAGTCCCACCGGGCAGCAGCGTCAAGCCTTCTTCATCATAGACATCGAACTTGCCCGACCCAGTGGAGGTCCACGTCAAGGTGGACGGGTTCAGCAGAGCGGTTTTCGGGGGAGTGTCGCAGCAGGAGCCCAGCATGTAGGTTCCGTTGGACAAAACCGTGCTGGCCGCGTCACCGATTCGGCCCCAACCGGATGGAGGGTTTACCGACGTCCAAGTATTGGCGACCGGATCGTAAATAGCTCCAAGGGTCGTCCAGCTGGCGTTGCCAAAATTGTATTCTCCACCCTCTGCAATGTAACGCCCGTCAGGCAATACCGCAGAGCCGAAATAGAGAGGGCCATAATTGGAGGGCATGGTCGCGACCTGCGTCCAAGTCCCCTTTGAGTAGTCACCCGTGCTGCTGGGGGTCAGCGTCCACCAATTTCCCCAGGTCCCGGAGTTGCCGCTTTCATCGTGAACCAAAACTCTACCATCGGTGAGCAGGGCCACAGCACCGGCCCCGATGTTAGGAACGTTGTTAACAGGTGTCCACGGCGACTGCGCGCTGGCGATAAAAGCGCACAAGATGACCGTGACGAATCCGAGCATTCGCAAAGGCTTCATTTTCTCTCCTCAAGTGGTTATTGTTGTCAAAGGCAGGCTTCAGTAAGCACCATCGCCGCCCCACGACGGCAAAGAACTACTTTGGATTTTGGTGGAGCAATTTCCGGTCGAACTATTCGGTGCAAAAAATCTACTCTGTAGGGCAATGCCGAGTCAATATGCGGCGCGAAATACTATAGGAATAGTAGTGTTCTTGGCGCAGATTGATGAGCGAGGGTCAGGGAGAGGAGCATTTTGTATCGAGATTCGTCCCTGCCAAAGCGGGCCGTTCGGTACACCAGATGGAGGTTTGCCAGGAACGCAAGGTTTTTGAAAAACTCCTGTGAGATGATGATGGGCTGGCCATCCGGAACTGCCGGGCGAAGATGAAGTCCGCAACCAGGGCCAGCCGGTGAAAAGCCGCAAAGCCATCAGGAGCGCCAGACCATGCCAGTTCGACGTTCGAGCATTTCTCGTGGATCGGGACTAGTCTTCACCAGTGTCTTGATCGCGGTTTCCCTGCTGTTCATCATCCCGGGAGCGGACCTTACCGCGGCGCAGGAAACAAAACATAAAAATGAAGCGGAGAAGAACGGCGGCAATGCCGGCGCGGTCGAGCGCGGCAGGTACTTGGTGGTTGGGGTAGCGCATTGCGGCGATTGCCACACCCCGCGCAACGCAAACGGAGAACCCGACACCACCAGGTGGCTGACCGGTGGGCCGGTGCCCTATATGCCGGCTCGACCTGATCCCAATTGGCCGCTCGTGGTGCCTCGCATCGCCGGCATGCCGCCAGCGAGCGATGCGGCGATGATCACCCTGTTCATGACCGGGATCTGGGTCGACGGCAAACCCCTACGCTCACCCATGCCTCGTTTTCAAATGACACGCAGCGACGCTGAGGCCGTCCTCGCATATCTGAAATCTTTGACCCCTGGCCGTTAGGATTGCAGCTATGGCGGGTGTCGGTGCGACAAACTTGGCTGCGCGGTTTGAAGTACCGTGACAGCAAGAGGAATGATGGCAGTTCGGTCAAGACTGGCGTTTTGGGCGCTACTTGTAGGAATGCTAATGGCTCGCGCTCGGGCCCAGGACCTCTCTCCCCGGGCTTATCTCATCACGGCGGTACATTCCAATGCGGTTACGCTCACCGAGTCCTTCTATGATGGCGGCCTCAACTTCGCCGGAACCGTTCCTATAACTGGCGCCACCGGAACCTACAGCGTGCCGGTTTTCACTTACTACCATTCGCTCGACTTCTTTGGCCGCTCAGCCAACATCAACCTCGCCTTGCCCTATGGTGTGGGGACTTTCTCGGGACACGTGCTGGGCACGGACCGATCGATTTACCGCTCCGGCTTATTGGATTTCACCATGCGCTTCTCGGTGAACCTCAAGGGCGGTCCAGCGATGCAGGCGAGAGAGTTCGCCAAATGGAAGCAGAAGATGATCCTGGGAGCGAGCCTGAAAGTGGTCGCGCCGACGGGTCAATATAACCCCACCAAGCTGATCAACTGGGGGATCAACCGTTGGGCGTTCAAACCAGAGTTTGGCTACTCACAGCGCTGGGGCCACTGGATCCTGGACGGTTACGCAGGCGTGTGGTTCTACACCACCAACGATGCGTCCTTCAACAAACCCCTGCCGACACCGCAAACCGAGGAGCCCGTCGGAAGCTTCGAAGGACATCTGAGTTACGACTTTAAGAAGCAACGGATGTGGGCTTCGCTGGACGGTAACTTCTGGTTCGGCGGGGTGACGGCGTTGAACGGCATACGCAATCCCGCAAGCAGGCAGACCGCCTCCCGTATCGGGGGCACGTTCGCCTATCCCATTACCAAGCACCAGTCACTGAAGTTCAGCTACAGCGACGGCACTTACACCCGCTTCGGGGGGGATTACAACAACGTCGCGGTAGCGTGGCAGTATTCCTGGTTAGGCAGGCCGAAATAGTTGTGATGGCATAATTCCCGCTTACTTCTTCAGAACGAACGATACACAAACGGCGATGCGCCAGCGCTCTGAGCGCGGGTTACAAGCCAAACGACGATCAACAGCGCAAATGCGTACATCGGCGTCAGCCAAACCCAGCGATCGCGCACGATAATCGTAATGACCTCGGAGCGCGGTCTCGCGTCGGCTCCTAGGCGTTCCGAGCAGCGATCGAGTCCCGCGACTACCAGAAGCACCGCCGCATATGCCAACGCCAACACCAGAACCAGCAGGTACAGAGGCAGGGGAAGAAAGTGCGCGCCGTAGCTTGACGGGGACACTAGAGCACTCAGCATCTGTTGTG
>Ga0209040_10001488_pt1 | contig 18554 bp, 15 predicted proteins | sample BogFormECP12_OM3_FD_188240 | JGI IMG/M metagenome (GOLD analysis project Ga0209040, IMG submission 188240) | Bog forest soil microbial communities from Calvert Island, British Columbia, Canada - ECP12_OM3 (SPAdes) (version 2) | ecosystem: Environmental > Aquatic > Freshwater > Wetlands > Bog ...
ATCCGCATGTGGCCAGTTCCATGTCTTCGGCGCTGGCCGTGCCGCTCATGACCAACGACGATCAGTTGCTCGGCGTGCTGGCGCTGTACAGGATGCATAAGGATGCTTTCTCTTCCGATCACTTGCGCATCTTATTGTCCATCAGCGACAAAATCGGCGCGTCGATCGAGAACGCGGTCAAGTATCAGGTAGCGACCGATTCGGCCACGGTGGATTACCTGACCGGCCTCCCCAACGCGCGCGCGCTGTTCGTGCACCTCGATGCGGAGATTGCCCGCTGCCGCCGGGACGGCGGCAATCTGGCATTGATTGTGTGCGATCTGGATGGATTCAAAGCAATCAACGACAAGCTCGGACACGTCGCGGGGAACAAGGTGCTTAAGGTATTCGCCAGCAAATTGGCCCTGGCGTGCAGAGAGTATGACTTCGTTTCGCGCATGGGTGGAGATGAGTTCGTGCTGATCACACCCGGTTTGAACCGGGCCGCGGCCCACGAAATCTGCGAACGGGTAAAGACGGCGGCGCAAGAGAGTGTGGGGGAGATCTGCGCGGGGAGCTCCCTGTCGGCCAGCGTTGGGGCCGCTTTTTACCCCAACGACGCCAACGACGGAGAGCAGTTGCTGGTGGAAGCCGACAAACGGATGTATGCCATGAAGGACCAGAGCCAGGATACAGGATCGCTGCTCGATATGCCGGTACAGATTCTGATGACACAGTGAGGAGCGCGGTTGATGCGGAATGTGTTTCTGCGCAGAGCAATGCTGGCGGTCATGACCGTCGTGGCCGGGGGACTCATCTCGGCGACCTTGGCCCGCTACGCTCCCGGATTCGGCACGGATGAACGCCAACTTGATGCGCGGCTGAGCGGCGACAGCATCGCCGCCATCCGCCGCCTGAATTCGGAGGAACGTAGCGTCTTTACTTACTACGCCAACTCTCTCTGGCGCGCCATGCATGGCGATCTCGGCACCTCGCGATCGCTCAACCGCCCAGTGCGGCAATTGCTGGCCGAGCGTTCCACCGTCACCCTCAGGATTGCGGGCGAGGGGCTGGCGGTGGCCTGGATCGCAGCCTCGCTTGCGGTGCTGGCGACCTGGATTTTTCGCGCACCGGCGCTCGCCGGCTCAATCACCCTGTTCGAGGGAACGCTGCTTTGTCTTCCGGCGGCGGTGATGGCTTTGCTATTCATCCTGCTGAATGCGCCGGCATACCTGGCGCTGGCCCTGATCGTTTTTCCCAAGGTGCATCGCTACCTCGGTGATCTGGTGTCGGATGCCCGGCAGATGCCGCACATCATCACCGCGCAAGCCAAAGGAATCTCGGAGCTACGAGTGCTGTTCTGGCACGTCATACCAGTCCTCAAACGTGAGACCCTGGCGCTGGCAGGCGTGTCCGTCGGTCTCGCGATCAGTGCCGCCATCCCGGTCGAAGCGCTCTGCGGCATCCCGGGCATTGGACAGTTGGCATGGCAATCTGCGCTGGCGCGCGACCTTCCGCTGCTGATCAATCTTTCCATGTTGGTGATTGCCTGCGTGACCCTGGCAAATTCAGGGGCTGACTTGCTCGCCGATGCAAGGAGGGCCGTCGCTTGAGACAGTTGCGTAGAGCAGCGATCGCGCTGTCGGCCTTGCTCGTCGTTGCGAGTGTCGCCGGCAGTTTAATTCCGCGCTTCGATTACGCCCGTCAGGATCGGGATCACGTGAACGCCTCGGCCGGGCGCGAACACTGGCTGGGTACCGACGATCTGGGCCGCGACCGTTTTTCAAGACTGCTGCACGGAACGGCGGTTTCGATGCTGCTGGCTCCGGCAGCGGCGGGGATTGCGATGCTATTCGCCTTCGTCATCGGGGCGGCGGCCGGGTTTGCCGGCGGCTGGTGGGAACGTACGGCGAAGACCACGATTGACCTGTTTCTCTCGATTCCCTGGCTCTTCCTGCTGTTGATGGTGCGCGCCATGCTTCCGCTGAACACCGCGCCCGCAACGTCGGTGACGATCACGTTCCTTGTACTGGGAATCCTGGGTTGGGCAGCTCCCGCGCGTATCCTGATGGCCCGTGCACATGGTCTGCGCCAGTCGGATTTCATCCTGCTGGCGCGCGCAGCTGGAGTTTCACCCTGGCGACTGCTGGGTAAGCACGTGATGCCGAACCTGCGCCCAGTTCTGGTCGCCCAATTCTGGATCTCGGTTCCGGTGTTTGTGCTGGCAGAAGCCAACCTCAGCATTTTGGGACTGGGCGTTGCAGAACCCCTCCCGTCCCTGGGCAGCCTGTTGCGGGAGCTGGAAACAATGCTGTCCTTGCGCGTCGATTGGTGCCGCTTTGCCGCTCTTGCGGTGCTGGTTCTGCTGGTCAGCAGTTTGCAGCTTGTCATCTTTCGACGTGAGGTGTCTTGATATGCGCCGTCTCTTCACCTATCTACTGCTCGCCGTGCTCGTGCCTTGCGCCATCGGCCAAAACGAACTGAAGTTCTACCTGCGCTCCGAGCCCAAGACATTCAATCCTCCGATGGTGGCGGATGATGCTTCGGAGACCATTCGATATCTTACAGGTGGCGTACTGCTCCGTCTGAATCGCCAGACACAAATCTTGGAGCCAGAACTGGCAACCGCATGGCTCATCTCCCAAGGCGGCAGAACCATCACTTTCACGCTGCGGCCAGGGGTCTACTACTCGGACGGAACACCGTTCGGTGCCCAAGACGTGAAGTACACCATGGAGCAGTTGATGGATCCGGCGCTGCACAGCCCCACCGGAGACGCATTCCGGTCTGGTGACGGCAAGTTGGCGGTTGTGATCCTGTCACCGTACAAGATCGCGATCACGTTTCCGCAGCCGGTGGCTGGACTGGACCGCTTGTTTGATCAGGTCGCGATTGTCTCGGCGCACTCGCGGAAGCGTGAGCTGGCGGCATTGGGACCTTATTATCTCTCCGATTACAAGCCCGGCTCTTATGTATACCTGAGGAGGAACCCCAACTACTGGAAGCACGATGCTGCGGGGCGACAGTTACCCTACATCGACGCGGTGAAATTGGAGATCCAGCCGAACCGCGATATTGAGCTGATGAAGTTTACCCGCGACGAAATCCACCTGATTAATTCGTTGGACGCAGACTACTATGACCGCCTCTTGCAGTCTTCTTCAGGCAAGGTCCACGATTCTGGCCCCTCCCTCGACTCCGAACAGATGTGGTTTAACCAGGTGCCCAATTCGCCCCTCCCGGCTTACAAACTGCAGTGGTTCCAATCCCGCAATTTCCGGCGCGCGATTTCGCTGGCAATTAATCGTGACGACCTGTGCCGGGTGGTTTACCACAGCCACGCGAGCCCGGCATTCGGTCCTGTCTCATCCGCCAACAAGTTCTGGTTCAACTCCCGCATGCAGCCGCTCCGTTTCGATCAGCAGGCCGCGCTGCAGCTTCTGCGGCAGGACGGATTCCAGTTCGCGGCCGGACAGCTTCGCGATCGTGGAGGGCACCCGGTTGAGTTTTCCATCGTGACCAGTGCCGGCAGCCGCTCGCGGGAACGGATGGCGACCATGATTCAACAGGATCTGCGCGCCATCGGCATCGCCGTAAATGTTACGACTCTCGATTTCCCGTCCCTGATCCAACGGATTAGCGAAGACTTCAACTACGAAGCCGCTCTGCTTGGCCTGGTGAATGTTGAGCTCGATCCCAACTCACAGATGAACGTGTGGCTCAGCTCTTCGGAGGAGCACCAATGGAACCCTAAGCAGAAGACACCCGCCACCCCGTGGGAGGCCGAGATTGATCGCTTGATGCGGGCCCAGGCTTCCGCCCTGGATGCCCAGGCGCGGAAGCGCTCTTTCGACCGGGTGCAGGAGATCGTGGCGGAGCAGGCGCCATTTATCTACTTGGTAAACAAGAACGCGCTTGTCGCTGTCTCTCCGTCGCTGAAGGGGACCCAGCCCGTTGCCGTAAGGCCGCAGACCTACTGGAATATCGAACAAATCAGTTTCGCGACGGAGAGTGCAAGGAATGGCAAATAACAGTCCATTACTTTCGGTCAGTCTCCGCGTGGATTATCCGAACAAGCCGCGCGTGCTCAAGGCGGTTTCGTTTCAGATCTATCCGGGCGAAGTGCTAGGGCTGATTGGAGAGAGCGGCTCTGGCAAGAGCACGATAGCGCTCGCGATTCTGCGGCTGCTGGATTCAAAGGGCGGCAGGGCGCAGGGGCAGATCCGGTTCCGGGAGCGGGATTTGATGACCGCATCCGAGCGAGAGATGAGAAGCATTCGCGGCCGCGAGATGGGCCTGATTCTGCAGAGTCCGGCGTCAAGTCTGAATCCGGCGCTGAGAATCGGAACCCAGTTGGCAGAAGCGTGGAAGAGCCACGCGTCGGGCACCCGCAGCGCAATGGAGGCGGCTGTCGAGCGCGTGCTCAACAGCGTGGGACTGCCCGCCAATCCGGAATTTCGCTCGCGCTATCCCTCGCAGATCAGTGTCGGCCAGGCGCAAAGAGTCCTGATTGCCATGGCCGTAATGCACTCGCCGGCGCTGCTCATTGCGGATGAACCGACCAGCGCGCTCGACGCCATTACACAATGGGAGATCATGAAGCTGTTTTCCACATTGAACCGCAAGACAGGTAGCGCCGTGCTCTACATTTCGCACGACCTGCTATCGGTAGCGTCCATCTGCCACCGTATTGCGATTCTTCATGAAGGCGAAATTGTCGAGTGCCGAACCACCAAGTCGGTGCTGACCCGCCCTCGTCATCCCTATACACAGCGCCTGTTGGCGTGTATACCTCGGTGGTCTGAGTCGGGTATGCCTTCGCCGCTCGCTTCGTATCCCACCCCGAAGTGGGGCGACATTGTTAAGGATGGCGATTTTGCGGCAGCAACCGATTGTTCCCAGCAATTGTCGGGCTGCCCGATTTAATTTGGTCAGACCAGTACTGCACCACCGCTCCATGGTCATCACCTTAACTTGCGGCCGGCAACGAATCACATTCACGGTCCAGGTGACGCTGGCGTCGGTAAAGAATCGCGACTCGGGTCCCGTCCAGGCTCACTCAATTGCAGCTGGTGCATTATGCCACTGCGCCCTGATGTGAATTGATAGGACGCCCCCTTTGCAACGACCGCAATCCAGACGATCTGACGCAGAGCCGTTTAGGTTTTGGCGAGCTAAAGCCTTGAATTCGCGAGCTGCTCGTCATGATTTCAGGCTGTTGAGCTGTTTTCTCACCTGGGCAGCTTCACTGTAATCCGGGTTGATCTTCAGCACCTGTTCGAGCTGCTGACGCGCGAGCGCCGGCTGTTCCGTCTTCAGGTAAGCCATTCCCAGGTGGTAGTGAATATCGGGACTGTCTGGTGCATGCTGTTTGGCCTGCAGCTTGAGAGCTTCTTGCAAGACGCTCAGGGCCGAGCCGTAGACCCCCTTCTGGTAGTAAATCCAACCTAGAGTATCGGCCGCGTCCGGAGAGTCAGGCATACCACGCCGTGCAGTCTCCGCCAACGACAAGGCTACATCGACGTTGCCTCCGCTTTGCAGCATGACGCGTGCCAGGTTCTTGGAAGCAAGCGGGTCGTTAGGCCGAATACCCAAGGTTCTCTGGTATGCGTCCTGGGCGTTGGTCCAATCCTGGCGGGAATCATAGAGCTCGCCCAACAGGGTAGAGAATTCAGGAGCATGAGGATGATCCTGGATGGCGTGCTGATAGGTAGCGATAGCCTGGTCGATCTCTCCTTTTGCCGCTTGTGCCTGACCGAGCTTAATCAGAGCATCAGTATTATTTCTGTCGAGTTCTATTGCCCTCTTAAAAGCCGTCTCCGCACCGCTCAGGTCTTTTTGGATGCGGAAGAGGACGGTGCCAAGCAGATCGTAGAAGTTGCTGTTACCTGGGGACAAGGCAATCTGGGCATTCGCGATGGCAATGGCCTTTTCGACCTGGTTCTGGGCCACGTAGGTGTTCATCAGGCCACGGAGCGCATCGGTAGATTTGGGGTCACGATCAAGCGCCTCCTGATAAGCCTTTCCTGCTTCACTGTACTGCTTCTGGACTGACTTCAGGTTCCCGCGCTGAACGTAACCCAACTGACTCTGCGGGTCCACTTCGATGGCCTTGCGTATGTCTTCTTCGGCGGCGATAAACTGTTTGCGATTGATGTAAGAAAGGGCGCGCAATGCATAGCCATCCGGCGAGGCGGGCTGGAAGTGGATAAGCTGGGTGGCTGCCTGCTCAAGCGTACCCATGTCACCCTGTCGCATCGCCAGGAGCGCCAAGGAGTGCTGAGCCTCGATCATGTCGGGGCGAAGACGCACCGCATCCCGCCATTCGCTTCCAGCGTTCTCCAGGTTCCCTAGCTTCTGAAACGCGAGTCCCATTTGGTAGTGGGCCGCAGCGTTTTTGGGATCACTCTTGATGACAGATTGCAATGTGAGGGTGGCGCCATTCGCATCTCCAGCCGCGACTTGCAACTGCCCGCGGCGGAGCAGAGCTTCGTTGTCGTCGGGGCTTGCTTTCAGGAATTCATCATTTAGTTTGCGTGCCTCATCATAGCGGCCTCTTTGAATCAGAAGTTGAACATAGTTCTTCTTCACCTCAAGGTCCTTGGGGTGTTCCTGGTAGAGCCTTCCGTACTCGGCGACAGCTCGATCCAGGTCTCCCGTCGTAACGTAGAAATCCGCTAGCATGCGGTAGCCAATCGAACTGTCCGGAAAGTCGCGCTTGACCTGCCGCAGAAACTCTTCCGCCTTAGCCTTATTACCTTCGACCAGATAGAGGCGGGCCAGGGCTGCGCGCGAATCCACACTCTTCGGATCGAGATCCATGGCGCGGCGAAATTCCTGCTCAGCTTCGCCGTAGTGGCCGCGCGACAGGTGGTAAGTGCCCAGCGTCAACCACGCATACGAGCCCTTGGGATTTAATTCGACCGCCTTCTTGATATTAGCTTCAGCCGCTTCAGGTTGATGGTTTTGCGCCAGCATGAGCGCCAGGCTAAGGTGTAAATTCCAATCGCCGGGATCGAGCGCGATGGCTCTCTGCATTTCCCCAATTGCTGCCGGGAAGTTGGCTTGCGCAGCCAGGAGATTTGCGGCAACGGAATGGACTTTGGGATCGTTGGGGCATTTTTGGAGAAGAAAATCCGTTTGTTCCCGCGCCAGTTGGAAGTTGCCGGAGGCTATCAGCAGCTTGGCTATCTCAATGCGGGCTGGGTAATTATCGGGCTGCAGTTCAACCGTACGGGCGAGTTCCTGGTAGGCAGGCGACCACTGCTGAGCTTTGAGGTAACTTTGCGCCAGTTGGTAGCGGGCATCGGCATAGTTTTGATCGATCTTAAGAGCATTGATGAACTCGATCGCAGCTTCACGATATTTTCCCTTCTCAAAGTAGCTCTGGCCACTGTGAAAGTATTTCTGCTTGCGCACGTTGGGATCCTGCGAGCATGCGGTAAAAACACCCGCAATCAGGACTAGAAATAGAATCAGACGGAGAGCGACGGGAAACCTCACAGCATAACCTCCCAAGGTCGGCGCACTATTGGCCAGCTAAATGGTACTACCGGATTATAAGGTACAGAGGTGCAGGGGCGGCACAAGGAAGGCTTGCCAGAATCCCTGTTGCTGGCAACAATAGAGAGAGAATCTCCGGCGCAAGCGGCCGGGCTCGAATATCTGCGCCGCCGCAACATTTTTTGAGAATGAATCCGAATCGACAAATTTCCGTAACATGTTTACAAACAATCAGTTACGCGCTAGTTGCAACCGCTTGCAACGGGGTCGCAAAAATTATCAGGCTTGACGAGCAATGGGTTTCCCGCTGAAATGCGAATGCGGTCGGTCATTCGCCGCAAAGCCGTGGGGCGTGCGCGGAAATCCCCATTCCTGTGACACGAGTAAGGACGAAAGGTGAAAAACATAATCCGATACTCCTGTCTGGTGGGGGTGTTTGCGCTATTCTGGTTGGTGCCTGGTGGTTTCGCCAACAACCCGGTGGCTGTGTCCATAGATAGCTCGGCTCTCAACAATCCGATTAAGGATGGTGAATACGTCGCCCCCTACAGTGCCAACAATGGCCAACTGTCGCTCATCTGTGACGACATCAAGGACGACCAATATGTCGGCGTCCCCTACAACTTCAATGTGAACAGCTACAGCAACATCAAGACAGGCTCGGCGACCAACGTAATGTTTGGCGCTGCCCCAGGCGCAGCTGCACTCTACCAGGCAGCGGCTTATCTGGCTATCCAACTGGCCAATAATCCGTCACAGGCAGCTTATTTAACATTCGCAATTTGGGACGTTTTTGATGCTGCCGCTACAAAAACACAAATGCTTGCTTATGGAGATAGTGTCGGCTATGGCTTGGTTCAAGGTTTGGTGAGTAATGCGTTGAGTATTGCCCCCACAGAAGCGGCCAGTTATTACTCCAATGTTTTGGTTTTCACACCGGTTGGCTGCACTGGAGATGGCATTGCGCATTGCACTCAAAACGGCCAAGGTGTGCAGGAATTCTTTGAAGTGGTGCCTGAGGGCGGTTCCGCTGCGGCATACCTTTTTCTGGCTGGGATCTCGTGCTTTGGAGCCATGTTCCACTCCCGACGCCCGACCTCGATGGGCGGCATCGGGTGACACGTAGAGATTTGTCCCGACTCTGCAGTGACAAGGCGGAAGCAGAAGTTTGGAAGTCCTTCCGGAGGCTTGCTTCCGCTCACCAACCTACCAGGACACTACGCTGGTAGCTTCTTGCTTTTGGCTTAAACCGATTGCGATCAACCCCCTTTTGAGCGCCGGCAATCGTACTACCTCCGGTCTGCCGGGGGATACTGATTCGCCTACCCGATAACGTTGCCGCGACCGTCGAAGGAACCAAGCGCATTGTAAGGGGATTCCACAGCTTGCCGCCGCTGACTATTTGGGGGCTGCCGTCGAGCTGGGCAGCACCGCCCGACGAATATACTCGAGGGACATTTTCAAATCGATACGCAGGTCGATCCAGGCACACGGCCGAGCAGCATGCGGGCCTTGCTGATGTCCGGCCGACGTTGCTTGCGCTCATTGCAGCCTAATTAAGCCTTCGCATAACAGAGATTTAGAGGCCGCGGAGCGGATGATGGGGGCTCCCAAGGTTCATCACACATGTGCGGCAATCGTTTGCTGAGATGATTTGGCGGGCCTGCGCAGTTGCGGTCGACGGAGAGTCTCGTCCGCATCAAGGTGCGCAGGGCCGGCGTTTCTTGCCGTTCGGTGGGGGATTGCCCCGTTCTTGCTCCGCCGCTCAGCAACCATTTGCTCAGCCTGCAGGATCTGATCCATGGTTAGCCTTTTGGTCGCATCCTTGTAGGCTTGTGCCATCTGCTCACTCGCGATCGAATACCACATGTAGGCATTCAAGGCATCGCTACTGTTGGCCCGGCGGGTCGCGTAGAATTGCGCCAGAGCGACTTGCGTCATCAGCAATCCTTGATCTGCGGCCTTCTGACACGCCATCAAAGTCGCTTCATCCCCTAAGCTCATGTAGCCACGCTCATCGAGGAAGTGATGGAGCGCCGACTGCGCGTAGCGTTCCTGGCTCAGAGTCATGAACAGAAGTTCAACCCGGTTTGAAACGCCCAGTTTGTCGAAGATCCGAAACAAACTATTTTTGACTGTATGCTGGCTGACGTGCAATCTTTCGGCAATCTCACGATTCGACATCCCCTGTGCCACGCAGCGCACCACCTCCATCTCCCGTTTTGAAAGGAGGCTCAACCCTTGCGCGTCGACCGCACGGATATGGTGCGAAGAAGCCAAAGCGTGCAACAAGGTCTCCATCTGCTGGGTGTTAGCCCAGATCTGGCCCTCAAAAACTCTGCGCAGGCACTTGCCCAAGGTCTCCACGGATTCGTGCGTGCTGAAGATCCCTCGCGCACCGGCCCGGAAGGCTTCCAACATCGCGCCGCTTTTGGAGGAATCCAGTAGCATCACGGCGCGAATCTCAGGGTGCGACGCTCGCAAGCTGCGGAGGACCTCGAAACCTCGACCGGGCTGCTCATCCAGAGTTGAACTGATGAGGAGAACGTCCACATCGCGGAAGTTGGGACGCATGGTTAGACCATCAGCGCCCGATTCTGAAGTTGTTACCTGCAAACTGCCGTCACGTTTGAGTTGATCGGCGAGCAACTGAGTGTGGACACGCGTGTCGTCGCATACGAGTACGCGAATCAAAACGTCTTGGCGCATTTCGTGGTCCCCGTGAAATTAAGTGGCACATCATTCGAGAAGCCTCGGCCGCGCGAACATCCCTCGCGCCCTAGGAATCGCAACCTGCAAAATCAGACGAAGAGCAAACGCTTCTCAACAGTGCTCAAACAGTACCGCATCATTCCCGCCAGCACAAGGCGACAATAGTGCCACCACCCTGCACACACTTAGTGTCAGCCGCCATGCACACAAGTGGGTATAAGTATCGCGCGGCAGAAAATCCAGTCGCGCTCTCGTAAATGATTGAGTAGATGAGAGATAGACTTTCTTTTGCATTTGACGATGAGAAAACCGTCTCTAAGTAAATGTTACGGGAAGTTGCGACATGCGACTCAGTCGTAAAAGGAGAAAGCCCCTCTGAGACTGTATGCCCCTTGCAGCAATTTGCATCTGCTCTTAAAGTTCGATCACTCGCAGTACGCTCCATCTGGCCTCCGATTTGAGTAACCAGTCCCACTCGCCCGGGTTTGTGATTCAGCAGACCGGGAGGTCCGCAGGAGTAGCTGACAGCCGTTGATGTTCCGGTCGTGATGGCCTCGGCTTTTGGAAGCGCGAGCCAGTGAATTTGAGGTCTTAGCGGTCGAGTTGCAACAGGGTCAAGCAGCAATGTGACTCAGAGGGCGAAGCTATGTATACCAACGATCAAATCTTCAGCTTTTCCGAAACGCCGTCGGTTGCCGCGGTTGGTATCGACGCAGGCAGCGAACAGTGGTTCGCTGTGCAGACGCGTTCCCGACACGAGAAAGTGGTTGCACAGCAGCTTTGCGATAAAGCAGTAACCAACTTCCTGCCTCTGGTCAAATCAGTCCACCGTTGGAGTGATCGGCAGAAAACGGTCGAGCTGCCATTGTTCAGTGGTTACGTATTCGCAAAAATTGCGCCGAGAAATGACGAACGGGTAAGAGTGCTTCGTGCCTACGGCGCGCTGAATTTTGTCGGAGCGCGGGGAATGGGGATTCCGATCCCTGACGCACAGATCCATGCCGTGCGAACGGTGGTTGAGGAACGAGTTCCTTTTTCGGCCTTCCCCTTTCTCAAGATCGGGCAACGCGTGCGCGTGCGAAATGGGGCACTGAGCGGGGTGGAAGGAACTCTCGTTTCGCGCAGCGGAGCACGTGCGCTGATTGTCTCCCTCGACGCAATCAATCAGTCCCTAAGTGTGCGGATTGAGGGATATGACGTCGAACCCATCTAGGATTCCGCTGGTCATGGCCTGTTTCCGGCCGGTTTCGAACTAACATCGTGGACGAAAAACTAAACACAATGGCGAGGCTGCTCGTCGTGAGCCAGGAATCTGCTCTGCTGCATCCACTCGTCTCTATGGCGGAAGCAAATTCCTGGCAGATTGAAAGCGCGACGAGCGGATGGGGGGCGATTGAACGAGTGGAGGGAGGAACAACGCCAGACCTTCTCATGTTGGACGTGCCAAGCGGCGATAATGATGCGTTGCACTTCTTGCGTTGGCTTCGCCGGCTTCGCCCCCAGCTGCCAATCATTCTGATTTGCGAACCAGATGACACTCCTGAGAGACAGGAAGCCATTCGGCTCGGCGCCAGAGACTGCCTGATCAGGCCGCTGGACCACCAAAAAATAGAGAGGATGATCAGGCGCCACCTTCCGGCGGACGGCGACACGATGGAATCTGACATTACGAGCGCCGATGTCGAACCAATCGGCGGCGATGCCTTCTTCGTCGGGGCTAGCCTGGTCATGCGTAAGGTTCGCGCGCAGGCAGCTGCCCTCGCTGCGGGCGATGCCCCCGTGCTGATCCTAGGCGAGAGCGGAAGCGGCAAACGGACCACCGCCCGCCTCATTCACCAACTGTCGGTAAGATCCGGATTCGAGTTCGCGACGGTGAACTGTGCAGCTCTCCCGTGCGACTTGCTGGAGAACGAACTCTTCGGCTACGAACGTAACGGTAGCGGACTGGCACCATCCAGGTCTGGCAAGCTGGAGTTCTGCGAGAGAGGCACACTACTCTTAGATGAAATCGCTGAAATGCCCATGTCGTTGCAGGCCAAGCTGCTGCAGGTTCTGCAGAGTAAGCGATTTCTCAGACCTGGAACTGGGACACCGGTGCAAGTCAACGTCCGGATTCTGGCGGCCAGCACGACCAACGTCGAACCCGCGGTCTCCGACAGGAAACTCCGCGAAGATCTCTATTACAGCCTGAGCGCCTATACGATTCAAGTTCCCCCCTTACGTGACCGCCGAGAAGAGGTTCCGCTCCTGTTGCACTATTTCATGCGCCATCTGGCCAAGCGTTATACCCTCTCCGCCCGCAGCTTTTCCCCAGCTGTGTTGGACGCATGCCAGGCTTATACGTGGCCCGGGAACCTGCGGGAGATGGAAACGTTTGTGAAGCGTTACCTTTTGGCGGGAAGCAAGGATGGAACATTCGAAAACAATACCGAGTCCGGGGAACTGGCGGAAAACGATGCTCTAACATTGCCAGTCGCCGTCAGTCCGTTTTCGTCGTCGAACCAGCCAGGCGTGGACACTTCTGGTCCTGAGTCACTCAGGTCGGTGATACAGACCGTGAAGTTGGAAGCTGAGAGAAACGCCATTGCAGCAGCGTTGCGCACCACCGGCTGGAATCGAAAAGCAGCGGCACGACTCCTGAAAGTCAGCTATCGGACTTTGCTCTACAAGATCGAGCAGTATCAGATGAAATCTACTGAGTCCGCCCTACGTCAAACGGGCGGAGGATCTAGAGGTAATGGAGGAGGCCTCGGCGAGTAGTGGTGTGGCCGGCCGAGCAGGATCATGCGAAGGATTAGTGGGCTCAGTAGTTGGATTGCGGGAACTGAAGTGAGGCGGGCTTGGCAGGGACGCCTCGGCCAGGCACTGGTTTGCGTCATGCTTGCCGGATGTGTCTGCGCTCAGGCGCCAACTGCGGCTCAATCCGGTGCTCGATCCCCAGTTCCTGCGGAGTTGGGCTCGGTGACGCAGCCAATGAATCGGCCAGCGGCCAAACCGCACGATGACGGTTTTGTAATTGGAAATGGCGACGTTTTGGCGATCAACGTTTGGAAGCAACCGGATATCTCGCGTTCCCTTCCGGTGCGGTCGGACGGGAGAATCTCGCTGCCCCTGGTTGGAGAGGTACAGGCAGCGGGACGGACTCCTTTGAAGCTCGAAGCGGATATCACCGGCAGGCTGCAGGCCTATCTCACCGAACCAGAGGTGACGGTGATTGTCGAAAAGATCAACAGTGAAAAGTTCAACATCTTGGGCCGAGTGGCAAAGCCAGGGACGTACCCGCTGACCGACCCGACAACCGTGTTGGACGCTATTGCCTTGGCCGGTGGCTGTCGCGATTTCGCCAAGAATAAGGCGATCTACATTCTGAGGGTAAACCCCGATGGCAAGGAATCCCGCATTCCTTTCAATTACCAGAATGTGATCAAAGGGAAGAATCTTGAGCAGAACATAATGGTTCAACCCCATGACACCATTGTTGTCCCTTAGAACAGCCATTTTCGCGCCAGCGTGCCTCGGCTTATTGCTGCTTTTGCCGACCACGTTGTGGTCCCAGGCGGACGCGAATGTTCGAGAAGCCGACAACGGCCCAGATGATACAGCCCCATTGCAAGCTCCTCCACCAGTGAGCGGAAGCGCTTACGCCACTGGCTTCACGTCCGAAACGGAGTCAAATTACCTGCGTGGCGGCTTGACCATCGGTGGCGCATATTCCAACAACATCGCTGGAAGCGGGAGCTCTAATCCTATCGGGGGCGCAAGCTATTCGCTTTGGCCCACGCTCGCCTTCGACAAGAGCACCAGCCGGGGACATTACATGCTCACCTACAGCCCGGGTTTTACGTTCTACCCGCGCACGAGTGCGTTAAACCAAGGCTCCCAGAATGTTGCCGCTGATTTGCAGTATCGCCTGAGTCCAAACGCGACTGTCAGCCTGCACGAATCGCTTGTGAAGACATCGAACATATTCAACCAGCCTGATCCGCTCTCGTTCACAGTCGTTTCCGGCTCAGCACCAATCCCAAGCCAGGCCGTCGTGCCGCCGGTTGGAAACCAACTCAGTAATTCGGCCAATGCACAGCTCACGTACCAGGTCGGCGAGGGCTCTATGATTGGGGCCAGCGGGACATTTGCCAGCCTGCATTTCTCAAACCCCGGGGAAGCCCTGGGCCTGTCAAACTCGAGCTCGGTTGCAGGATCGGCCTTCTATTCTCGTCAGCTGCGCGGAAGATATAGTGTGGGAGCGAATTACCAATTCCAAACCTTCGACTCCTACCAGCCAGGCACGCAAACTTTCACCAATACTCACACGCAAACGCAGACCATCTTTTTTTTCCTGTCAATATTTCTGAAACCGACGCTCTCAGTTTCGTTCTCGGCTGGCCCACAGCACCTCACCACTAGCCAAGGGCCGCTGCCCGCCATGGCGTCATGGTCTCCGCTGACAATGGCGAGCGTAAGCTGGCAGGGCGACCGAACCAGTTTGGCGGCCAGCTACGCCCGAATCGTTACGGCGGCAGGTGGATTGAATGGGGCCTACCATTCGAACAGCATGAATGCTTCGGCGAGATGGCAGATGGCTCGGACCTGGAGCGGAGGAATAGGTGGGAGCTATGCGCTCTACCAAACAGTGAACCCACTTTTTGTACTCGCCAACTCCGGCGGGCATACCCTGACTGGAACAGCCTCGATCGAGCACATGATCGGCGAGCATCTTCGTGCAGACTTCGGATATAGCTGGGTACAACAGAACTACGCAGGAAGCACGACGATATCCAACCTTCCCAATACTAGCCGGGCATTTATTTCCATTAGCTACACATTCTCAAGACCTCTTCAGTGACAGCCATGCCGCAGCCTGCTGCTCAAACAAGCCAGAACAGTTTCGACATTCGGCACTGGCTGGCGCTCGTGCGCCGCCGGCACTTGCACTTCCTGATTCCGATGTTCCTGGGATGGCTTGCGGTGTGGGGAGCGAGTTGGGTTTTGCCGCCACATTACAGGTCAGGCACCCTAATCCTGGTGGAACAGCCCACTATGCCAAAGGACTATGTTGTGCCGAACGTGGACGAGAATTTTCAACAGCGTCTGCAGAGCATCACAGAGCAAATTCTCAGCCGTTCGCGACTGTTGCAAATTCGTGACGAGCTGAATCTGTACACGAAGGGCCGTTCACCGCTAACCCCGGATGCGGCCGTCGAAAAGATGCGAAAGGACATCGAAATCGAGCTAGTACTCGGCACAGACAACAAACTGTCGGCATTTCACATTTACTATTCCGCTCGTGATCCTTTGATAGCGCAACAGGTCACCAGCAAACTGGCTAATCTTTTCATTGATGAGAATCTGGAGGTCCGCCAGCAGCAGTCTGAAGATACAACCAAATTTCTCGAGAATCAGCTCGAGACAGCCCGGCAGAGCTTGGCAGAGCAAGAGGACAAGATACGCGCGTTTAAAGGGCAGCATCCCGGGGAACTCCCAACCCAGGTTGAAAGCAATCTGCAGATACTCAGCGGCCTGCAAACGCAATTGCAGGCTCAGGAGGATGGCCTCAACAATAGCAGGCAGCAGCACACATATTTGGAGTCATTGCTAAACCAATACCGAGCGCTGCAAGGACCCTCGAAGACTCCAGAGGGGGCCCATACGACCCTGGCGGTTGTCGATCAGGAACTCGATAAGCTGAAGACGGAGTTGGGCGAGATGAGCACTACTTTAAGGGATCAACACCCCGAATTCCGTGCGTTGAAGGATAAGATTGCTAAAACAGAAAAGCTAAGAGATCAGCTTCTGGCGGACGCGAAGACGAAGAATGGCAGTGCTCAGCCCGATGTTAAGGCCGTGGCACCTGCCCCGGAGACCGCCGGAGCTAAGGACCTATCCCTGGTACCGCAGCTGCAAAGCCAGTTGCAAGCCAATCAGATCGAGATCAGGAACCGGGAGCAAGCGATCGCAGCCCTAACCTCGAAGATCAACGACTACCAGACACGACTGAATCAGGAACCCGTGCGCGAACAACAGCTAGCTGATTTGACTCGCGGCTATGACCAGTCCAAAGCATCGTACGACGAGTTGCTCAAGAAGGAGAAGGGGTCAGCGATGGCGACCAGCATGGAGCTACTCCAACAGGGCGAGCGGTTTCGTGTGCTGGATCCTCCCAGTCTGCCGCTCAAGCCGAGCTTTCCCGACCGCTTGAAATTCTGCGGTATTGGAGTGATGGTTGGATTGGCATTGGGGCTGGGAGTGGTGGGTGCGTTCGAGAAACTGGACGACTGCGTCTACAGTGAAACCGAGTTGAAGAAGCTGCTGCCGGTTTCGGTGATCTCGGAGATTCCCGTCATCTTCGATTCCGCCAATCAGACGGCCGAACGAAAAAAGACATGGCTCGGGTTGGCGACGGCTGTTTTGGTGTTCGCGGTCATCCTGGCAGGATCTGCGTTCAGCTTTTTAAAGGGCTAGTTCCGACTCTGATGTATCAATCTTACTATCACCTCAAGCGCAGCCCCTTCGAGATCGTTCCGGATCCTTTCTTCTTTTTTGCCACGCCCCGGCACAACGAAGCCCTAGCTGCGCTCTATCACGGAGTGCGAGGGCACAAGGGATTTGCCGTACTTACCGGAGACGTGGGCACAGGCAAGACTCTATTGCTCCGCTGCCTACTCGAACAGCTTACGCGAAGCGATGACGTTGCTTACGCCTACGTCTTTAACGGTAGGCTGTCGCCTTATGAGTTTCTGCAATACGTAGCGACCGATTTCGGCCTTCCAGTTGCGGGTAAAAACAAAAGCGAAATTCTCTCCGATCTCAGCAAGTATGTCGTTGCGCGGGGGTCGGGAAAGCTAACAACCGTTCTGATTGTGGACGAGGCACACCATCTCTCGGTAGACATTCTCGAGGAAATCCGGCTCCTTACAAACCTCGAAACGGTGCACGGCAAGCTGCTGCAAATCCTACTCGTCGGGCAACCTGAGCTGGATGAGAAACTAGACTCCTACGATCTCCGACAACTCAAGCAACGAATTGCTCATCGCGCGCGACTGGTACCTCTGAGTGCGGCTGAGACCGACGGCTACATTAGGCGCCGCCTGGAGTTAGCCGGGGCAGAGCTGAATGCCGGTACTTTATTTCCCCAGGGCACATTGCAGACTATCTTCCGTCATTCGCGCGGAATACCCCGGCTGATTAACACGATTTGTGAAAATGCGCTCATCACCGCATACGCCCGTCAACTGCCAAGCGTGACCCCGGGAATTGTAGAGGACGCAGCCGCAGACCTCCGACTGGGCGTGGTCGGCGCTCCGGAGCTCAGAAAGCAATCGGACCTGACCGACGACGAGGTGAGGCGGGCCACCGAGACGTTACTTGATTTCTTTTCGCGCCTGAAGAATCTACCCTCACAGGGCGGTGCGCCAGGAGTATCGTTATCAGCCCGAGCCAACGAGCATGAGCCAAATATTTGACGCCTTGCACCGGTCGGAGACCGAGCGGCCAGGAATAGAAACGCGCCGGTTCGCGGCCGCCACAGATTTGTTGGAGGCTGCCGAACAGAATCTTGCGCAAGATTTGCCAGAGGCTAAGTCCCAGACAGCGGACTGGGAGGGCGGGCAGTTCAGCCCCTTCACGTCTGCAAAAGTCCTGGTGCCGTCCCAAAGCAAGTTGGTATGTGGTCAAGATGGGGAAAGTTTGGCGGCGGAGAAGTTCCGTTATCTCGGCGTCCGGCTAAGACACCTGCAGCAAAAGAGTCTCCTCAGGCGCCTATTGATTACCAGTTCCATGCCTGAAGAGGGAAAGAGCACGATTGCTGCGAACTTGGCCTGTGCGCTGGCGACGAAGCAGGAGCAGAAGATACTGCTGTTGGAAGGAGACCTTCGACGGCCCACGTTGGCGCAACAGTTCGGCTTGGGTGCGGTTCCAGGTCTCAGTGAGTGGTTAGAGGGCGAGCCTTCTCTGGCCGTGAATGTCTGCAGACTGGATGGCCTGGGTTTCTATATCTTGCCCGCCGGCAAGCCTCCCATCGATCCGTTGGCCCTCTTGCAGTCAGACAGACTACCAGTATTAATGGATCAACTCAGCTCGTGGTTTGACTGGATTGTAATCGACTCACCTCCGGTTCTACCGCTTGCGGATACTAGCGTCTGGATGCGCCTGACAGATGCAATCCTCCTAGTGACGCGGCCAGGAAAAACCGCGAAGAGCCAACTGCAGCGAAGTCTCGAAGTGCTTGAGCAACCCAAGCTGCTGGGAGCGCTGGTTAACGGCTCCAAAGAACCCGCGGCCAGCGCTTACTACTATTATGGCGGCCGGCAAACTGAGCCTGCCATTGCTGGCCAGCCAACTTGATATTCGACTCCGATTCGGCC
>Ga0209040_10001489_pt1 | contig 18552 bp, 16 predicted proteins | sample BogFormECP12_OM3_FD_188240 | JGI IMG/M metagenome (GOLD analysis project Ga0209040, IMG submission 188240) | Bog forest soil microbial communities from Calvert Island, British Columbia, Canada - ECP12_OM3 (SPAdes) (version 2) | ecosystem: Environmental > Aquatic > Freshwater > Wetlands > Bog ...
GAGTTAGCGCTTACTTCCACCACGCGGGATAAGGCCTGCAACTCTGCCGGCAGAGCATTTTCGTTCCAGATATGGAGCGTGTAGCGCCCCGGCGGTACCCCCCAAATGGAGAATTCTCCCTGCTTGTTGGGAATTGCGAAATACGAGCTCGAGAGGACGACGACCACCGCGCTCATCTCAGGGTGGATGTTGCAGAAGATGTAAGAAATGCCTTCGCGATCGAAGTGGACTGTGCGCGTCGAGCCGGCTTCGTAAAGTCCGAGGTCGAAACGCTTGCCGTTGAATAAAGAGAACACATTATGGAACCAGGGATCGCGGTTGGGGAAATCCACCGTCGAACCTTTGGTGACGACCAGCAGGTGCGGCTCGAAGGTCTTGTTCTTTTGCTGCAGCACAGAGTGCATCGGCGCAACCGTTACAGCAAGATTGCCCTCTGCGCCCATCGGAGTGAGCCACACGACCGTCGAATTCGCGGGAGAGACGTTCGGAGTTCCTTCCAAGACCACACGACCGGCTACAGCCACGTCTTGGGCCCGAGCGGTTGTGATTGCGCCGCAATACAGCGCGACGGCAACCAGCAGAACGAGTTTGTTCGTGGCAGGCATGGATTGCGTCAGAAGAGTATCCCCATTGCCATGTTTAACTGCCCTGCTTCGTAACTGTGATTGTAGATGTTGAAGGTCCTTAGTCGGCGGTACTCCAGTGAGAACAGGAGGTCGGAGCGTGGTCTGTAAATCACGTTGCCAAACGCACTCCGGTTACGAGTCACAAATGGGTTGGCATAACTCTCGGACTGGTCGCCGAAGGCACGAATGTCCGCTGCAAAAGGATTGTCCTGTCCAAACGCGACATTGAACTCTACTTTCGGTAGCGGCTGGTACTTCAATTGCGCCCAGCCACCGACGGCATTCAGCGGGAGCACGACGGTTGCAGGATCGGTGAGCGGCCCGTCGTACACGACACTGCGACCAAGTGCAGCGCCGAGTCCGCCGATCGCTTGTCCACGATAGAAGAAACCACTCAGGCTAAACCACTTGGCGAGCGGCAGGTTCCAGTCTGCGGTGGCCGCATAGCCGTTCACATTACGGTTGAATCCCCAGTACTCGCGGCTGTAATACCCCCCCACGCCAGCAGTGAAGGTGCGGCCGAACATGGGATGCGAGTAGGCGACCCGCGCTGCGAAAGCCGGTACGCGCGATTCTTCGCCAGCATCGGGAGCGCGGTACCAGACATAGTTGAAATTATCAGGGGGTTCGCCCGTCAGCGGATCAAGCACTCCTCCTTGCAGGCTCAACGTGGAATGGTTCGAAAACTCGAAGCGGTGCTCGACTCGCAACTGGGGAGTCCATGACCAGAGATTACCGGAATAGCTGAGTGCAGGAACGATCAGTGACGCGAACGAAGTTGGAGACTGCGGTGAAATGAATAACTGGTCCTGCCCTGCGATGACGGACGTGTCTTTCCAATCGAGACGAACGGCCGCGGTGCGCAACCGAACCAGGCCGGAATTCACGCCATTGTACGTAGCAGGAAATCCGCCACCAAAATCGAAATTGACGTTGCCACTGGAGCGGGCCCCGAAGACATTCGGCCCAAAGACCTCGAAGCCAAGGATCGATTGTCGAAGCGTCCCACCTACCGAGCCTGGAGAGTCCATTGGATCTGATCTGAGCACCCAGGTGGGCACATCCTGGTTGTCCGGATAGCCGCTGTTGCCGAACATGTTGAAGAGTACGATCCCTGAGAAGCGCACACGGTACTTTGAAGCACTCTCCAGTTTCGTCTGGTATTGTTCATTGACCTTTCCGGAGAGCAATTGCTCGTCTTCCTCAAGGTGTTGCAATTGCTGTCCCGATGAGACGGTACTGGTAGAGGTACGAGATTGGTCATTGTCAGTCGAGCCTGGCGTCGAGGCAACATAGCTTTCGGCACGTTGTGCTTGCAACTCCTGGCGAAGTTGGGAGATCTCAGTGCGGCTGGCGCTGGTCTCTTGCTGGAGTTGCAACACCATCTGCTTCAGTTCTCGCACCTCCGATTGCAGTTCGCCGAGAGAGGCCTCCACGCCGGTTGGAGCCGCTGGTGGGGATTGCTGAGCTTGTACGGCGCTTGAGATTCCCGCCGCTAGTACAAAACCTACGACCAGCGCCGTGCCGAACACCTGGGAGTATCTGAATTTCATGTCGCACCTCGGGCAACGATTTGAAGGGCCCTTCAAACCTTTATGCTTTGTGGTACATCGTTACGTGCTGAAGTGGCGGGAGGCGTCCGCCGCCTGACCGTTTCCGACACCAGCCTGCTTGAGCACGCGGGGAAGCACGATCTGCATCACCGTGCGACCGGGCGCCGAACTTTCCAGTTGTAACGTGCCGCCATGGTCCTGCACGATCTTCTGCGCAATCGTAAGCCCCAAACCGGTCCCGTTTTCTTTGCCGAAGCTGACGAATGGCTGAAACAGTTTGTCACAGATGGAGGATTCAACCCCGGGTCCGTCGTCGGTGACGCGGATCTCCAGGTTATCCCCGTGGTTGGCTGCCGTGACCGCAACATGGCCACTATAGCCTTGCGTCGCCTGGCAGGCGTTGAGGAGCAGGTTATAGAAGACGCGCTCCATTTTTCGCGGGTCGAACTGGGCCTTGTGAATACCGGAGGACTCAATACTCACAAGGATTTTCTGAAATTGGGGGTGCGCCTGGACCAGTTCGATGGCACGGCTGATGGCCCGCTCGATAGGGGCATCGGTGATGTTCATCGATTCCGCAGGCCGCGACAGTTCCAACAATGAGTCGATGAGATCAGTCAGGCGGTTCACCCCAATCCGAATCTCCAGATACAGCTCTTCGCGTTGCTGTGGATTGAGGTCGGCATCGGCCAGAAACTCGGCGTTGGCCAGCACCGCGGTGAGCGGATGGCGGAGGTCGTGGGAAATGGAACTTGCCATTCGGCCGATTGTGGCCAGCCGTTCGGCCCCCAACAGACGGAGCTGGGTTTCATGCAGGTTTTCCCTCATGCTGGCGAACGCATGGGTTAGCTCCGCGACCTCCCCAGTTCCCTGCGCGTGCAAGGGATATCGGAAATCTCCGCCGCCCAGGGCTCGCACGCCATCCACGAGTTTCTCCAGTGGACGTGTGAAGGTCCTTGCAGTCAGATAGACAAACGCGCTACCGACAAAAACTGCTCCGAAGCCGACTGCCAGCAACAACCTGCTTAGATGATTCAGAAAGGTTGTTGCTTCGTCGTAGGACTTCATCACGACAATATTGACCGCCGGGGACGCGCCCGGATCGAGCGCTAGCGAGGAGACGATGAACTTTTCTTTGCCCAGCTTCCAGTCCGTTGGACCGCGGGGAATCGTTTGAGTCGCAACCAGGCCGCGCAGCTGGTTCGTCTGCCCGGCGTTGAGCGTGCTCACGACGACATCCTGTCCGCAAATAATTGCTACCTGGCTGGCCGCGATCTGGCTGACCTCGCGCGCCACCGCTGCGTTCATTTCGTCCCCCACTGCCAAGACCCCAAGCAGGGAATTGTCCGCCGGCGAGCCGAAATAAATCGGGGTCAGAACGACTTCATAAAGGTGTCCGTCACCAAACCACCACTGGCGTGGTTCGTCAAGAGAGTTGCGATGCTGCAGCAGTTGCTCGGCTTGCTGGCGCGTGATACCCGGAGTCCTGGTGTGAAAGCCGACAAATTGATTCGTCGAATCGATCAGTGCGAACAGATCACCGCCGGAAAGGTGGAACATTTCGGCCGACGCATCCTGGATGGTGGGAGCGTGACGGGAAGTCATCAGTGCCTTCAGACTGGGGACGCTGGCCATCAGTTTGGCCGATCGCTCCAGCGCGGCTTCCCGTTCCCTTTGCACATTGCGGAACGTTTCCACGGAGTTGGCGAGGTCGTTGCCCAATTCGTGGCGGACCTGGTTTTCCACTGTACGCTGAACAATCAGAAGGGTGACCGCCGTCAGGCCGGCCGAGGTGAGCAGCATGGCAATGAGGAACTTAGTCCGCAGCCGTAACCGTCCCATCGGCCACCTCCTTCCTCGCTTCGCATTACCTGACAAACTTGTAACCTGTACCGTGGACCGTCCGGAAGTGCACCGGGTCGGCGGGATCTTTCTCCAGCTTCTGCCTTAAGCGAAGCATGTGCGTATCGACCGTGCGGGTCGTAGGGTAATTGTTGTAGCCCCACACCTCGTTGAGCAGTTCGGTGCGGGACACCACGCGGTCCTGATTGTTCAAGAAGAAGCGCAACATCTTGAACTCCTGCGGAGTAAGCTGCACCACCTGTCCTTCTCGATGCAACTCCATCTTGGAGAAGTTCACTTCTACGTCATCGAAGCTGAAGACTTCGACCTTGTCTGATGACTGGTTCAGGCGGCGCAACGCAGCCCGCACTCGTGCCAGCAGTTCCCGCGGGCTGAAGGGTTTTGTCACATAGTCATCCGCACCCAACTCGAGGAGCAGGACTTTGTCGAGCACATCGCTGGCGGCGCTCAGAACCAGGATAGGAACGCTTGAGGCTTCGCGTTTGATCTCACGGCAAATGTCCTGCCCCGACTTCCCGGGAAGCCGCAAATCAAGAACAACGACCCGGGGCACGGTGGCACGGAACGTTTCCATGGCAACAGCGCCATCGGGAGCGATCGTCACGTCGAACCCCGCCGACTCAAAAGTGCGACGCAAAGCCCGCTGAACCGCCAAATCATCTTCGATCACAAGAATTTTTTCCATAACAGTGCTTACAATCCCATCTTTACTACCGCTTATTTACAGCTAATACCACATTCAAATGTCAGTCAACGGCATCTTGACAATTCTGTGACAAAAACAGCAGAGAAATTCTCCTCTTTCGAGTTGTCAACAACTTTTGACAACTTCTTAACCCCACCTAGACAACTGCCTCCATGGCCCGGACTAGATTGCAGAAAGCTTCTGGCAACCAAGAGTCGAGTCGAAGAGCCAGAAGATAACTTACGAATCCGAAATGGATGGAGGAACAATGTTTAGGTCAAAGAAGTTTAGTTTGCAAACACCCCGGCTGATGGCAGCGTTGCTTGCGACGGTTGCGCTGTTCAGCCTGCCGGCTGTCGCCCAGAGAACTCAACCCACTATTCTCACCTCCGATATCAGCGGTATTAGCGCTTTTACCGACGCGAACCTCGTTAATCCCTGGGGCATGTCCGCCAGCCCGGCGGGCCCCTGGTGGGTGTCCGACAACGCGACCGGACTGTCCACTCTGTACGACGGAACCGGTAAGCCCCAAGCCCTTGTCGTTACCATTCCCCCCGGTAGCGGGACCGGTACCGGCAATCCCACGGCAAATGTTTTCAACAGTACGACTGATTTCAAGATAGGCGGCAACGCCACTCATTTCCTTTTCGCAACCGAAGACGGAACCATTTCCGGATGGAGCTCCGGCACGAGTGCGGTGATCGCAGTCAATAACAGCGGAAGTGGCAACGCCGTTTACAAGGGAATGGCCCTCGGGTCGGCGGGCGGCGCCAACTATCTCTATGTGGCGAACTTCCGTAACGCGTCAGTGGACATCTTCGACGCGACCTTTACCCCCCATTCGTTCGGTGCGGGGTCCTTTACCGACAGCACTCTGCCGGCCGGATACGCGCCGTTTAACGTAGCAAATCTCGGCAATGGACAAATCGCCGTTGCCTATGCCCAACAGGATGCCGCCAAGCATGATGAAGTGCCCGGTATCGGAAAGGGCTATATCACTGTCTATGACACGTCAGGTAACATCCTGTTCCGTCTTGCGCACGTGCTGTACGACAACGCTCCCTGGGCGATGGTCGTTGCTCCACAGGGCTTCGGGGGCTTTGGCGGAGATATCCTGGTGGGGATGTTCGGCAGCGGGGCCATCGCAGTGTACGATCCGGGTGGTAAGTTTCTAGGCATACTGTTCGATCCGGCTAGCCTGAACCTCAGTATTAATGGGTTGTGGGGGCTGGGATTCGGCAATGGCTCGAGCTCTGGTCCCAAGACGACCTTGTACTTCGCCGCGGGAACCTTCGACGAAGCTCACGGGACGTTCGGATCGATCATTGCCCTGAGCGGCCCTGGTGGTAACTCTGGCAAGCCGCAGGTAAATGTCCTCAAGCAGTGGTAAGCCGATAACCGTAAGATTGAAACTAGCCGAGGAGGGCCTACGGGCCCTCCCCTTTTCATGCTTTCCCGCCGACAGGTCAGCCTCTCATTGTTGAGATTCGTGCGTTTCACTTCTCTTGTGGCTCCTTCGAAAATTTCCACTTCAATTTACACAGACTCTCAGCAGTTGGCGGGAATAAATCTTCGGCTTGTCAGTTAGCACTGCCGACAGACATCCGACCTGTATCTGAGGAACATACTATGAAGGAAAAGAATCGTTTCGCAAGCGTTAAGTCCGAACTTAGCGACGAGCTCTTACACGACCACAACCATGACGGAATTGATCGCAGAGGTTTCCTGAAGTGCATGGCATGGGCGGGTACGGGAGCCTTTTGCGTCATTAAAGGCGGCGTACTCAACTCCTACAGCTTGAGCGGCTTTTCGTTCGGCGGCCACGAACATAAGGGCGACCTCAGCTTCGTCCAAATCAGCGACAGCCACATGGGATTCGACAAAGCGGCGAATCCTGACGTCGTCGGTACCTTGAAGGCCGCCATAGACAAAATCAATGCACTGCCGGTCTCGCCTGCCTTCATCCTGCACACCGGCGACATCAGCCATCTCTCCAAGCCGGGAGAGTTCGACACCGTAGATCAACTTCTAAAGGCCGCCAGCACGAAGGACATTTTCTTCGTGCCCGGCGAGCACGACGTCCTCAACGATGAAGGCCAACAATACCGGGAGCGTTACGGCAAAGGCACGCAGGGCGCTGGCTGGTACAGCTTCGACAAGAACGGGGTGCACTTCGTTGGCCTGGTGAACGTCATGAACCTGAAAGCCGGAGGACTGGGCAGCCTCGGCGGGGAGCAGTTGGAATGGATGGAGAAAGACGTGAAGCATCTTTCGAAAAGCACTCCCATCGTCGTCTTTGCCCACATTCCTCTGTGGAGCGTTTACCCGGAGTGGGGTTGGGGAACTGACGACAGCGTGCAGGCGCTTTCATACCTGAAGCCCTTCGGTTCGGTGACAGTCCTGAACGGGCACATTCACCAGACCATGCAGAAGGTGGAAGGCAACGTCACATTCCACACTGCCTTCTCCACCGCGTTCCCTCAGCCGAAGCCGGGGCAGGCGCCTTCTCCCGGGCCGATGAAGGTCCCGGCGGATCAACTGCGCACGCTGTTGGGCGTTACCGATGTGAATTACGTTCGCGGCCAGCACGCGTTGGCCGTGATTGATTCGAACCTGAGCTGAACACGAGGTCCGCTGAAGGCGGGTGCGACTGCAGTGGAGCGGCCCCCGGTGCAGTTGCGAACTGAAACGGGCTGCCATGAGCCCCGGGGCGGATTGCGGGGTCCCCGCCGCGTGCCGGTTTTGCGCGCGGTGGGGTGCAAGCAAGTCCCGGGCAAATTCCGAAAACAAAAGCAGCCGCGTGCGGCGACACAGTACAAGACACGCAAGGCTACTAATTACTACTAAAGGAGACGTTATGAGACGCAATACCTGGATATTAGGCAATGTGATTCTGCTGGCGGCGCTGGCTCTTGCAGCCCGGCCCGTAAGCACTTTCGGAGCTACTCCCGATGACAAATCCGCATCGGAAGTCGCGGTCAAGATCGACAACTTCAGCTTCTCGCCGGCCACCATAACGGTTGCGGCAGGAACCACAATTCGCTGGACGAACCACGACGACATTCCGCACACCGTGGTGAGCGAAGATAAGACTTTCAAGTCGAAGGTGCTGGATACGGACGAGCAATTTACTTACACCTTCACGAAGCCGGGCACCTACAGCTACTTCTGTTCCATTCATCCCAAGATGACGGCCAAAGTCGTGGTGCAGTGATGGCGGCAAGCATGAACCCCTTCGATCCCAAGTCGGTCTTCCTCGCCAAGCATGCACAACACGTCGTGCTGGTCCACTTCCCGATCGCGCTGTGCCTGGTGAGCATCGTCTTCGACTTCATCGCGCAGTGGACCAAGAAGCGCGCGCTGGCGGAGGTAGCCTACTACAACCTGCTGGTGGCAGCCATCTCCACTGTGCCGGTCGTGGCGACCGGACTACTCGCCTGGCATTGGCAACTGGAGGGCCAGCGTCTGAAGGGTACGCTGCTCCTCCATCTCGTGCTGGGCCTGGTCGCCAGCGGGATGATCTGGCTGGTCTGGAGCTTGCACTTCCGCGCCCACCGCAATCCGGAAGGCAAGCTGCCGCTCTATCGCCTGCCCATCGAGCTCACCGCCGCCGCTGTGGTGTCCCTGACCGCCCATCTTGGCGGCTTCTTGAGCGGAGTCAACGGCCCGGGATAAAACTCCGCTCTAAGCCCGGCTTGGCTGAAGCCGCGACCTCGCAACCGAAGATTTGATATAAGTTTTGTATGGCAACCCCACCAGATGACGAAGGCTCCCGCCGCGCCACTGGGCGACCTATTAGGTTCGAGGATCTGCGAGGTCTGCTGAAGGGAGCACTGGATTCTCTCGATGGCGGCGAGACATTTCTCCGTCGTGAACGAGATCGCTTCTACGAACCCGATACGCCGAAGAGTAAGCCAGCCTGAGAGTTTCTTTGGGACACGGGTCCCTCTGTAGCACGATTCACACAAAAACAGGGAATAAAATCCCGCCTTTTCGGTTTACTCTTGTAAGCGTGGCGCTGGACCGCGACAGGGCGTACGAGTTCGAACAGCTCGCCATGCCCTTGTTCGCCCCGCTGTTCAACCTGGCGCAGTGGCTCACGCAGGACCGCAGCGAGGCCGAGGACCTGGTGCAGGAATCCTACGCCAAGGCGCTGAAAGGATTCGACTCCTTCCAGCCGGGCACGAACTTTCGCGCCTGGATGTATCGCATCCTTCGCAATACGTTTTTGACTTCGCGCACCGGCCTGAAGGCGGTCAGGACCGTGCCAATCGATGACGAGGACGATCCGCAGTCAGTTTCGCCGATGACGACCGAGACGCCGGAGTCGATTTTGCTGGCACGCGCCGATCACCATGCCATCCAGGCCGCGTTGCAAGAGTTGCCGGTGGCCTATCGCGAGATTATTTTGTTGTGCGATGTGGAGGAGATGAGCTACCGCGAAATCTCCGAAGCGCTGACTATCCCGATCGGCACGGTGATGTCGCGCCTGGCGCGGGCGCGCAAAGCCATGCGTCAATTGCTAATGGAGAGAGTGCAGGGACCGTACCGATGAGTTGTGATAGCCGGCAGCAAAAGATTGACGCCTATCTCGATGCAGAGTTGCCGGAAGCCGAAGCTCGCGAGCTGGATGCTCACTTGCGTACCTGCCCGGCGTGCTCCTCGCAAACGTTGACACGCTCGGAGCTGAAGCGCTCCATACATATTGCGGGGAAAAAATTTGCTCCTGATCCTGAATTTCGCAAGCAGGTGCAGGCCAGCATCAGCCCTAAAGCGTCAGGTCGCCGTTGGGGCTGGATCGTGGAGGTCGGCACAGCCTGCGCCGCCGTTCTGCTGCTGATTCTTGGTTCGATGGTCTGGATGCGGCAGTCGCAGCGTCAGCAACTCGTCGGCGAGCTGACGGACTTGCACGTGGCGACGCTCGCCAGTGCCAATCGCGTGGATGTCGTCTCGTCTGACCGGCACACTGTGAAGCCTTGGTTTCAGGGCAAGGTGCCGTTCACCTTCAACGTACCCGAACTGCAAGGGTCGCCCTTTGAATTGATCGGCGGGAAGGTAACCTACCTCGATCAGGCTCCCGGAGCCGAGCTGCTGTTCACGGTCAGGAAGCACGTGCTGTCGGTCTTCATCTTTAAGGATTCCCCCGAGCTGGCTCATGCCCTGGGCTCTGGCGAACTCGTTCGCAAGCTCTCGTTCAACATCGAATCCTGGGCAGATGGCGGATTGCGCTACCTGATCATCACCGATGCCGGTCGCTCCGACATCGACGATCTGCGAAAGCGATTCGTGCAGGCAGGGCAATGACGCAGAGTCACTCGTAAGATTGGTCTGCGCCCGTGTCCGTTTTATCAACTGCAATGACCGGCAGGCTATCGCTTTACGGATTGCGGCTCTGGCGCGTCACCCTGTTGCGCCGTCAGCCGCGCATTGTTGCGCTGCGCGATGGTCTTTTTCGCATTGTCTGCCAACTGCTTCGCCTGGGGCAGCAAGTCGAACGCCTTCTGCACCTCGGGATCGCCCTCAGCGTGTACTCTCATGCCTTCCTGCTGACCAAATTCATTGATGAACAACTCCGCCTTGATGTCGGCACGAAGCCAATCGTTGTTCTCGGCCAGGTCGGCTTCGGTGAAGGGGATCTTTTGTTCGTCAAGGTATTTGCGGAACTCCTGCATCACCGCATCGTCCACTTCGAACTGCTTGGTCACCTTGTGGTTGATGACATAGTGCTTGGCGAAGTTGAAGAACGCGTATTTCTCCAGCAGCGTATCTTGAAACTTATTGGTCTTAGCTGACGCGATCTTCACGTCGGGCGTAATTCCGCCGCCGCCGTACACCGTGCGGCCGCTATCGGTCATCTTGACTTCGTGATTGGCGTTGTTCGAATCGCCGTTCTCGCGGTCGTTGTAATAGTAGTCGTACAGCGAAATATTGCTCCAATCGCGCTGGATCAGGCGGCCACTTGGGGTGTAGTACTTGGCCGTAGTCAGGGCCAAACCGGTGTTCTCAGACAGTGGATAAACTGTCTGCACCAGGCCCTTGCCAAAGGTAGTTTCGCCGGCAATCAGCCCGCGATCATGGTCCTGAATCGCGCCCGCGACAATTTCAGCCGCCGATGCCGTGCCGCGATTCACCAGCACAACCAGCGGATAGTCCTTGCCGCCGTTGCCGTGTGCAGCCTTGTAAACCTTCTCTGCCGAAGCCCGTCCGTGGTGCGACACAATAACTTGTCCCTTCTTGAGGAACTGGTCAGCGACGCCCACGCCTTCACTCAGCAACCCGCCGGGATTCTGCCGTAGATCCAGGATCAACCCTTTCAGGTCGCCCAGCTCATCAAGCGCCTGGCGTAGTTCGTGCTCGGTCGTCTCCTGGAACCCGGAGATATGGACATACCCAATGCCAGGGCGAATCAGGAAATGCACATCCACGCTATAGCGGGGAATTTCGTCGCGCACCACCGTGAAATCGAGAGGCTTGTCGTTACCTTCCCGCATCATGGTGATCTTCACGGTCGTGCCTTTTGGGCCCTTCAGCAATTCGGCGACATCGCTGGTGCTCATGTTATCGGTGGGCTTGCCGTCCACTGCGATGATGACGTCACCGGGACGAATACCAGCCCGATACGCGGGGGCGCCGGCAAAGGGCGCGATCACAATGACTTTGTTATTGCGCGGCCCGACCTGCATGCCTACGCCGTAGTACTTGCCCCGCTGCTCTTCGCGCAGGGCCGCGTAGGACTTGGGATCGAAGAAGTTGGAGTGAGGATCGAGCACCCGCAACATGCCCGGAATCGCCCCGTTATAAATGGCCTTGTCAGGACTGACCGGTTCGGCATAGTTCTGCTGAACCACGTCATAAACATCGGCAAAGCTACGCAAGCTTTCGCGGACGTCGCCGTCGCCGGAACTGGCGTTCGAAGTAAGACGCTGGCCGAACAACATGCCAACGCAACCGCACGCAAGAATTACAAAGAGGACGAGGGCGGCAGAACGACGTGAACTACGTGCCATTACATTTCCTTCAGCTGGCCGGGAATCGATCAAGGAGCGCACCGGTATGACGATAAATCGCAGTATACCATGCAATCTAGTAGCCCCCTGGCCGCCAATTCCGGGTTCAACTCTTGGATGCTGCGGCGGAGGCGATAGGTGCGAAATCCTTTGCCCTTCGGCTTTGTAAAAGACGGCGGAGTCCCCTGTTGGTGAGCGAAAAGGCGTTTCAGCGCAGTTCAACCCTGCGTCCTATAGCGCCAGCGGGGCATCGAAATTGAATAGGTATAATACGTAACGATGACTTCCGACTACCAGCCGCCCCATTTTGAGAATCCTGAGTCCGGCAGGGAGCGCTTCGACAACCTTGTCGGCTCGGACCAAAGCCGCAGGGGAATTCTTCGCGCCACCTTTGGCGAGCAGCAACACGAGGGCATTGTTATGGCCTCGATGGACGCTGTCGTGAACTGGGTGCGCAGGAATTCCATCTGGCCGATGAGCTTCGGCCTGGCCTGCTGTGCCATCGAGATGATGTCAATGGGCGCCTCGCGCTTCGACATCGCACGCTTCGGCGCAGAGGTGTTTCGCCCCTCGCCGCGTCAATCGGACCTGATGATCATCGCCGGCCGCGTCTCGCAGAAGATGGCGCCGGTCATCCGCCAACTTCACATGCAGATGCCGGAACCGAAGTGGGTCATCTCCATGGGCGCGTGCGCGACTTCGGGCGGCGTGTTCAACAACTACGCGCTGGTGCAGGGCGTGAATCAGTGGATTCCGGTGGATGTGTATGTGCCTGGTTGCCCGCCGCGTCCGGAGCAGTTGATCTATGCCATCATGCTGCTTCAGGAGAAGATCAAGAATGACCAGGGTTCCTTCCGCCGCACACTAAACCTCGAAAGAGCGTAATCGCATTCCTCAGCATAGGTCGATTCGGGCCTCAATCCTCGCTCGGATGGCAGCCCCATCCTGAGTTTTGGGCCCTATCGCTAAAACGCCGGGCCATTCGGCTGAATCCCCGTCCCCGCATTCCCATCCAATCTTGAGCGCAGACCATGACCGACTCCACCATGAAGATTGGGATCACCTGCTATCCGACCTACGGCGGGAGCGGAGTTGTTGCCACCGAGCTGGGATTGGAGCTGGCGGAGCGCGGTCACGAAGTGCATTTCATCTCTTATTCACAGCCCATTCGACTGACCGAGCCGCTGCCCAACATCCACTATCACGAGGTGGAGGTCTCGCGGTATCCGCTGTTCGAATATCCGCCCTACGATCTGGCGCTGGCCACGCGCATGGCCGAAGTCGCGGAAATCTATGACCTCGACTTGCTGCACGTGCACTACGCCATCCCGCATTCGGTGAGTGCGATGCTGGCGCGGCAGATGCTGAGTTGCGATCACGCGCGAAATCCCCGCCGCTTGCCCTATGTGACGACGTTGCACGGCACCGACATTACTCTGGTGGGCTCCGACCCGTCATACCTGCCGATTACTCGCTTTTCCATAGACCAAAGCGACGGTGTGACTTCGATTTCGGAGTATTTGAAGAAGCGGACCATCGAGGTCTTCGATGTGCGGACCCCGATCGCAGTGATTCCAAACTTCGTGAACTGCGATCTTTATCACCGCACGTCGCAGGCAATGCAGCACCGCTCAGAATATGCCAAGCCCAACGAGAAGATACTGGTGCATCTTTCGAACTTCCGTCCGGTGAAACGTCTTACTGATGTCATCGAGATCTTCGATCGTGTGCAGAAGAAGCTCCCGTCGCGACTGGTGCTAATCGGAGACGGGCCAGAGCGCTCACGTGCCGAGTGGCTGGCGGTGAACAAGGGAATCCACAATCAAGTGGAGTTTCTAGGCAAGCAAGACCGCATTCATGAGAAGCTGCCGGTCGCCGACGTAATGCTGCTGCCGAGCGAACTGGAATCGTTCGGCCTCGCAGCCCTCGAGGCGATGGCCTGCGAAGTGGTACCCATTGCTACGAATGAGGGCGGAGTTCCGGAGGTCATCGAGCACGGCAAGACTGGGTTTCTCGCCGCGGTCGGCGATGTTGACACGATGGCGAACTATGCGATCGACCTTCTGTCCGACGAAGCCAAGTTGAAAGAGATGGGGAAAGCGGCGCGCGCCAGCGCTCAGGCGCGGTTCTGCGCCAGCAAGATCATTCCCATGTATGAGCAGTATTACCGCGAAGTGCTGGAGCGCTCTTCGTAAATCGCGCCCGCTACGGAGCCGCCCATTTCTTCGGCCTGCAGTACCGGAAGCACCAGGCGCACCAGGGTCCCGCGCCCCGGTTGGCTCTGAATCGTGATCTCGGCCGCGTCGCCATAAACCACCTGCAGCCGCTCGGTGACATTCAACATGCCGATGCCAGTCCCTGAAGATGTGCTGGAGCCCGTCACAGGCATGCCGACTCCATCGTCCTCGACTTCGATCACCACGCGGTGGCCGGCGTCACGACTGCGGATGCGGATACTTCCTGCGTCCACCTTCGACGCGAAGCCATGTTTGACCGCGTTTTCCACCAACGGCTGCAGGATCATGCTCGGCACCAGGTGGTCGAGCGTGCTCGTCTCCAGTTCCTTCACCACCTTCAATTTGTCATTACCGAAGCGCGCGACTTCGATGTCAAGATAATCGTCGAGGAACTCCACCTCCTCACGCAGCGGCACAAACGAGTCTCCCTTGCGCAGCAGCCTACGCAGGATGTTGCCAAGATTCACGATCATCTCGCGCGCCGAGTCCGGATCGCGTCGCACCAGCGAGGAAATCGAGTTTAGGGTGTTGAACAGGAAGTGCGGATTGATCTGGCTTTGCAGTGCCTCCATGCGCGCCTGCAAGAGCAGCCGGGCCTGCTGCTCCAGCTTCATCTCGATGCGAACATTGTTCAGCACCTTCAGGGCGATGGCGACCGCCATCACCGTGCCGGCATAAATCGCGAGAGTGACCCAACCATTGTCCGAGTAGAGCGCGAAGATGCGCCGCGGAAAAGCGCGGTGCAACTGGATACGGACGAACTCCAGACCAAGAATGAGAAAGAAGAATGACGTCTGCCAGTCGATGAACGACTTGCGAATGCTGCGCCGGATCCAGTGGTAGATGCTGAGATCGAACAACGGCGAGAACGACCAGATGGCTTCACGGTCGGAAGCAACGTGCCGCAGCAGACCCGCCAAGGCTCCGGCGAGGACGTTCATCGGCAGCGTGAGCCACTCGCCCCAGAACAGCGCCGGCAGCGAAACCAGCACTCCTCCTGCCGTACCGGCAAGGCGGCCGGCGATGACTCCCATCAGAATCGCACCCTCGAAGGAGATGTCGGCAGCGTAAAAGTTGCGGACCCACTCGCGTGCTATTACGCCAAGCGCAATAGGAGTTCCGACAATGAAGACAATCTCGATCTTCTCGCCGAGGGTGCGCTCTTCGCGAAACAGCAGAACCCGGAAGCGCCGCGCACGGACCAGGACGCTGCTGATGGCGGCGGCGACGCCGAGCCGCACGAGCAACGTAACGAGAATGAGTCGATTGTCCATGGTCAGGGGCTAGGTGCTAGCGTCATTTGTCAATCCTATAACGCTGGCGGCCTGTCCCAGCGCTTTTTCGGCGCTAGCTGCATCAAGCACTCCTCCTTGTGCCATGTCCCGGTTGCCGCCGCCACGCGTGCCTAGTTGCTGCACAGTCTGCTTCATCAGGGCGCCCATATCATTGGCGAGTCCTGCTGTTTGAGCGAAGACCAGCGACGGTTGTGCGCCTCCACAAGCCAGCAAAGCGACTACCGTCCCGGATTTCGTGAGCTTCTGCGCCAGCATCTTGATGAAATTAAGATCGCGGTCGGGAAAAAACTGAACTGCAATCTTGCGCCCACCTCGCTCCTCTGCCGTTTGCAGCATTCGTTGCGCCTGCAACTCGGCGACTTCTTCCAGTAGCCGATGCTGTGCCTTCTGGGCGACTTTGATCTCGTCGAGCGATTTACGTACTTGCTGCGGAACTTCCCAGATGTGGGTGGAGAACACAGCAGCCGCCTCTGTGAGAGTCTCGAAATCACGGCGCGCAATGCGGACGGCGCGCCGTCCGCAGACAAACTCCACGCGAACGCCCTGCTTCACCTTCTCCGTCTTGCGCACCAAAAGGCCGCCAATTTGACCGGTGCTGCGCACGTGAGTTCCGCCACAAGCGTTCAAATCAAAATCGCGCACATCGATAAGTCGCAGCTTGTCGCGCTCAGCAGGAGGAATTTTGCGGACACCCATTGCCCGCGCTTCATCCGGCGTAGCAAAGCGAATTTCGACCGGACGATCTTCCGCGATGATCTGGTTGGCAAGCATCTCAGCCGCTTCCAATTGCTTGGCAGTGACCGCATCGGTCGCGAGGTCAATCGTGCAGCTCTCCTCGCCCATATGGAATGAAACGGTCGCGAAACTGTACAGCCTTTCGAAGGCTGCCGACAGCACATGTTGTCCGGAGTGCTGCTGCATGTGATCCAGGCGTCGCTCGGCGTCGATGAGGCCACGCACAACCGACCCTGGCCGTAAAGCCGGACCTCGGCCTTCCACGATGTGAAGGACGTCGCCGGTCTGCTCATCTTCTACGACCTCCTTGACCCGCATACGGGCAGAGTCCGCCTCCAGCCAACCTGTGTCAAAAACCTGTCCCCCGCTGGTGGGATAGAACGCCGAGCGGTTCAACGTTACTGCGTCGTTACTCACAGCGTCCACGCGAGCTTCGAACTCACTTAGGAAGGAATCGGTGTAATAGAGCCGTTCAGTCACGAGGGCATCGCTCCGCAATCGCAACCCGAACTGCTGTCCCGGGCGCGCTCAGCTCAACTTACGACAGAATACAACCTTGCTCATGCTTTTGACTGTCTGATATATGGGGTAGACTCTTCTTAGGGCTGCCGATGGAATCCTATCAACGAGTGCTATGCGTTCTGACCCTGGGCTGCATTTTGGCGGCGATAGGTATTCTGGGCAACGCCATCGTTTTGGCGGCGGACACTGTTCCTGTTCCGACCCGTTCGGACAACGATGCCTCTACCCGCAAGGGTTTCGACTACTTCTACAACCTCGAGTACGACAAGGCCATTCGCGAGTTTGAGGCCGCGCAGCAGGCGCATCCCGACGATCCGTTTGCCGTCAACCACACGCTGGCGGGCGTGATCTTCAAGGAGTTGTATCGCATTGGCGCGCTCGATACCGAGGCTTACGCCGCCGACAGCTTTCTCACCAAGAAGCCTCTAGCGCCGCTTGATCCCAAGGTGCGCGACCGCGTCAAGCAGTTGAGCGACCGGGCGCTGGCGCTCTCGCAGGCGAGGCTCGACAAGAATCCCAACGACGTAGATGCACTCTATGCCCGCGGTGTGACCCGCGGCATGCGCGCCACTTACACGGGCATTGCAGAGAAAGCCTGGTTCTCAGCCCTGCGTAGCGCAATGGGCGCGCGGCACGACCACGAGCGCGTCCTGGAGCTTGACCCGAAGTACACCGACGCCAAGGTGGTCGTCGGGACGGATTTGTACATTGTAGGCAGCTTGAATTGGCCGACCAAGGTGGCGGCTTCCATCGTCGGCATCAGCGGCAACAAGCAGAAAGGCCTTGACTACTTACGCGAGGCTTCAACTGGAGTGCACAGTGAGGTGGCCAGTGACGCCCAGATCATCCTCGCCCTGTTCCTGCGGCGCGAGCAAAAGTACAATGAAGCCCTGCAGGTCGTTGCCCGGATGCAGACCGAGTTCTCTCGGAATTTCTTGGTCGCGAGCGAGTACGCGCACCTTCTGAACGCCGCTGGACATGGCCAGGAAGCGATCGCGGCCTATCATAAAGTCATTGCCGGCTGCCGCAACAATGCCTATTCCTCGTGCCGCATTGAAGTTCCGGCCTACGGCTTGGGTGAAGCGCTGCGCGGGCAGCGACAGTATCTGGAAGCCGCAGAAGCCTACGAACTGGCGGCCAGCAGCAACACGACACAACCCGATTTGCGGCAAAAGGCCACTCTTGCGGCGGGACAAATGTATGACGTCCTGCAAAAGCGCGACACCGCTATGGCGAAGTATCGGGCGGTTGTCGCCGAGAACTCGGCGTCGGGCTCGGCGGACCTTGCGCGCCGCTACATGAAACAGGCGTATAAGAGCCCCTAAGAGATCAAAGTCACAGCCCTAACGGCAGTATTCCAGCATAGCGAAGCATCTCGAGGAACTGAGCCATGAAGCAAGCAGGACTGTAGCTTCGCTGGTTTTGAAGTTAGCGGAAAAGCGCAACCAGAAACAAAGTGCCAGCTATGAGAGGAATCCAGAACTTTGCTTCGCGCAGAAATCGCCCGAGCCGTTCGATTCCTTGGGTGTAGGGCCATGCGTTCTTTCTACGAGCCGCGGCCGCACAGTCGCTAGCCCAACGTGCCGGGTCTGCGTCGGCATAGTCGATTCTGCTGCCGTGTAATTCGCTCATCCACTTTGCCCCAGCCAAGCTAAGGGCCAGGCCGCCTACCACTAGGCCGAGTGAGGACTTCGCCCAAGGGTTGCCAACTATTTTATTAACCGAGCCACCAAATGCCGCCCAATTTGCGCCAATCAGTGCTAGAGATAGCTGGAAGCTGCTATCGGTCAGCTTTCCAGTCCAGTAGAGGAAATCGCCTTTAACATCCGCGAGGCCATCCTTGGCGCTGTTCTCTAGTGCAGCGCGTCGTGCCTCCGATTCGGGAGTCTGGAGGGTTATGGGCGGGGAGGAATTGGACGACAAATCAATGTCCTCCACCCTTGCCCTTCTTTTTCGTTGATTTCTTCTTCGCTGCCTTCTTTGCGCCCATGGCTATATCCTCCGGCTACTATCGTCCATGTTTGAATTT
>Ga0209040_10001490_pt1 | contig 18549 bp, 14 predicted proteins | sample BogFormECP12_OM3_FD_188240 | JGI IMG/M metagenome (GOLD analysis project Ga0209040, IMG submission 188240) | Bog forest soil microbial communities from Calvert Island, British Columbia, Canada - ECP12_OM3 (SPAdes) (version 2) | ecosystem: Environmental > Aquatic > Freshwater > Wetlands > Bog ...
CCCGCGCCTTCGGCGCCGAAGGCATCGGCCTCTGCCGTACCGAGCACATGTTCTTCGCCGAAGACCGTCTGCCGCACATGCGCACCATGATTCTCGCCGGCAACGAAAAAGACCGCCGCCTCGCGCTCAAGAAACTTCTGCCCATGCAGCGTGCCGATTTCGTTGGCGTCTTCCGCGCCATGGACGGCTTCCCGGTCACCATCCGCACGCTCGACCCGCCGCTGCACGAGTTCCTGCCGCGTCGCGAAGACCTCATGGTCGATATCGCGAAACTCGAAGCCACCAAGCCCCGCTCACCCAAGCTGAAGGAACTGCACACGCTGCTGAATCGCGTGGAGCAGTTGCATGAAGTCAACCCAATGCTCGGCCTGCGCGGCTGCCGTCTCGGCATCACCTATCCCGAGATAACCGAGATGCAGGCGCGCGCCATCTTCGAAGCCGCCGTCAAGGTCGCGAAAGAAGGTGTGAAGGTCAAGCCCGAGGTCATGATTCCGCTCACCATGGGACTCAAGGAAATGGCCAATCAGGCTGCCATCGTTCGCCGCGTCGCCGAAGAAGTCTTCGCCGAGAAAGAAACCAAGGTCGAATACCTCGTCGGCACTATGATCGAGTTGCCGCGCGCCGCCCTGATGGCCGATGAGATCGCGCAGGAAGCCGAGTTCTTCAGCTTCGGCACCAACGATCTCACCCAGACCACCTTCGGTTTCTCGCGCGACGACGTCGGCAGGATCCTGACCGCGTATCTTTCCGAAGGCATTCTGAAGCAGGACCCGTTCGCCGTGCTCGATCGCGAAGGCGTTGGACAACTGGTAAAGATGGCGGTCGAGAAAGGCCGCGCGACCCGTCCGACCATCAAGATCGGGATCTGCGGCGAGCACGGCGGCGAACCGTCGTCGGTCGAGTTCTGCGCCTCACTGGGTTTCAACTACGTTTCCTGTTCACCGTTCCGAGTGCTCACCGCGCGACTAGCGGCGGCGCAGGCTGGCGCAAGCGCAGAGCTGAAGATCGAAGGTGGACAAACGAAGTAGCAGTTGTCAGTAGTCAGTAGTCAGAAAAATCGGCCCAGCCAAATGCTGGGCCTTCTCTTATAGACGTCGAGAAATTTTTCGCCACGAAGGGCAGAGCTCGATGCTCATTCGAGAAAACACAATCCTTCGCCTTGCCTTTCATGCGTGAAATCGGTGGCTGCATTTTTCTGACAACTGACGACTGACAACTGCTTTACTGCGTCTGCTGCAGCTTGGCGATCAGTTTTTGCGCCAGGTTCTCCTCCGACTCTGACCACAGCACGCGTCCGCTGATGGCGCAATTCTTCTCGACTGCGGCCGAAAATGTGACCAGTTTGGCAATGTTGGCGCGCAGATGGGTTTCGATGGCGGACGAAATCCGTAGTCCGTCGTACACGAACAAGGTGTCAAGCCCGAAATCCACTTCAACGTGGCCATCCTCGCTGTAGATGCCGTCGTCGAATTGCACACCGTGCACCAGGAAGCGCACCGCGACCGGGCGTTGCACCCAGCTATCGCCGTGTTCATCGTCGCTCGGGACCCAGAGGTCCCAAAAGACCTCGAAGACAAACGCGAAATCGTCATGCGCGAATTCGCTGGCCAGGTCAGCGGCTTCCTCGGGCGAGATCCCAGGATTAAAGCGGCGCTCCAGCACAGTCGGCTCCGGCCATGCGACCGGATGTACCGATAAATACGTGATACCTTCGCGCAACACGGAGTAGGGAAACTTCCGTAGCACGCCAACCGTGCGCGACATCATCTCGTTCTCGCGAAAGCTGGGGAACCAGATACTCAGATACAGCGAGTCCGCCATCGCGTCATTGTAGCGCGTTCGTTCAGATTCTCTATCCTCAAAGCAGGCAGGCTAGCTCGGGTTGATCTGGAGCAATCCTTAGTCTTACTCTATCCGGGTAGAGCGGGCCTTCAGGCCCGCGTTTGCGATCGCGCCCTCATATCGCTTTCTGCTTGCTCGTAGACGCGGCGCTAAAGCGCCGCTCTAACTAACCCGAGCCTTGCGCGCACAGCAATTCTGAAGCGGCCCTGAACGGGAAAAACCTTCAGATATAATCTCAAAGCTTGGGGGATGAGTGACCTCGGTTGGTGTGAGCGCTGAGAAAGAGATTCCGTCTCGGACCGGGACTGGCGTGTTCGCTTCACCACAGAGGCAGACATTCCTTCTCGCTATTCTGCTGATCGTTGCGACGGTTGCCTTGTATTATCCGGCAGACGGCCATCCGTTCGTCAATTTCGACGATAACCTCTATGTAACTGAGAACGTTCACGTCACGTCCGGATTGCACTGGGAGACCGTCAAGTGGGCGTTCACCACGTTCGATGAAGGTAACTGGCATCCGCTGACCTGGCTTTCTCACGCTGCAGATTGCCAGTTTTATGGGCTCAATCCTGCTGGACACCATGACACCAACCTCGTTTTGCATGTGCTGAACGTGGTGCTGCTGTTCTGGGTGCTGCAACGAGCAACTGGCCATATCGGTCGCAGTGCAATGGTCGCCGGGCTGTTTGCGCTGCATCCCATCAACGTCGAAACGGTTGTATGGATTGCCGAACGCAAGAACCTGCTTAGCATGACGTTTTTCCTGCTCGCCTTGGGCGCGTACCGGCGTTATGCGCTAAGGCCTGACGCCGGGCGCTACGCCCTCGTTGCGGTCTTGTATGCGCTAGGATTGATGGCCAAACCCCAGGTGATCACCTTTCCATGCGTTCTGCTGCTGTGGGATTACTGGCCGTTGCGACGAATGTTTGTTGCCGAGCAGGAACCAACCGTCGGCATTCCGGGGAGGACTCTTTCCCAACTCCTGCTGGAAAAGCTCCCGCTATTCGCCCTCTCCGCAGTGAGCGCGGTCATCACGATGAAAGCCCAGCGGGCGGGTCACGCGATGAGGCTGTATCCGCTCTCCGTTAGGTTGGAGAACGCCATCGTTTCCTACGCCAGCTATGTGAAGAAGGCATTCTGGCCCGTGGACCTTTCGCCCATGTATCCCCATCCCGGCGATGCCTTGACCAAGGGGCAGACTTTCGCGGCATTGCTTTTCTTGCTGATCATCACGGCGTTGGTCGTCGTAGACCGGCGGCGTCGCTATCTTCCCACGGGATGGCTGTGGTTTCTGGGAACCCTGGTGCCCATGATCGGCCTGGTGCAGGTCGGTACCCAGGCGATGGCCGACCGCTATGCATATCTGCCGTGCATCGGCCTGTTCCTCATGATTTGTTGGCTGGTGGCGGACTTGGCCGACCGACAGCACGTAGCAACTGCATGGGTGGGCAGCGCGAGCGTCGCGGTGCTGCTGGTGCTGGCGTTTGTTGCTCATCAGCAGATCGGCTACTGGGAGGACAATGTCACCCTGTGGACCCGCGCCTTGCAGGTTACGAGGAGCAATTGGGTCGCCGAAGACAATCTTGGCGGAGCCCGGATGGAACAGGGAAAGCTGGACGCAGCGATACCTCACTTCAGGGCGGCGGCGGCCATTTACCCTGGAGATCCTGTCAGTCATCTCGACATCGGCTTCTACGAACAACAGCACAAGAATTGGCCGCAAGCCATCGAGCAGTACCAGCAGGTGCTGAATGTCACACCTAGCCCCAAGCTTCGAGCCGAGGCGTACAACAATCTGGCGCTGATCGATCGCGATCTCGGGGACTATGCCGCCGCTCGAGACAACTTTCAGCAGGCGGTCAATATAAGCCCTCGTTATATCAGCGCTTGGATCGGTCTGGCTTTGGCGGCGCAAAAAACGGGCGACCTCAGCGCGGCCGTCCAAGCATACTCCCGTGCCCTGGAGATCCAGCCGTCGGATTTCGGTTACCTGTTGCTCGCCCGGGCCTTGGAACAAAGTGGGCGCAAGGACGAAGCTGAAGCAGCCACACTGCGAGCCAGGCGCCTGTCGGAGAATTTTGCGGCGACTCAGCGGACGGCCGACCGCCTTCTCGCGGAATAGTTTCGACTACTATGATCATCGCCTCCGGGGAGGACGAGTGACATCGGTTGGAGTACGACCTCAGAAACAGGTTCGGCCCCCCTCCGGCATCGGCTTGCTGACTTCACGCAGCCAGAAATTCGTACTTGGTCTTCTCCTGGTAATAGCAACCTTCGCCCTTTACTACCCGGTCAACGGCCAGCCATTTGCCAACTACGATGACGCGGACTACGTCTTCGACAACTTCCACGTGAAGTCCGGTTTGCACTGGAGCACGGTGACGTGGGCATTTACGACCTATGCCGCGGCCAACTGGCATCCGCTGACCTGGCTGTCTCATGCCGCAGATGTCCAGTTTTTCCAGCTCAATCCGGCCCGGCATCATGACATAAATTTGCTCCTTCACCTGCTGAATGTCGTCTTGCTGTTCTGGGTTCTGCAACGAGCGACAGGCTACGTGGGCCGCAGCGCGATGGTAGCCGCCCTTTTCGCTCTGCATCCCATCAACGTTGAGTCTGTCGTTTGGATTGCAGAACGCAAGAACCTCCTGAGCATGATGTTCTTCCTGCTCGCACTCGGCGCTTACCGGTGGTATGCCTTTCAGCCGCGCACCGGCCGCTATGCTGTGGTCGCACTTCTCTACGCGATGGGCCTGATGTCAAAGCCGCAGGTCATCACCTTGCCGTGCGTTCTGCTGCTCTGGGATTACTGGCCTTTGCGGCGCATGTTTGCCGGCAGCCAGGAATCCAACTCTACAGCCTTCGCGGGCACGAGTTTTTCCGACCTGATCTGGGAAAAGCTGCCGTTGTTTGCCCTTGCGGCGGGCAGCGCCTTCATCACCATCAGGGCGCAGGGAGCGGGTGGCGCGACTAGTTGGTACCCGCTCTCCATTCGCTTGAGCAACGCTATCGTCTCTTACATGAGCTACCTGGGAAAGGCGCTCTGGCCGGCTCGCCTCGCCGTTATGTATCCTCATCCCGGTTCCTCCCTAAAATCATGGCATGTGGCAACGGCGTTGCTTTTACTGCTGGCCATTACAGGGCTGGTCCTGATCGGCCGGCGCCATCGTTACCTTCCAGTAGGATGGTTTTGGTTCCTCGGGACGCTGGTCCCGATGATCGGTCTCAAGCAAGTGGGCTCTCAAGCAATGGCCGACCGCTACGCCTACCTCCCCTTCATCGGTCTGTTCATCATGGTCTGCTGGGGCATCTCCGATTGGGCCCAACATCGGCACCTTGCCAGGGCCTGGCTGGCCGCTCCCAGCCTCGCCGCATTGTTGGGGTTGATGGTGGTGGCTCATCGCCAGATTGGTTACTGGAACGACCACGTGACGCTGTGGTCGCACGCCTTGCAGGTGACCAGCGGCAATTGGCAGGCCGAGAATAATTTAGGCATGGCGCTGCTGCGGCAGGGACGCATGGAAGACGCGATTCCTCACTTCCGGGCAGCGGCCGCGATCGATCCCTCCGACGCCGTAAGCAATATGAATATCGGTATCTACGAACATTCTCGCGGGAGTGTGCCGCTCGCGATCGAGCAGTACAAGAAAGCCATAAGCCTGACGAGGAACTCCAAGCTCAAGGCCGAGGCCTACAACAACTTAGGCTATGCCTACAAGGACCTTGGGGATTATGCAGACGCCTTGCAGAACCTACAGGCGGCAGTAAACGTCAATCCGGAGTTTGTCGGGGCCTGGATCAGCTTGGGTTTGGTGGCGCAAAAATCTGGCGACTTCGGTCTCGCCATCCAGGCTTATTCTCGCGCTGTTAAGATCGAGCCTTCCGGCTTTGGATATGTGCTGCTTGCCCAAGCTTTGGAACATAATGGCCAGAAGTCAGAGTCCCAATCCGCTATCCAGCGGGCCAGAAGTCTGTCAGAAGACTTCCGCGATGCCCAGCGCGAGGCAAATCGCCTGCTCGCCCAATAGACTAACCTCACTGTTCACGGAAAGCACAAACCGCGACAGGGTCGGATCGCACGCTAACTAGAGCGGTCCCAGGATTGGTATATCCCTTGTACGGGTAGTGCGGGCCTTCAGGCCCGCGTCCAGGAACAGTAAGAAAACCGCTTCAGCCGCTGAGGTCGACGACCTCACCGGCTGAAGCTAGGAATTGCGCGGGCGGCATTCACGCGGGCCTGAAGGCCCGCACTACCCAGCTACAACCACTCTGGAATTACTGTAACGTCAAGTACTTGACGCTTCGATGGCAAGGCCGGCCAACAATTGCCGACTGTTGCTCGTTCCCCCGCGCCCGCGTTGGATGTGGTAGCGCAAAAAATAAAGCCGGAACTGGAAGCTCCGGCTTTCAAAGAGACCTGGGGGAAGGGTCCGATAGAGTTAGAACAGCTTGCGGCGCAGTAGGCCGGCCAAGCCAAGGATTCCAGAACCAAACAGCATGATGCTGCTGGGCTCAGGAGTGGTTCCGCTGGTGCTGGATTGGGTGCCGAACATCGTGAAAGACTCCGAAGGAATCGTGCCGACGGAACTCTCGGAGGCAGAAGACGGGCACTGTGGGCTATTGCAGCCGGCGCCGCTGTTCTCATCCCAGAAGACCGGATCGCCGCTGGGGACGACCGCGTTCGACAGGTTGAGCCAGAGCTCGACTCCCTCAGGCACCTGGACGCCGGGGATCAAGGCATTGGCACTGTCGATGTTGTAGCCGAACTGGTTGCTGGAAATAAAGTTGTCGATGAGGTTCTTACCGGCGACCGTACCGTTGCCCAAGCAAAGTTCGCTAGGACACGGAGCATTCTCAGAGTCGGTAATGGAGTAGTCGATCGACAGTATCGAGTCACCCGGGAATTCCCAGATGCCGAACTGGAACTGAGTGACTACGTTGTAGTTGTTGGTGAAAAACGTGTCACTGACGACGTAGCCGAAGTTGATGGTCCAGGCATCGGTTGTACCGTTGATTGGACCGTTTTCATAGAATTGAGACTGCGCCAGAGCTGGAACTGCAGCCAGCGCAAGGCAGAGAATTGTGAGCGAAGCGATACGCGTTTTCAAGGATCGAACCCTCCTTTAGGTTCAATTCGCGAATTAACCCATCTAGCCCTAGTTCAAGGGCACTGTGGTAAGAGCAATTTTGGTGCCACCGTAAGTTACACAAAACCATACCGTTCATCACTTGTTGTGTGCAGGTGTTTGCGATTATGTTCTAGGTAATTTCCCTGGGATGGAGTTCCCTAGAGCATGTTAGTCATAGTGCAACTATGATCAATGGCGCGAATGGAAATCCCAGACCCGATACTGATGAGCCTCTGCTGCGATCAGTTTCGCAACCACCGGCGCTGTCCGAATCCGGACATTTCGGAACGGTATCGAAGGCACCAATCCAGAGCCAAAAGGCACGCCAGGATGTCAGACAAGAGCGGATTGGAAGGCCGCAGTTGCGGGACGCGCAATTGGGGCAGACGAAACGCTGTCCCAAGCCCTGCGTCCTGCCTACGAAGAAATAATGGGGTGGAATCCCTCGAAGGGGTATAGTACGCAGTTGTTGTGACCTTAAACCGGAAATTGCGGCTGAACGGTATCTTCAGGAATTTGAAAGGAAGAACCACCAATGGCTCACCAAGGACAACGGCGCAGTTTCATTTTCAAGGCAAGTTTGCGGCGTGCGACTGTCGTGCTGGGGTTTGCGATTGTGCTTGCGTCGGCAGTCACTCTGACCCAATCGGCGCAGGCCCAGAGTTACAACGTAATTCACAACTTTACGGGCGCGCTGGACGGGGCGCATCCCCAGGCCGGTTTGGCCATGGATCCGGCTGGAAACCTCTATGGCACGGCGATCGGCGGCGGGATCACCGGAGGCACCTGCGGCGCCCCCGGATGCGGCACGGTCTTCAAGTTGGCCAGGAAAGGATCCGGCTGGATCGTAGTTCCGCTCTACAGCTTTGCCGGAGGCAGTGATGGGGATCACCCCTTCATGGGAGTAACCATCGGCGCGGACGGCAGTCTGTACGGCACGACGTATATCGGAGGAGGGGGAAAGTGCATCGATTGCGGCACCGTTTTCAACCTAAAACCTCCACCTACCCGCCCGCCAACGCCATTGAGCCCGTGGACGGAAACCGTGCTCCATCGTTTTATGGGAGATGATGGACAGCAACCCGAAGGTACTGCCCTGATCTTCGATCAAGCCGGCAATCTATACGGTACGACCAGCCAGGGCGGCACCTACGGCCTTGGCACGGTTTTCGAGCTGTCGCCCTCCAATGGCAGCTGGACGGAGAGCGTTCTCTGGAGCTTCGGTCCGAGCGAACAGGACGGGACAAACCCCAGGGGCGGCGTGGTCTTCGACAAAACCGGCAACCTCTACGGCACGACTTGGGACTCGTTTTATCAGAAGCCCGAAGGTACTGGGGGCATCGTGTTCCAGCTGACGCCCTCAGGATCCGGCTGGACAGAAAATATAATCTACCGTTTTACCCGTGGGCTCGACGGAGGTGCTGTGTGGGCCGGCTTGATCTTTGATCATTCTGGGAATCTCTATGGCGGCACCACTTGGGAAGGTGCCGGTGGCGGCGGCACCGTGTTCCAGATGACGCCCTCGGGTGGCAACTGGACATTTACGACGCTCTACGGCTTAGCGGGCACAGGCACCGAGTGCGGGGTCCGTGGCAACCTCGTTATGGATCAAGCTGGTAATCTCTACGGCACGACACTGTGCGACGGCGCATATAACCTCGGTTCAGTTTTCAAGCTGACCCCTTCAAGCGGAGGTTGGACGTACTCCTCGCTGCACGACTTTACCGGCGGCAGCGACGGGGCCTATTTGTATAGCAACTTGGTGTTCGACGCGGACGGCAATCTCTACGGTACGGCGGCCGGCGGTGGAGCAAATGGCCTGGGTGTCGTGTTTGAGATCACGCCGTAACCGAAATTCCGTGGGTTCAAAGGGCCGATATCCTTGGTGAGTGTTGGGTCTTCTCTTTATTGCTCTGCTTTCGGATGCACCCGTGCCGCAGCCTCAAAACTTTCTCGCGAGCGTTCGGAATCTCCAAGCTTTTTGTACACAAACCCCATATTGGTGAGCACCTGGGCCTTAAGGGCTAGGGCGGCATCATCATTATCCGGAGCGCCGACTACTTTCTTGTAGTGCTCAATCGCATCCACCAAATTCCCGTTCTGGTGCTCGTAGAGAGCAATGTGCAGGTTACTGGTCGAATCGTTAGGGTTAACCAAAATCACATTGTAGAAGTGGGTCAGCGCTTCCTTGGTGTGTCCTTGCTTCTTCAAATTCTCCCCGAGCATAGCCTCCGCGAACCAATTTGGGCTCGTTACCTCCAACGTATGCGCCCACAGACTTGCGTCGTCTCGCCAGTAGCCGAGCTGACGATGAGTGACGACTGTCAGCGTGAGCAATACCAGGATCGTGGCTCCCGCTAACACGGCGGTGGGAACATGTCGTCGCTGGGCCCATTCCGCCACGCTCCAGCAGATCATGATGAACAGCCCGATGAAAGGAAGATAGGCGTACCGGTCGGCCATGGCTTGCCTGCCCACTTGCACAAGGCCGATCATCGGCACCATAGTTCCCAGAAACCAAAGCCACCCTACAGTGAGATACCTGCGACGCCAACAAACTGCGACAACGGCGGTGATAGCCAGCAAGAAAACCGAGGCGCCGAGCACCTGCCAGCGGCTTAGAGAAGAGCCGGGATGGGGATACATGAGCGCAAGGCGCGATGGCCAGAAGGTCTTTCCCACATAGCGTGCGTAGGAAATAATTGCGTTTCCGGTCCTAATCCAAAAGGTATAAGACCAACCGGATGGGCGACCCACCCTTTGCGCCTTCATCGTAGCCAAGGAATCGACAGCGATAAGAAAAAAAAGCGGAACCTTTTCCCAAATCAATTGGGAGAAACTTCTTGCGGGGATGACGGCTTCGGTTGTCGTCCCTGAAGCAGACTCCGGATCGGAAGCAAACATCCTTCGCAATGGCCAGTAATCCCACAACAGCAGAACGAAGGGAAGAGTAATCACCTGTGGCTTGGCCATTAATCCCAGTCCAAACGACAAGGCTACTACGAGGTAACGACCCACTCGCGGTTCGCGAGCATACCATCGGTAGGCGCCCAATGCCAGCAGGAAAAACAGCATGCTGAGCATGGTCTTGCGTTCGGCAACCCACGCAACGGATTCGACATTCATCGGATGGAGTGCAAACAGCGCAGCGACCACGAAGCTGCGGCCAGGATACCCTGTCGCCCGCTGCAGCACCCAGAACAGCAGCACCACGTTCACCAGGTGCAAAAGCACGTTGATGTCATGGTGCGCGGCAGGATTCAATCCAAAAAACTGGACATCCACGGCATGAGAAAGCCAGGTTAACGGGTGCCAATTGGCGGCATGAAACGTGGTAAAGGCCCACTTGACCGCATCCCAGCTTAACCCTTGGTTGACATGGTGGTTAAGAGTCACATACCCTTCGTCATCGTACCTGAGGAATGGATCTTTGTGCACCGGGTAATAGGTGGCAACGGTTGCAATCGCAAGTAGAAGGCCGCAAAGAAATGTCCGCTTTCCTGGAGAAGAAAAGAGTCCGGCGCGGCTGTGGGAGGGAAGCGTTGCGGTCGGGTTTACGACAGCCGAAGACATGGGGTCTGTAACTCTTGCGGATTATACCGCGATCCCAGTCGTGATTCTCTCGCGCGGCTGTGACTGCTGAACGTCCTATTCCGTGCCCGACCCCTGTTGACTCCTGCTGCGGAGGAACTCACGGCGCTGGTTCTCGGCTGCGGCAAAGCTTTCGGAGGCGTGGACTGGATCTCCCAAATCGCGATAGGCGAGGCCCATGTTCACGAGAGCGTTGTCCCGCAGTCTGGCATTGTCCCAAACGGCATTCTGGGTGACGTCTAGTACTCGCTGGTACTGCTCAATGGCCGCCCGCAGGTTGCCGCGCTGTTGCTCATAGAAACCGATGAACAGAAAGGTGCGGGGATCGTTGGGATAAATAGCTTCGGCCGAACGAAGGTGCACGATCGCGTCTTCCGTTTTTCCCTCGTGCAACAGCGCCGCGCCCAGGTTATTTTCCGCTATCCAATTGCCGCTCGTGACCTGTACCGTGTGCGCCCATAGTGTGACATTATCGTTCCAGTACCCGATCTGACGATGCGTGACCACCGCCAGTGCCACTAGCCCTGCCAGGCTGGGGGTGGCCAGCCACGCCGTGGAAAGATTCCGCCGCTCGAAAAAATCAGAAACGCCCCAGCAGGCAATGATGAATAAACCCACAAATGGTAGATACGCGTAGCGATCGGCCATGGCCTGGGCGCCTACCTGCACCAGCCCGATCATCGGCACCAGCGTTCCTAGGAACCAAAACCACCCCACTGGCAGATACCTCTGACGGCGGCCCGCGATGACTATGGCGGTAATGACGAGCAACATCAGCAAAGCGACGACTACCTCCCAGATGGCGAACGATGAGTGGGGATACATGAGGGCGAGATGCGATGGCCAAACAGCTTTGCCGATGTAGCGCACGTAGGAAACAATGGCGTTCTCGACTCGGAGGAGAAACGGATAGGTGTTCTGCGGTCCGCTCATGGCGCCGCCCGTCCGCTGCGCTTTCACGGTGATGACCGCGCTCGCGGCGGAAAGCACGAGCAGCGGCAGCTTCTCCAGCACCAGCCATGAAAAACTCCTGGCCCGTATGACGGTAGCTGTTGCTGTCGCGGAAGATTCATCGCTGCCGGCAAACATCCGTCGCAACGGCCAGTAGTCCCACAGCAGGAGAACAAACGGGAAGGTGATGACCTGAGGCTTGGCCATCAATGCCAGTGCATACAGAAACACAACCAGGACATAGCGGTCGGCACGAGGCCTGGTCGCATACCATCGGTAAGCGCCCAAGGCGAGCAGAAAAAACAACATGCTCAGCAGGTTCTTGCGCTCGGCTATCCAAACCACGGACTCGACGTTGATGGGATGCAGAGCAAAAAGAGCAGCGACCATCGTGCTGCGGCCCGTGTAACCCGTCGCCCGCAGCAGGACCCAAAACAGCAGTGCGACGTTGACCGCGTGCAGCAGGATGTTGGTCCGATGGTGTTTGCCGGCGTCGAGGAAATAGAGGTGGCAATCCAGCGCGTGGGAAAGCCAGGTCAGCGGATGCCAATTGGCGTTACTGAAGGTGGTGAACGCCCACTTCACCGTGTCCCACTCCAGGCCGTACTTCACATGCGGGTTGTCGCCGATGTAGGAGTCGTCGTCGGCATTGGCGAACGGATAATGGCTGACCGGGTAATACAGCGCCAGGGTCGCAAATACAAGGAGACAGCCAAGAGCCAGCGTCCACTTTCCTAACGAATCGAATAGGCTTGTGCGGGAGGCGGACGAAATCTCCTTCGCGGGGCCCAAACCAACAGCGGTCACTCGTCCTCCCTGGGAGGACGATTATATCGGATCGCTTCGCAGTCTCATTGAGTGCACATATCAAGGTTCGAGTGAAATCGCAATTCAAGTAACTCCATGAGGATAGCGCGCGTGGATGGCATCACGATTTTCCGGCACTCTGCATCATCCGCAGCAAATCGAGCCCAGCCCGCTCCGGATCTTCATGCTTGAACTCGCGCGGCAGCAGCACGGTGGTGGCGGTCGGCGCGAGCGATTTCAGCGAAGCTACCACATTGTCAGAGGGCCGGTGTGAGTTGTCCGGCCCCAATACGATGTAGTCGAACTTGGTCGCGGTCAGCAGCATCTTGGCATCGTGAATACGGCAGGTGGACAACGCCTTATACCCATGATGATGCAGCAGCGCTCGCACAAAAGCGCACAGGTCGGGAGATTGGTCCACGAACAGTACCATCGGCCCAACACTGGCGTCGCCCGGGTGCGATGCCCGGGGTTCTTTCAGGAACGATACGATCGCCTCTTCTTCCGAATCATAGACGCGGAAAATACTGGCGAGCTTGGTGAGTTGCAGCAGATTGCTGAGGAACGGAGGAGGAGCGGCCAGCCGCAAATCGCCGCCGCGGTTTCGCGTGTGCGACAGGAAGCGCACCAGCAGCCCCAAACCGGTGCTGTCTACGCGGCTGATGTCGTTGATGTGCAGCACGAAGCGGATAAATTCGCGCAAGCCGCGAATGAAGGACGCCTCCAGCACCCCAACTTCTTCGCCGGCGACGACCCGCCCAGTGCACCGGATCACATACACCGCTCCGCAGTGACGCGCGTCCACAGACAGTGACATGCACTCCCTCCAGGGAATGAAAACACTTTATCACCCTCATCTTCGCAGCTCTATTTTTGTTGGGCGAACGCTCGAGCGAGGCTTGGCAGACCGGAACGCAAGCTCTGGAAGGGGAACTACTGTTTCTCTTCTTCCTCTTTGTTCGCACTTTCGTTTTTCGCGTTCATCGATTCCTTAAAGCTCCGGATTCCTTCTCCCAACCCCTTCCCGAGTTCGGGCAGCTTCTTGGGTCCGAAGACCAGCAATGCGATGAAGAGGATAACCAGCAGGTGTGTCGGCTGGAACAGATTATCAAGCATAATAACTCCTAAGTTAATGATAACCTAGTCCGCAAAGGTCTGCTGCCGCGGAAGCCCGTTGTCACAAATCGCGAAACGCTTTCAGTGCGCCTGTGCAAAGTTGAACCGACCGTGGCTTCCAAGCGCCTGACCTTATGGCCAGCAAATCTCCGTCAGCAGCACGGCCACCTGCGCGATCGCGGCGTGGCCGGTGCCCATGCCTTCTGGAGTTTTTGCCTTGATGCCAACACGCGAGGGATCGATGCCTAGCAACTCGGCGACATGCTGCTGAATCGCTTTGGCATGGGGACCAATCTTGGGCGCGGCAAGAATCAGAGTGCTGTCAACGTTGCCCACGACGTAGCCCGCTTGCTCGATCTGCTTCAGCGCCTCTTGGACGAACAGAACAGAGTCTGCTTTCTTCCACTTCGGATCGGTCGGCGGAAAGTACGTTCCAATGTCTCCGGCGGCAATTGCGCCGAGCAGCGCATCGGTCAAGGCATGCAGCAACACGTCCCCGTCGGAATGGCCTGCGAGGCCGCTGTCGTGGGGGATCAGCACGCCGCCGATTTTCAGCGGAATGCCAGGTTTGAACTCATGCGAGTCCCAGCCGAAGCCAATTCGCGGAATGCGAAATGTTTGAGTGTTGGAGGACAAGGTCGTTCTTTTATCCGCCCAGGCTGGCCTTGCGGCGGTTCTCCTGCGACAGGAAGAATCCCGCCAGTTCCAGATCAGCGGGCGTCGTAATCTTCATGTTACGGGGCGAGCCCATGACGACATGGACGGTCCCGCCGTTGCGCTCGATCAGCGAAGCCTCATCGGTTCCCATGAAGCCGTCCGCCATCGCGTCATCGAACGCCTTCTTCAGCAGGCCAAAGCGGAAGCCTTGCGGCGTTTGCGCCAGCACCATGCGCTCGCGCGGAACGGTCGCGATGACGACCGCGCCGTCCGCTGTCCGGTCCACCTGTTTCACCGTATCAACCGCAGGCACGCCAGCAATGACAGCGTCATACTTCTTCACGGCTTCGATTACGCCCATGATCGTATCCTGATCCACGAAGGGCCGCACCGCATCGTGCACCAGAACAATATCATCGTCGGCGGCGTGAATCGCGGTCAGCGCGTTCGCCACGGAATTCTGCCGATGCTCTCCGCCTTCGACGGTGCGAATCGGCTTTTTGAATCCTTCCGCTTCAATCTGCTTCTGAAAGTCCGCAGTTTCGGTCTTCCGCAGTGCCACCACAATCTCGCTCACGGCCTCGCATTGCGCGAACTTTCGCAGGGTATGCAGGAGAATGGGAGTTCCCTGTAGCTCGAAGAACTGTTTACTTCTGCTCTTGAGTGCGCCGCGCGCGGCAGACATGCGCGTGCCTAATCCGGCGGCGGGAATGACGACGATGACCTTCATCTTGGGGAGCGCAGTATAAACACCATCAGGAGCTAAATTCAAATCGAGAGCCAACCAACGACAAGCAGAATCGTCACCCGATAACTATTCTCGCTTTGATGCTTCTGGAATTACGGCTGCAGGCGTTGGTGCGGTCGGCGGCGGAATCACCGGCTTACGAAAATCCGACCGTGACTCGACAGCGCGTGGCGCGTACATGCCGCGCTCGTCGAACTTACCGAAAATCATTTTCCCCGCGGTGGTCTGCAGTACCGAGGTCACGGAAATCTCGACGTTCTTGCCAATCATTTTGCGTGCATTGTCCACGACCACCATGGTCCCGTCGTCGAGGTATGCGACACCCTGGTTGTATTCCTTGCCTTCCTTCAGGATGAAGACCTTCATGATTTCGCCCGGCAGCACGATCGGCTTCAGCGAGTTGGCAAGCTCGTTGATGTTCAACACCGCAACGCCTTGCAGTTGCGCCACCTTGTTAAGATTAAAGTCGTTAGTGACGATCTTGCCTTCGTACAACTTGGCCAGTTCGATCAGCTTCAGGTCCACCTCGCGCACGGCGGGGAAATCATCCTCCACGATCTGGATGTGCAGGGTTGTAATCTTCTGAATGCGCTGCAAAACGTCAAGGCCGCGGCGGCCGCGATTGCGCTTCATGGAGTCGGCGGAGTCGGCCACCAACTGTAATTCCCGCAATACGAACTGCGGAATCACGATTACGCCGTCGAGAAAGCCGGTTTCGGCAATGTCGGCGATGCGGCCGTCGATGATCACACTGGTGTCGAGGATCTTGTAACTCCGCTTTGACTGCTTCTCGCCCCCGAATATCCCTCCCAGCGCAGCCAGGTTGAGCAGGTCGCCCTTGCCGGCGCCAACGATCAGGCCCACGTACGCCATGATCAGCATTACAAAGAGTTGCAGAAAGCTCTGGGTCGGTCCGGGACGAATACTGTTGCGGATGACGAGACTGAAGAGGTAAGCACCGATGATACCGGAGATGCTGCCGATCACGGCACCGATCAGCCGCTTCAGACTAACCTGGCGCAAGCGGATTTCGAACAGAATGACCGCCAGACCGAAGAGCACTCCTACGCCCGCGGATGGCCAGCGCGCTAACCCGAGGGGCTGCAATTCGTAACTGGCAAGCGCTGTAATGAAGACAAATAAAATACGTATAAGAACCAGGTCCAAGCGATACCTCCCCTGCCTGTCCTGGCGTCCTACGGCCGGATTCAACGAGCGCCGGGGATATGAAGATTATGCCGGCGATTCATTCCCGTTCCCAAGACGCACGGGCGGGCCTTGACTCGTTCGCTTCTGTCCACTTCTGCGAGTAAATACCTTCGGGGCTTATGAAAATGAATCGCGCCCTATCCGCCGAATCTGGCGGAGGTATAAAAGCCTATGTAGCCGAAGTATATACCAGTTTTGTGCGTTTGCAGCGGTGCTTCCGGGATGAATGCCCCGGAGCAGTTCCAATTTGGGCGACAAAACAAGCTGCGCCGGCGCGACTCTGGGCAGCGTTCGAACGTTATAGAGATGCGCAGCGACTGAGGCTCACGACTTATTAGCCACCGCTGCAATAGATTAGACCGTAATGTGGAATTCAGTTGACATTGTGTCGCCACGGCGCAATAACGGAGACGCCAACACGGTACGTCAGCCACCCATCGCGCAAACGAATCGAGCAACATAGCTCAGAAGTCCGCGCTCGTGGGGAGTATTTCGCCCAAATCTCGTATGCGCAACAGCGCTACTGCTGGCTTCCAGCAGTCCGGCAATTTTCCCCTTGGAAGGGAGAATCTTTATGGTGCGTCCACAGAACCCACGAATTTCGATCCTTTACCTTTACCTTAGCTTCCTGCCTGCACAGATCGCACTAGCACTGGCGACCCTGTTTGCGCTGTCACTCGCCGCAACCCGAGCGGTGTAGGCGCAGACGTTGACCGTGCTTCACAACTTCACCGGCGGAGCGGACGGGGCAGGTCCACTTGATGGCGGCCTCACCATTGACCAGGCCGGGGAATCTTTACGGGACTGCCAGCTATGGAGGCGCGTATGGCGCGGGGTACAACTGTGGATACGGTTGCGGCACCGTCTTTAAGCTGACACGCAAAGGCTCGAATTGGATCTTAAATACCCTCTACCAGTTCACCGGAGGTGGAGGGCAAGATTGGCTCATTGGCCGGCGTGGGGATGGCGTTCCGGGCTTTCGTATTCCCATTGCAGGAACTGGCGAAAGGCGGTCCCACGATGGCTGTGTTTGGCCTTCTCTTCGGCGGCGAGTTCGGCGAAGGTTTTGCCGATCTCCGGGAAGTAGAAGAGCGGATCGTAACCGAAGCCGTTGGAGCCGCGAGGCGCGCGCAAAATGAGACCTTCGGCGCGGCCGTGAAAGGTCGCCAGCGTGTGGCCATTGCGCGCCACCGCAATCACGCAGACAAAGCGGCCGGTGCGATACTCGTCGGGAACATCGTGTAGTTCGCGCAGCAGACGAGCGTTATTCGCCTCGTCCCAGGAGTTTGGCGCGAGGTCGGGTGCACCTCGCTCCTCGGGAGGCCTTGATTTCTCGTCCTCGGCGTAACGCGCCGAGCGCACACCGGGCGCTCCGCCAAGCGCATCGACTTCGAGCCCGGAGTCATCGGCGATGACCAACTCGCCCTCCGCGTACTTGCTGTAGTGCTCAGCCTTCTTGCGCGCATTGGCCTCAAAGCTTGCGCCGTCCTCGATCACCGCCGGCAACGCGGCGAAACCCGGCAACATCTCGACGCTGACGTTGTGGGCCGCAGCCGCGCCGATAAGATCTCGAATCTTACCGGGATTCGACGTCGCCACCAGCACTCGCTTCATGCGCGTCTCCTTCGTTCCATGTTAAATGTCCAGCGTTCGCGACGATCGCAGACGATACAACGCCGAACTTGCGGCCTGAGACCGAACTTTGTGAGATATTTTTTTCGCCGCTCACATCGCGAATCGCGAGCTTCCTTCGTAGTTGACCCCGCATATCGAATACGACCCGCCGAGGGTCTCGATTCTGCACATGATGAAATCGCCAGTGTTCATACGGCTTTAGCGCAACTATCTTAAGTTGACAAGGCGATCAACCAGTGGGCAACGCGACGACCTACCGCATCAAAGACACACAGAGCCGTCGTGCGCTACGACCGAGTACACGTCTCGACGTACGTTTTTCTCTTGACTATTTTTTTCATTAACTCTATACAAAGATCAAATTGCGATGATGTGATGTCGCAATGTTCCATGACAAATGGAAGGGAGAATAGAAACCATGGCAACGAAGAAGAAAGCAAAGAAGAAGGCCGCCAAGAAAAAGAGATAACGTCTCTTTGGCTTGGAAAGGGGGCGCGAAAGCGTCCCCCTTCGCTTTTTGGTCCGATTGTTGGTGGGCAATTAGATCCCTCGCTCCGCTCGGGATTTCGGCTGCGGGCTCACGCTGCGGCCACGCCCGCAAACCGCCTCAACCTCATGCGCCGGACAGATGCCGTGGTAGGAGCATCCGTTGCACGCCAGGCTGGGCTTGGGGTCGAACTCGCCGGCTGCAATTTTGGCTGCGACCTCGACCACCTTGTCTTCGGTCTTCCTCAACTGGTCCGCGGTACGCGACGATTCCACCGCAGTGCAGTTCTCCAGATTGATAAACACCAGCGATGCGGCCTTCAGGCCCATGTGCCGCGCGGCCAGCGCATAAATCGAAAGCTGCAGGCTGTCGTCTGC